>VAPF01035119.1_pt1 | contig 14810 bp, 11 predicted proteins | sample 3393931 | NCBI WGS metagenome assembly VAPF01 (sample SAMN08290437, study PRJNA428436) | hydrothermal vent metagenome | isolation source: Deep-sea hydrothermal vent chimney | place: Atlantic Ocean: South-mid Altantic Ridge | depth 2773 m m | reverse complement strand
TTCTTATGACCGATTCTTATGACCGATTCTTATGACAGATAATAAAGAAAAAAAATCACTGGATGTTGTAGAAGAAAAGCTTAAATCCGTGCCAGGAGAGCCTGAAGCTGTGGAAAAAGAAGTGCATTTAGGTGTCGCTGGTAATGTTGCACGAATTTTTATCAGCTCACCATTAACACCCATGCTTATCATTCTGTTTATTCTGATGGGCCTTGCGGGTATTGTTTTTACCCCGCGGCAGGAAGACCCACAGATAACCGTTCCAATGGTTGATATTTTTGTCAGATATCCAGGTGCCTCTGCGCAGCAGGTCACTGCACTGGTGGCGAAACCACTGGAACGCATCATGAGTGAGATGAGTGGTGTGAAACACATCTATGCTGCAGCGCAACGGGATTCGGCTATTGTTACTGTGCAGTTTAAGGTGGGGCAGAAGATGGGTCCCTCACTGACCAAGCTATACAGCAAACTCAACTCCAATAAAGACAAGATGCCGCCGGGGGTTACCAGCTATATTGTTAAGCCAAAAGATATTAATGATGTTCCTGGACTGACCTTAACGCTCTGGTCTAACCAGGTGAACGATGCCTCATTGCGTCTGGTCGCACTGGATGTATTGCAGAAACTAAGTGAAGTACCCAATTCTAACCAGGGGTTTGTTGTCAGCGGGCGTACCGAACAGTTGCGGGTAGAAGTTTTACCAGAGAAGCTGGCAGGCTATGGTATCACCTTGCAGCAGATAGCAAATACCATACGCCAGGCAAATAGTGAAGAAAGCGTGGGCAATATCGAAGCCTGGGATAAAAGCTTTAAGGTATATACCGGTTCTTTTCTGAGAACAGCGCAGGATGTTGAAAATGTTGTTGTAGGCATCAAGGATGGTCTCCCTGTATACATACGTGATGTTGCTAATGTTATTAACGGGCCGTCTGAAGTAACCAAACTGGTCACGCAATACACCGGGCCCGCCAGCAAGGAAAAAGAGGTTGCTAATGGGGCTCAGGCAGTAACGATTGCTATTGCCAAGAAAAAAGGTAGTAATGGTGTTTCTGTCTATAAAGCATTACTGGCAAAAGTTAACGCTATAAAAGGTGTCATTATTCCCGATAATGTTCATGTCTTTGTTTCTCGGGACTACGGGGTGACAGCAAATAACAAGGTAAATGAGCTGATCTTCAAGTTATTTGTCGCCACCGGTATTGTGACCCTGTTGATCTGGTATGCGCTGGGTTGGCGCCCTGCCGTGGTGGTGCTGATTGTTATCCCGATTGTTATTCTGTTTACCGTATTCAGCGCGATGATATTGGGGCAGAGTATAAACAGAGTGAGTCTGTTCGCCCTGATTTTTTCCATTGGCATTCTGGTTGATGACGCGATTGTGGTGATTGAAAATATCTATCGCCACTGGTTGATAAAAGGGGATATGAGTGAAAAAGTATCTATTGATGCAGTGCGGGAGGTAGGTAATCCAACTATTCTGGCTACCTTCACGGTAATTGCAGCGCTGCTGCCAATGGGAGCGGTGCGCGGCATGATGGGGCCCTATATGCTGCCTATTCCCATATTAGGCACGGTCGCCATGCTGGTTTCACTATTTGCTGCTTTTGCGTTTACCCCGTGGCTGGCTAACAGGCTCAAACCCTCAATGGAGCAGTTGCGTAAATCGGAGGAAAAGGAACATCGAGCTAATGATCGACTGGCCAGATTTTTCAGGAGAATGATCTGTCCGCTGGTGGATAATAAAAAACTGGGTTATGGCTTTTTAATATCACTGTTTGTACTGTTCTTCGCCAGTTGTGCAATGTTTTATACAAAGGCTGTATCGGTAAAAATGCTGCCACTGGATAATAAGGCTGAATTTGATATTGTCATTAATTTTCCTGAAGGCACATCCTTAATTGATACCGCTAATTTAGCAGCTACCCTGGCAGGTGAAGCGAGGAAATTTAAAAATGTTGTTGCATTGCAGTCCTATGTAGGGACAGCTTCACCGTATGATTTCAACGGTCTGGTTCGTCATTATTATCTGCGTGATAAACCCTGGCAGGCAGATATTCAGGTTGAACTGACCGATAAGGATAAGCGAGACGTTACCAGCCATCAAATTGTTGAAAAAATGCGTAAGGTTATGGCTCCTGTTGCGAAGGCCGCAGGTGCCCGCATACAAATGGTAGAGATGCCGCCGGGGCCGCCGGTGTTGCAATCTGTGGTGGCGATAATTTATGGACCGAATGCTAAAACACGCAGGAAATTTGCCCATGATATGACGCTTATGTTCGAAAAAGCGCCGAGTATTACTGATGTTGATAATTTAATGCAGGATCCGTATGAAATTTGGCGCTTTGAAGTGGATCGCGACAAGGCGTTGCGTGAAGGTATCAGTGTTGATGCCATTAATCAGACATTGGCTATGGCCGTTGGTGGCTACAGACTTGGTGATATTAAACGTGGCTCGGTGGTTGACCCTACCTATATCGTGCTACAGGTACCCCAGTCGGTACGCTCCGAGTTCTCCAGACTGGGGACAATTCCGGTACAGGCCGCCAATGGAGCGCTGGTGCCATTGTCAGAACTGGGTACTTTTGTGAAGGGCATTGAACAGGATGTTATCTACCAGAAAGACTTGCGTAACGTTGAATTCGTGACCGGTGCCAGTGCAGGCAAGCTGGCTGCACCAATATATGGCATGTTCCAGGTCGATGATATGCTCAAGAACTATATTGCGCCCGATGGCGTGAAGGTAGCCCATGGGTTTATTCACGGTGGTTATTTTGGGCCACCGGCTAACAGTAGAAAGTCAGCGTTTGAATGGGGTGGTGAGTGGACGGTGACGTATGAAACCTTCAGGGACATGGGGGGCGCATTTCTAATTGCCATGGTGCTGATTTATATGCTGGTTGTGGTTGAGTTTAAAAATTACATTTTTGCCTCAATTATTATGGCACCGATCCCGCTGACACTTATTGGTATTATTCCGGGTCACTGGTTACTGAATGCGAGCTTTACCGCCACATCCATGATTGGCTGGATTGCGCTATCCGGCATTATTGTGCGTAACTCAATATTACTGGTGGATTTCACCCGCCATGAAGTACTGCGAGGTATTGATGTACGTGATGCGGTCATTAACGCATGCCGTGCCAGAACCCGTCCCATTCTGATTACCGCACTGGCACTGGTTGGCGGCTCCAGCGTTATTCTGACTGACCCGATCTTCCAGGGGATGGCTATTTCCTTACTGTTCGGTGTTATTGTTTCAACGATATTAACCCTGTTTATTATTCCGTTGGGTTGTATCTCGGCTAAAAATGCCTTTGCAGTTTGCCCCGCTGGTTCAGTAAAAGCAACGGTAGAAGAAGAATATATTGATAGCCTGGAGCCGCCCTCATGTGAGTACAAAACACCGGTGTGGATGAGTGTTTATAGCGCTGTTGTCAGCGTCGTGAACTGGATCTTTGTTATTGTGAAAACGTTCTATAACCTGGTGCGGCTGCTTATTAGCGTAATCAGGGAAAAGCTTACTTCCAGTCATGCAACACCACCAACCGAGCCTGGAACGCCCGGTTCTTCGTCACCCACCCCGGTACCCCCCGCACCACCCGTACCCTCTACGCCTGCGGCTTCTACAGACGTGCATTCTACGGTTAAGACTAAGACTGCGGAGTCAGATGCATCGGCGACAGCGTCCGTAGCTGATTTGGCTACAGAAAAAACAGAATCTACGGATATAAATCAGGAGAAAATAGCTAAGCCAGGCGTTAACCATGAGGTTGTAAAAAAAGCAATGGTTAAGAAAGCAATGGTTAAGAAAGCAATGGTTAAAAAGGGAATTGTTAAGAAGGAAACGGTTAAGAAAAAGGAAGGTAAAACAGTACCGAAAAAGAGTGTGGTGAAGAAAAAAATATCGGTGAAAACATTACCGGTAAAGAAAACAACAGGCGAGAATAGTCCAGTTAAAAAAGGCCGGCCTGAAAAAGTTCCAGGTAGAAAAATAACGGTTAAGAAAGTACCGGCTAAAAAATCACCATCAGGCAAACGTAGAGGCATCCGCTTAAAAGTTGATAACGATCAGATGCCTGATAACCATAAGTCTGATAACCATAAGTCTGATAAAGATAGTGGAGAATAATTTAATGTATGCTAAAGGTAAATTTCTGTCATTATCATGTCTTGTCTTAGCATTATTGCCTTCGGTTGTAATGGCGGCACAGGAACAGGATAAAGCAGGTGCAGCACTGAAAGCGATTGATTCGACAAGGGCGGGGGCAGCGACGACTCATACAGTTATAAAACCGGCGGGAACTAAAAATAGTGTTACCGTCAGAAGTGCCAGAAGTAATAATATGCCAATGAAATTTCCACCATGGCCGCCCCGGCAATCTTTTAACCATAACATGTTACCGCCTCCACCACCCGGGCCTTATATGTCTACGGCATTAAGTAATACGCCGACGAAAGTTCCAGTATCGAATCGACCCGTGTATTTACCACCAGTAATGCACTCACCACCGGTAATGAATGAAGGTGCGGAGCCGATGGCAATGTTCAGTCCAGATCGGCCCTGGCCAGGTGATCGGGTAAGGCAATGGAAGCCTGAAAATGGCGGCTATCATTACGCCGGGTCTGCTTTTCCACCACAATATCCACCCGTTAAAGAAAATGGGTACCGCCCATATCAACCAGCGCTGCCCCCGAGGTTTGTCAGGTCACCAGGTAGAATGCATACCAGGATGCCATCCAGCCGCCACAGGTACAATGGTTCGGCCATGATGCAACCGGGTATGCCGCCACGGTTTCAACCACCGGCTTATCCTTCTGCACCACTTCAGCCATACCATCGTTCACAAACCGGATATTAAATAGTTTGATGGGTATATCACGGTTTTTTTTGTTTTTTGTCGTATTTTTACTGTCACTAATGATGAACACTGCGGCAGTTGCGGGAGATCGTATTGCCGGACGTAGCGATCGGCGGACTCGGCCATTGAATTCGGCAGAGTTTATTCTGGCGGCAACGGATAACCCATGGGTGCCGTCGCCAACACAACGGGCAGACGGCTTTCCTCATTACTATAATGCAAAAAAAGATAACCCCTTCCAGCCTCAGCAAATGAACCGGTCACCGATTTATAACAGTAGAAATTCATCACATCCTTATTACAGATACCCGATGCAACCACGTTATGTGACGCCAGCTATCCTGAAATCAATCAGAAAACAGCAAATGCGTGCACAGCAAATACTGCCATCATGGCAGCGATATCCATACCCATACCAAAGATATCCATACCAAAAGCGTAATTACTGGCAATATAATCCATCACCTAACAGATATGGAAGAGGTGGTGATCGCGGCAATAGCCTTGGAAATAACCCTGGGAATAGCCCTGAAAATAGCCCCGAAAATAGCTATGGCAACTGGTCTGCGAACCCTGCATTACCGGTTAGTCCCGGTACCCTGCTGGATAAATCATTATTAGATGGCAACGGGGGCTTGCCGCTTACCCCGGACATGACAGCAATAGAGGGTATTTCACCATTAAACGCCAATGAACCATTACCGCCTGAATTATCAGGGAATAATTATGACAGTTCGGGTCGTTATTTTGATCCCATGGCATTTAATCCCTCGTCAATGTTCGGTCCTTTTGATAATTTTGCGCGGTAGTCTGTAATGCCTGAACACTGCATAGCGGTGGTCGGCACATAGCGTATTTGGCTAATATACCAATCTTTATTAGTGTAATCATAAGGTTAAGTTATTAGCGTTCCTGTGAAATATTCGGGGTAAGTGGTAAAACACCCCGATCTTTCAGGTAAATAGCAGCGTCATATTGTCAGCTTATGCGCTTACGTTCATAGTGTAGAATAGTGTTGATGACATAACGATAATAAATGATTTTACAGGCAGGTAATTTTTATGTTGACAGTTGTAGGTAATTTGAAGGGTGGAACAGGCAAAAGTACAGTTGCATTCAACCTTGCAGTATGGTTAGCATACGACAAACAAGGGGTGAAAGCTTTCGATTTAGATCCACAATGTACATTGCTTGATGTTTGTGAAGTACGAGAAGAAGACGGTTATGAGCCGATATTTGAGGTGTCTTCCGATGTAGATGAAATGGTTACCCTGGCCGCAGACAAAAAATACAGGCAACCGATTATTGTCGATATGAGTGCAAGTAATATGCCTGCAATGGAAACGGCCATTTCGGTTGCTGACAGAATACTGATACCGGTACAACCGAGTCAGGCAGATATCTGGTCAACGCAACGGTTTTTAAAAATTGTCGCGCAGAATCTGAATACAGATAAAAATACAGAAGTGCTTGGTTTTATTAATCGTGCAGATACACATCGGGGTATTCGGGAAACAGAAGAAGCACAGCAGGCATTGCAGGTGTTGCAGGGTGTTAAGGCGCTGGATATCCGGCTATATCAGCGAACCGCCTATCGACGCTCATTCAGCGAGGGGCTGGGTGTATTTGAACTCGACCCGATGGGAAAGGCATCGAAGGAAATGAAAAAACTGGCGGTGATGCTCGATTAAGATACTTGACTACGGTATTGCGCGGTCTACTTATCCAATAAATTCAGGGTACAGGATTGAAAGAGGTTTATGTATGAAATTTTTTCGCTGGTTATTAAGTAATATATTATTAATTATTGTTGTGGTCGGACTGATCTATACCTATGTGTACTGGGGACATCTGACCGGCGCTGATACCCCGGGAGGGAGGGTAATTACCTATTTATCTGGTGAGTCAGGCTTCGTCCATAATTTTGTTAATGGGATTAAAGAAAAAAACAGCAATCGGGAAAAGCACTCACCGTCTAATCAGCATACTGCAACGCAGTCAGTAGCTTCATCTGGAGAAGGTGAGTTAGCTCATTCGATCACAACATCTAGTTCAGTACCAGGTAATCATGCTACTTTGGGAAATATTTCTGCCGGGAAGGTAACCGCTGAGGCAAAGGAAAAAGAAAAAGAAAATAACGTTAAGGTTGTTTCACGACACCCGCAGCAGAGTGATAATACCGGCAATGCTTCATCTGCTGTATTACCACCCAAAGAAGCCGCACATAACGCTAATAGTACCCTGGCGCAACAACCGGTTGCTATAAAAGAAAAGAATACTATTCCCCGGAAAAAGGGTCTTTCACCTTCCGCTCAGGCAAAGGTAGAACCACAGAAACCTGAACAGCAAGGTCATTCTAAAATAGCCAGATCAGGTGTTTTTGTCAGTCCAGACGTTGAGGCCTCACTGGAAAAGGCCGGTGCTAAAGGGGAGGTGGCAACATTGACACCGACCGCAATACGTAAAGTCTGGATCGAAGCCAGAAAATCCTTTTATAAGCATGACTATATGCAATCAGAGAAGGACTATAAACGTGTTATAGCGGCGACAAAAAATAATTATGATGCCTATGGAGAACTGGGTAACGTTTATTTTTATCAGGGTAAAAATGATAAAGCCGCCGCCACTTACATGAAAGCTGCGCTTATAATGATAGATTCAGGGCAGAGTAACCGCGCGCGCAGCTTACTGGGCCTGATGCACTATCTCAGTAAGGATAAAGCGAAATTGCTTGAGCAGAAACTTGAGGCAGCTCAATAACAGACACTGTCCAGAGAACTATAATGTTTCACGCGGTACGTAATTTATTTATACCTGATATTATGAAACGAGGCGCTGCTGGCGATTTTTAGTATGACCGATAAAAAAATGACAGAATCAATAAAAGCCGAGTCAACCGATACTCTGGCTGAAAAAACAACAGATACTGTCAACACCGTATCTAATGTGAAAACGGGGACAAAGGTAGAAAAAAAAGCGGAGGGTGAAAAAATCTCAGCGAAAAGATCGGTGGCTAAAGCATCGACAGCAGAGGCACCGTCTAAAAAGAAGGCGGTGAAGAAAGACGCAGTGAAGAAAGATGAGGTGAAGAAAGATACAGTGAGAAAAACGGCTGCAGAAATAAAAAAGGCCAATGACGCAGTTAAATCCAGGAAATCCGTGGAAGAATTAAAACATCGTGCAGCAGTGGCAAAAAAACGTGCGCAGGAAAAAATCCTGCAAAAATCTTATGTTAGCGATCCGGCTATTGATCCACTGGAACGTCTGGCCACTACCTTTCACCAGAGTGCAAAGCGTTGGGAAATGGTAGTTTATCCTTCTTTATTTGCCTTTGTTCTGCTTGCCAGTTATGGTTTTTTTCTGATTTATCGCTTAACCCATGATATTTCCACCCTGTCACATTCGGTAACACGTATGGCCGTGATCGTTTCGGAAGCAATGCCAAAAATGAGTAAAGATATGGATATTATGACAGGCAGCATGGATAATATGACAAATAATATTTCGGGTATGTCGCGTGAAGTTAGTGCCATGTCAGGGCAGATGGAAACCCTGACGCCATTAAGTCAGAATATTTCAAATATGACTGGCACCATGAATGAAATGAATCGTTCTGTTTATGGTATGCAGCGGGATATGGGCGGAATGAACCGTACGATATCAAGTGGACCATTTGGTATGATGAACGATGTCATGCCATTTTCTTCGCACACTAATGTTGTGCCGCCACCACCGCCACCAACCTATCGTCAACCCTGGGAGGTTCAGCCCCGGAGGATTCGCCGTGCACCGTTACAGACGGTTCCGGCCGAGTCAGCTATTAATAATACTACATCAGATAAAAATAATAGCCCGGTAATGAACGTTAATCAGAATACAGGGACTAACCGGATGCAATCTGTTAAACATAAAAAAATAACACCATCACCTGAAAGTCATGATTCGGGCCTGGTTGATCATCGTGTTATTTCAGGTAAAAGGTAACCAGTAAAAATGCTTAATCGTCCAGATAAATCCATTCGTGATCGCCTCACAAAACTTGAGTCGCATCTTAAAAATGAGAACCCTTTGCTGCTTGATACGGTTTTGCGGTTTAAAAAACTCGATGGCGTCGCCTATAAAACAGGTTTGCTGGGTACGGATGATTCCTATGCAACCGGTATCCCGTGGTGGCCATTAGTTGCATTACTGGGTACATTTTCTGCCGGAAAGTCATCGTTTATTAATACGTTTCTCGGTGACAAATTACAGTTAACAGGGAATCAGGCAGTTGATGATAAATTTACTGTCATTACCTATAGTAACGGCACCGAAAACCGGGTATTACCCGGTATTGCATTAAATGCCGATCCACGGTTTCCTTTTTATCAGATGAGTAATGAAATTGATAAAGTTGCCAGCGGGGAAGGCCGACGTATTGATGCGTATTTGCAGATGAAAACATCCCACTCGGATAAATTGAGTGGAAAAATATTTATCGATTCCCCCGGCTTTGATGCAGATGAACAGCGTAATGCCATTTTGCGTCTGACCGATCATATTCTCGATCTGTCTGATTTAGTGCTGGTGTTTTTTGATGCACGACATCCTGAACCGGGAGCAATGAAAGACACACTGGATCATCTGGTAGGGAAAACGATTGCCCGGAATGACTCGGAAAAATTTCTTTATATTCTCAATCAGATTGATACGGCCGGACAGGAGGATAACCCGGAAGCGGTAGTTGCTGCCTGGCAACGGGCGCTGGCTGCTGAGGGATTGACTGCCGGACGTTTTTATACCATTTATAACAGGCAGATTGCCATCCCCATTGAGGATGAAAATGTCCGTAAACGTTTCGAATCAAAATGCGATCACGATATAGCTGCCATTATTGAGCGTATTCATCAGGTGGAAGTCGAGCGTTCCTACCGTATTATCGGCGCACTGCAAAATATTGCTGAAGATATCGGACAGCAGGTTATTCCTGTTGTGAAGGAAGCCATGGGTAAATGGATGCGGCTGGTACTGACAATTGACGCTATTGTTTTTGGACTGTTACTGACTATTTTGTTTGTACTTGGTCAGTGGGTGAATCCGTGGGGGCTGTTTTCCATGGATTTTACAAATGCAAATATTACCTCGGTAATAAAAGCGGTAGTGATTGTTACCGTGGTACTGGGGGTGCATTTTAACGCGCGTAAATTTGCAGCGCGGCGTATTGCATCAAAGTTACCATCAAAAACGGTTGCTGGTAATGTGCGTAAGGCTTTTTTGAAAAATACGCATTTTTTACGCAGTATTTTTCGTCCACTTCCTGCTGGCTGGTCAATGCGATCGAGGCAGGTTCTGCGTGATGTAATATCTGATGCCAGTGAGTTCGTGCAGGCAATGAATGATCGTTACACACGCCCATCGGGTATGGACGAGAAACCAGCCGTGGGTAGCGTAGAAAATGAAGCTGGAACCGTTGAACCCTTAAAGACAGTAAACAGTTAAGCCAGCTCTTTTTGCGACATGGCTTTTCTGGCAAGGACTCGGCCAAGCTTGACCTCCTTACCGGGCTGTATAGTGGCATCGAACTGCACTTGATTGTCTGTTAAAACAATTACGGTTGAGCCAAGATTAAATCGACCCATTTCTTCACCCCGTTGCAAAGTAATATTTTTATCTGAATAATCAAAGCAGGTAATAGCGTTATTGTGAGCACGGATAATGCCATCGTGCCACACAGTCTCCATCGCTGAAACATTAATAGCACCCACCAGTATCATAACCATGGGCCCGTCCTCTGTTTCAAAGTAACACACGCAACGCTCGTTTCTGGCAAACAGACCGGGTATGGTGTTTACGGTAAAAGCTGCCACACTGAATAATCGCCCTGGTATGTAGATCATTTTTTTCAGTGTACCGGTGACCGGCATGTGTATGCGGTGGTAATCACGTGGCGACAGATACAGCGTTGCAAAATTTCCTCGGTGGAAAATCTGTTCAAGTTCTTTGTCGCCACCAAGCAGAGTTAATAGATCGTAGTCGATCCCTTTGGCCTGGAAAACTTTCCCTGCGGTAATAGCCTGTGACTGACTGACAGCGCCATCTACCGGTATAACCCAGTTATTATCATCTTTATCAAGGGGCCTGCATTCAGGTTTTAATGCGCGTGTAAAAAAAGCATTGAGATGTTCATAAGCATACATATCCTCTTCAATCGCTTCCTGCATTTTTACCGGATTTAAACGGACATAGTGACGAATAATAAAATTTTTCAGCGGGTCATAGCGAATTCGCGCACCCATAAACATCAGCCGGGAAATAGCATGATGCGGTAATATATAAAAAGGTAGAGCCAGTAATTTTTCTTTGATTGATGTGTTCATTGACTATGGGGCGATTAACAGGGTGGGTGGGACAAAGGATTTTCCGGGTATTATAAAGTGTGGATGGATGGCAGGAAAGATAAATATTCACACAGACTGAAGCTGTTACCCGATTCTCCCTGTAGAATATCACTATGATGCACAGGCAGGTAACTATGATAAATAAACGTGAAACGGCCAAAGATTTATCCACGTTACGGGATTTAATCCGCTGGGGCACCAGCCAGTTTAATGCTGCCGATCTCAGTTTTACCCAGGGAATGCCGAATGCGCTGGATGAAGCGGCTTATCTGTGTCTATGTGCTTTACACTTACCACCCGATTTCAGCACAGCGTATTTTGATTGTGTCCTGACGATAGAAGAGCGTCTGGATGTGCTGGGGCTGTTTCAACAACGTATTGAAGAACGTTTGCCTGCTGCCTATATTACTAATGAAGCCTGGTTTGCAGGATTATGTTTTTATGTGGATGAGCGTGTTTTAATTCCCCGCTCGCCCATTGCTGAGTTGATAGAACAGCAGTTTTCTCCCTGGGTCGCGGCAGAAAATGTACATACTATTCTGGATTTATGTACCGGTAGCGGCTGTATTGCCATTGCCTGTGCAGAGGCTTTTGATCACTGTAAAGTCGTTGCCAGTGATTATTCATCGGAGGCACTGGCCGTTGCCCGGATTAACCGGGAAAACCATGCCCTTGAGGAACGTCTGCAATTGATTAAATCGGATCTGTTTCAGGCTATTGCGCCGCAGAAATTTGATATTATCGTAACGAATCCGCCGTATGTTTCCACCCAGGAAATGCAAACACTGGCTGCGGAATTTGAGCATGAGCCGACAATGGCATTGCAGGCAGGTGAAACGGGCATGGATCTGGTTCTCCCCATATTGAAACAGGCAGGAAAGTTTTTATCGGATAATGGTATTCTTGTAGTGGAAGTCGGTTATTCACAGGCAGAGCTGGAGCAGTTATTCCCACAGGTTGCATTTTGCTGGCTGGATTTTGATTATGGTGGGCAAGGTGTTTTTTTACTCACCGCCGAACAACTGGATCAGTATCAGGATATATTTAACCAGATATAGAAAACCTTTGCACGAAACAGGAACGCATAACACTACCGTTCTCCTTAGTACTATCATGCATAGGTCTCACCTTAACAATAAAGAAGCATTATTATGTCGGGAAATACCATCGGAAAACTGTTTAGTGTTACCACCGCAGGTGAATCACATGGCCCGGGTCTGCTGGGTATTGTAGATGGCTGTCCGCCGGGGCTGAAACTGTGTGAGGAAGATTTACAGTATGATCTCGACCGGCGTAAACCGGGCACTTCACGCCATACCACACAGCGCCATGAAGATGACAGGGTAAAAATTATTTCCGGCGTATTTGAAGGCAAATCCACCGGCACCAGTATTGGTCTATTTATTGAAAACACTGATCAGCGTTCTAAAGATTACGGCAATATTATGGATCGCTTCCGCCCCGGCCATGCCGATTATACCTATCAGCAAAAATATGGTTTTCGTGATTACCGTGGTGGCGGGCGTTCTTCGGCACGTGAAACGGCCATGCGTGTAGCGGCCGGTGGGATTGCTAAAAAATACCTGGCCAATCATTATGCCATTTCTATTTATGGTTATATGTCTCAGCTTGGGCCGATTATTATGCCGCTGCAAGATAGAGCTGAAATTAATAAAAATGCGTTTTTTTGCGCGGATAGCGCATTAATTCCCAAGCTGGAAGCCTATATGGATGCCCTGCGTAAGGCAGGTAACTCCGTGGGTGGGAAAATTACCGTGGTCGCCGAAGGCCTGCCACCCGGTCTCGGTGAACCGGTGTTTGATCGCCTTGATGCCGATCTGGCTCATGCCATGATGGGCATTAACGCAGCTAAAGGCGTAGAAATTGGTGATGGTTTTGGTTGTGTCGAGGCAAAAGGTACCGATTTTCGTGATGAAATAACCCCCTCAGGGTTTAAAACCAATCATGCCGGTGGGGTGCTCGGTGGTATTTCATCGGGGCAGGATCTAGTTGTGCATACCGCATTTAAACCCACATCCAGTATTCGTTTATCAGGAGATACGGTGAATCTTGAAGGTAGCCCGGTCGATGTGGTTACGCACGGTCGCCATGATCCCTGTGTCGCCATTCGTGCAACCCCAATTTGTGAAGCCATGCTGGCTATTGTAGTGCTTGACCATCTACTGCGTTTTCGTGGCCAGTGCGCCGATGTAATATCGCCCACCCCGGTTATTGCCGCACATACCTGAAAAACCGGTGAGCAGACAGACTGCCCCCTACTGGCGATTATCGGGGTTTTATTTTTTTTATTTTGCCTCCCTCGGTGCGCTCATTCCGTATGTTTCCCTTTATTTCAAAAAGGCCGGTTTTGATGCGCTGGATATAGGCATTCTGTTTGGTATTATCCCTGCAACAAAGATTGTTGCCCCGTATCTCATCGGCTGGCTGGCGGACTATAGCCATTGCCCGATTCGTATTATTCGCTGGTCAAATCTGCTCGCCGCGCTATTGTTCGGCTTTATTTTTTTTGGCCACCATTTCTGGTGGCTGGTCTGGGTGATGGCGAGTTTTAGTTTTTTCTGGAATGCAGCATTGCCACAATTTGAAGCACTCACCCTTAACCATCTTGGCTCAGCGGTGCATCAATATAGCAGCATTCGCCTGTGGGGGTCGCTGGGGTTTATTGTTACGGTACTGCTACTGGGTGAAGTCTTTACACAGGTTAGTATCAGTTGGCTGGCCGTCACACTGTCAGTTTTACTGGTTGGTGTTTTACTATCCAGCCTGTTTGTTCCCGAGTCACAGTGCGAGTCGGTAGATGATGAACAGGTATCCATACGCCATGTTATCCGGCAACCGGGTGTGCGGGCGTTTTTACTGGTCTGTTTTTTAATGTTGTTAAGTCACGGTCCGTATTATACATTTTACAGTATTTATCTTGAAAACCACGGCTATAGCTCGCGTATTATTGGTTTTATGTGGGCGATTGGGGTTATTGCAGAAGTTATTGTTTTTATTTTACTGCCCCGATTTTATAAACAGAGCAATGCCCGAAGCCTGTTATTAATAACCTTTGCATTAACCGCCCTGCGCTGGTTGTTGATTGGCTTTTTCCCACAGTATCTGCCCGTGTTATTTTTTGCGCAGTTACTCCATGCGTTCAGTTTTGGTATGTTTCATGCGGTAAGTATTATGCTGGTGCATCAGTATTTTCGGGGCATCTATCAGGGCAGGGGGCAGGCTCTGTATGCCAGCCTTAGCTTTGGTGCCGGTGGCGCAACGGGTAGTCTGGTAAGCGGTCTGTTATGGAACGTCACCTCGCCACAATTTCTATTTGCTCTTGCCGCCGCAGTCGCTTTATTAGCCTGGTTTATTGTCTGGCGGTTTATCTACCCACAGCCAGTGATTAGCAATCACTGAAGCTACTAACAGGATAAGTGGGGCCAGGATAAGTGGGGTCAGTGTAAACATTATGTTATAATTTGAAACTTGAAATATTTTAAGTATAAGAATCATGGCGAGATTAATCAGGGTAAGTCCGGTAGGTGTCCCTCAGCACATCATCCAGCGGGGA
>VAPF01001945.1_pt1 | contig 14860 bp, 13 predicted proteins | sample 3393931 | NCBI WGS metagenome assembly VAPF01 (sample SAMN08290437, study PRJNA428436) | hydrothermal vent metagenome | isolation source: Deep-sea hydrothermal vent chimney | place: Atlantic Ocean: South-mid Altantic Ridge | depth 2773 m m | reverse complement strand
CGGCGCAAGTCTCGTTTTCCAGAGTAGCCCGTTCGGAGTTGGCGGCATAAAAACGACCGGGTGAATACTGAATATCAGTTACCGTCCCGGAGAATGGCGTCCTGTTCACATGCACATTAAAGATATTCATGAAAATACTTATCTTGTAAACGTGCTCGTTAATGAACTTATCATCAAAGACCTTGTCAATGGCGATGACCTTACCATCTGCCGGCGAGACAACAGCATCGGCGGCAGATGGTGCTACCCGTTCGGGATCCCTGAAAAAAAACAGGACAAAAGCGGTAACCGCCAAAGCGGCCAAGGAGGCAATATCATGACCAAGCAGAGCTGTGAGAATAGTCACAAATCCGGCAAAGGCAATAAAGGGATAGCCCTCACGGGCAACAGGGATATTAGGTTCTTTCATAAATCAGTACCGGCAATAGGCCGCTCATGAGCCAGCTACCGCCATAATTATGCCGCCTTATTCTGTCCGCGGGTCATGGCAACCACTCCGGTTCGGACAATTTCTTGTATACCAATGGGACGTAGAATGTCGATGATGGCCTGTACTTTACTGGCGCTGCCGGTTACCTCAATAACATAACTTTTGGGGCAGACATCAACCACCTTACCACGGAATATATCAATGGTTCTCAGCACCTCTGCCCTGGTTGATGATTCCGCCTTCACCCTGATCAGAGCCATATCACGTTCAACATACTTATGTTCGCTCATGTCCGTTACCTTGATAACGTCAATAAGTTTATGAAGCTGTTTGGTAATCTGCTCCACGATGGCTTCATCACCGACAGTAACCAGCGTCAGGCATGACACCTCTTTTTCAATAGTTGGTGCCACGGAGAGGCTCTCAATATTGAACCCCCGGCCGCTGAACAGACCCGTTACTCTGGACAACACTCCAGGCTTGTTTTGCAATAATACCGATAAAGTATGTCGCATATTCATATCCTAATTAGTTTTTAAAGAACCTTGAAAAATGTTTTTGTTTGCGGAACCCTTTAGTGAACCAGTAACAACTATTTTTGTTTAAACCAGCAACATCTCCGTAGTGGCCTTGCCCGCCGGTACCATGGGATAAACGCCTTCTTCCCGCTTAATGACAAAATCCATGATGACGGTGTTGTCAGTGGCCAGAGCCTCCCTGATAACCGGTTCTACCTCATTCGGTTTTGTGGCCCTCAGCCCCACCGCTCCATAAGCCTCTGCCAATTTGACAAAATCCGGCTCGACATCCATAACCGTAGCCGAATATTTCCTTTTATAAAATAACTCCTGCCACTGTCTCACCATACCCAGATAATTGTTATTCAAAATAGCAACCTTTACCGGACAATGATATTGCTGGGCGGTGGCCAGCTCCTGAATATTCATCTGAATACTGCCGTCTCCAGCCACATCAATAACAGTGCGGTCGGGGGCGGCCATCTGCGCTCCGATCGCCGCCGGCAACCCGTATCCCATAACCCCCAAACCACCGGAGGTCAAAAAATTATTGGGTTTGTTAAAGTGATAAAATTGGGCGGCCCACATCTGATTCTGGCCTACCTCAGTGCTGATAATGGCATCACCATTAGTCAATTCATGCAGTTTTTGCACCACGAATTGTGGCTTGATTATATCCGTCTCCTCGACATAGCCAAGGGGATGCTTTGCCTTCCATTCTTTAATTTTGTTAATCCACGGCTCATGGGAAGCTATCTGGGCGGCAAGATCCAGACCGGAATTTTCCAGCCAATGATTCATCGCTGTCAGGGCGTGCTTGCAGTCGGCCACAATGGGAATATCAACCCTGACGTTTTTGCTGATGGAAGAAGGATCTATATCGATGTGAATGATTTTGGCACGCGGGGCAAAATCCGCTAATTTTCCGGTAACCCGGTCATCAAAACGGGAGCCAACAGCGATAAGCATATCGCACTCAGCCACCGCCATATTGGCAAAATAAGTACCGTGCATCCCCAGCATTCCCATGGAAAGAGGATCAGTGCCGGGGAAGCCGCCAAGCCCCATGAGGGTCATGGTAACCGGAATATTAAGCTTATGAGCCAGATCGGTCAATTCCACATTCGACTTCGAGGCAATAACGCCGCCGCCAACATAGAGAACCGGCCGTTTTGCTTTGGAAATGGCCTTGCAGGCCTTTTCAATCTGGCCTGGATGCGGCTCATAGGTGGGTCTATAAGTACGCATCCTAATTGGCTTCATCTCCGGGAATTTGATCTTGCTGCTGACTACATCCTTGGGCAAATCGATCAGTACCGGGCCTGGACGCCCCGTCCGGGCGATATGGAAGGCCTCTCTGATGGTCGGCACCAAGTCCTTAACATCTTTAACCAGATAATTATGTTTGGTACATGGCCTGGTAATGCCGACAATGTCCACCTCCTGGAAGGCATCGTTGCCAATAAGCCCCGTAGGTACCTGACCGGTAAAGACAACTAGGGGAATAGAGTCCAGATAGGCCGAGGCAATTCCGGTTACGGTATTGGTTGCCCCCGGCCCGGACGTAACCAAAGCGACCCCTACATCACCATTTACCCTGGCATAGGCGTCTGCCGCGTGTACGGCCGCCTGCTCATGCCTGACCAGAACATGGGTAATATCCTCATGTCTGAGAAGCTCATCATAGATATCGATAACCGCCCCGCCGGGAAAGCCAAAGATACAATTAACATTCTGTTCCTTCAGGCACCTCATCATTGCCTCTGCACCGGTAATTTTCATAGGAGTTGTCTCTGCTTTATTGTTTAGGGATTATAGCGCATCTTGATAACCACGCCTCGCAGTCTTCGCTTAACTGTATATCGAACTTTTCGCCGTCTTCGCTTAGCTGACTCAGCCATCTTAAGTCAGTGGCGGACTTGTTACGAGTCCATCATGTTTGTTATCATCAATGTTTAGAGAAATAAACACGATAAATATATCCGCAATCCCAAAGATGTCAACATTTTTGGTAACTATTCAGCTGCACTCCAGGTTCGTCCGGAGTCTATGCTTATCTGAACAGTTACAGTTACGAGTTGAGGGTAATTGGCAGTCCTCGCTGAATAGTTACCATTTTGGGGAGACAAAAGTCAGTTCTGAGGCACATCGCTCAGAATGACATTACCTGGCTCACAATTAAATACTCCCGCCTCATTGCCGCGCCGTAAAAATTCACGCACGGCAGCTATTCCATCTTCTCCCAAACAGGTGGAGTACTCATTTACATAAAGGTCGATATGACGGGCTATCACCCCCTCATCCAACTCCTGGGCATGAGCCATGATATATGGCAGGCATCTGTCTCTATTTTCGTTGGCCCAGGCCAGGCTCCCGGCAATAGCCGTCTCAATCGCCCGCAGGACAGTTGCCCCTAATGCCCGCCTAGCCACAATACCGCCCAGCGGTATGGGGAGGCCGGTGGTCTCCTCCCACCAGGTGCCAAGATCAAGAGTGGCGGTCAGTCCATACTCCCGATAGGTAAAACGGCCCTCATGAATCACCACTCCGGCATCGACCTCGTGCCTCACAATGGCAGGCATTATCTCTGCAAAAGGCATATTTACCAGATTTTGATGCGCCGGATAGGCCATACGAAAGAGTAGAGATGCGGTGGTATAGCACCCTGGTACCGCGATTTTGGCAGTACGCAGCAGGGCGCTGTCATCCCGCTGCATGATGAGCGGCCCGCATCCCCGGCCCAAGGCACTGCCGGCTCGCAGCAGGACATAATCGTCCATAATATGACCCAGGGCGTGAAAGGACAATTTGCTGATATCCAGCCTGGCGGCCAGGGCCCAGTTATTTAGGGTTTCCACATCGGCGATTACCTCTTTTCGCAAGTTAAACCCCGGTGTTTTTACTTTGTCATGCACCAGAGCATTGAAAATAAAGGTGTCGTTGGGACAGGGAGAAAAGCCAATGGATAAATGAGGTATATTCAACTTTTAATGAAATTTATGTGTGTGTGCTTTGTTTTTTATTGGGAAAAATCAAGCGATGCCAGAGCTTCCGCCCCCTTGGCTATGGCCTCAGGCAACTGCCAGTGGCCCGGCTCACGATCTTCCACCATATTGCTCACACAACGAAGTTCCAAGCAGGGCAGGGAAAAATCTCGGCAAATCCTGGCTACAGCGGCGCCTTCCATATTCTCGCAGATAACCCCGCAACGATCCCGCAGAAAATTGCCTCTGGCTGCCGTACCGCTTACACTGTTTACGGTGGCGAACTTCCCGGTATGGTATGGCATCCCAGCCTTTGTCAACGCCGATTTAGTCTGGCGCAAAAGAGCCAGATCCAATGGTAATACAAACGGCTCGGCAGATCCCGCTAGGGGGTGGACTTCATCCACAAGACAGACGCCAAGATCAGCCACCGTCTCACTTTCTGCGAGGCAGATATCGAGCAGACCGACACCCGTTTCCAAAAAGGCTCCTGCTACCCCAAAGTTGAACACCGCCGTAGTTGCCGCGCCGTGCGGGCCGCGCAAAAAATCACTCAGAACGGCTGCTGTTTCCAGACAGCCAACGCCAGTGACCAAGGAGAGCCAGCCCTTATTGGCCGTAAGAATGCGGCGTACCGGAGACATTTCAAGTTCGGTGGCCGCAGCGATTAGCAGCATGGAAGTCTCAGCTTTTTTTGATGGAGTTATCGGGATTAAGAACCACAATGCGGGGCTTATAATTATGGAGCTCGTCTTCCTCGAACAGAGCGTAGCTGACAATGATAAGCAAATCGCCCGTCAATCCCTTACGGGCAGCGGCACCGTTGAGACAAATAACCCCTGAATCTGACGGTCCGCTCATCGCATAAGTTTCAAAACGCTCACCATTATTTATATTGTATATATGAATTTTTTCGTAGGGCAATAACCCCACCTTGTCCAGCAAAGTGCGATCAATGGTCAAACTGCCCTCGTACTCCAAATTGGCCTCGGTAACTCTGGCTCGATGAAGCTTGCATTTCAACATTTGGTGCCGCATCGTTGTTCCTTCTTGAATTTTTATTGAACGTCCGTTAAAGCGCCATTGTCAAGCAAACGGGTCTGCCCTATTTTTACCGCCATGGCCAGGACAGAAGACCCTGTCACCTGCTCATGCTCAACCAGGGTGGTATTATCGACAATCTTTACATAATCCACCGTTACCAGAGGATCCGCAGCTAGCCTATTCTGAATGGACTGCATGATACGCAAGCAGTCTTTTTCCCCGTCCTGAACCAGACGGCGGGCGTGCCGCAGGGCATGGAAGAGACAAAGTGCTGATTGCCGTTCTGCGCCGTGCAGGTAACGGTTTCTGGAACTCATGGCCAAACCGTTATCCTCACGAATAATGGGGTGGCTGATGATTTGCAAATCAAAATTTAAATCCCGCGCCATGGCCTTAATAACGACAAGCTGCTGCAAATCTTTCTCGCCAAAAACTGCGATATGGGGTGCCGTTATATTGAATAATTTGGCCACGACTGTGGCCACCCCGTCAAAATGCCCCGGCCGGGATGCGCCGCATAATCCCCGGCTTACCCGGCTGACATGGATCGCACTTTGCAACGCCGAAGAATACATATCTCCAGCCCCTGGAGCAAACAGCACCGCAACACCGGCCTCCTCCGCTAGCCGACAGTCATCGGCGAAGGGGCGAGGATAACGAGCCAGATCCTCATTAGGGCCAAATTGCGTGGGGTTCACGAAGATGCTCACCACCACCAGATCGGCCCGGCGGCTAGCCTCCCGCAACAGAGCAATATGGCCGGCATGTAAACAACCCATAGTGGGAACCAGGGCGATAGTCTGGCCGGATTGCCGCTTCTTCCTGGACCAATCGATCATGGCGGCCAAAGTAGAAATTACGTCCATACTAAAGCAGCCCTGGCTATTTTTTAAGCTGATCTATCTTGGCAAGCACCCAGTCCTTGAGAGGGCCGGGTTGCGTCTCCGGCAACTCGGCATATCCCTTGTAGTAGGTTACGGCTTGGGCCGGATCACCATGTTTTTCATAAATTCTTGCCAAACCCAAATCACCCATGCCGGCAAAACCACTAATCTGGCTGAGCTTCAGGTAGGCATCTTTGGCCTTATCGATATTACCAAGATTCTCATAGGACTGAGCCAGACTGTATTGTACCAGAGGATAGGCTGTGTTTTTTGCCGCCATTTTATCTATAACTGCCGAAAATATTACGGCGGCTTTGGCAAAATTTCCATTTTTAAAGGCCATATGTCCCAATTCGATATTGGCCCATAAACCGCTGCCTGTACCGGCATACCTATCCCGGAGCTGTTTTAGCAGCTTAACCTCCTGAACGCCATTTTTGGCTTGCAGAGCGGAATACAGTAGAGTGGAAGATTTGGCTGTCCGTACGGCGGTATATTTTTTGTAACCCTGAATGGCGACAATCGTTATGAGGAAGACAATCATAGCCACCTTAATGATTCTCTCGTTTTTACGGATAAACTCAATAACCGCCGGCGGCAGACTCAATTCTTCCAGAAGTGCCTTTTTATCCTTTGCCACAACATCGGCGTGTTTTTTGGTAAACACATTTTGCTCCGCCATAAAATTCTCTCCAGTTCTCGTTAATTTGATGATTGTAGCCAATTTAATACTTGTATGTTTGCCTGTGGCATCTTAAAATGTTGCCTCTAGAACCTTATATAATACCCCTTACCGGCCTATTCGCTCAACAAAAAAATGTAATTATGCCCATAAATTTTAAAAGTCCCATCCAGACAGTGAGCGAGATAACTAGCTCCATCAAGGGAATTTTAGAGCACGGCTTCCCGTTTATCGCAGTAAGCGGCGAGGTGTCAAACTTACGCAGACCCTATTCAGGGCATCTGTATTTTACCCTGAAGGACAGTCATGCGCAACTTAAGGCCGTCTTATTCAAGAATCAGGCGCGCTATCTTACCGGGCCGATTAAAGATGGCGACCAAATTATCTGCCGAGGCCGTGTTGCGGTATATGAGGCCAGGGGTGAGTACCAGATAATTGTTGATTCGGTGGATTTTGCCGGCGCGGGCGCCCTGCAGATGGCCTTTGAACGGCTTAAAAAAAAGCTCTCCACCCAGGGTCTTTTTGCCGAATCGCATAAAAAACCTCTGCCTTTTTTGCCTGCGGGGATCGCCGTTATTACCTCACCCCAGGGGGCGGCAGTCCATGATTTTCTGAAAATCGCAGCCCAACGCTTTCCGGCTGTACCCATCGAAATATATCCGGCACCAATGCAGGGGGAGCAGGCGGCTGGTGCGCTTATCTCTGCCCTGCAATTAATCCACCGGCATTCGAGATGTGAAGTCATTGTAATCTGCCGGGGCGGCGGCTCCCTTGAAGACCTGTGGCCCTTCAATAATGAAGAATTGGCCCGAGCGGTTTATGAGGCCGATATCCCGGTTGTTTCAGCCATCGGCCACGAAATAGACTTCACTATCCTGGATTTTACCGCCGATTACCGGGCGCCGACACCCACCGCCGCCGCCGAGGCGGTTCTGCCGAGCCGTCAGCTTCTGCGCCGGGAAATTGGCCGGATACAACGCGACATATTGCAACTATTAACTCATAAAATAAATGAGCTGCAAAATCGTCTGGCAACGCAAAACCGATTACTTTCAGCCCCCACGGGCGTCTTGCAGGGTATCCGTCTCCGCTACCGGCAGGCCGAGCTTAACCTGCGTAACAATATGACCGGCCAACTTATCGCCCGACGTCTCCGCACAGATACCTTAATCGTGGAATTATATCGTCACAGCCCCCGGCATCTGCTTAAGACGCAGCGGCATAAAAGTAGTATTCTTAGGGACAGATTAATCGTGCTAATGGGCTTCGCCATGGAACGTAAAGCCCTGGCTCTGCGAAAGGCCATAGCCCTGTTGGCGGCAGTCAGCCCGTTGGCAGTCCTGGCCAGAGGCTACACTATTGCCAGAGTATTACCGGACGGGATTCCGCTACGCAGCGCCCACCAGGTGAGTCCGGGTGACCAGCTTGATCTGCAGGTTAGAAATGGCCGTTTGGAGTGCCTGGTAACAAAAATAACCAGAGAACCTAGAAGCGCCCCGGATAAAAACAGGCAAGTTTCACCGCATCCAGAAGATATGGCGACAAAATGAAATCATTGAGACAAAAAAACGGGCTGATAATTTCGCTTGCCGTGACCATATCCCTATGCGCCTGCGGGGTAATAAGAACAACCTATGACATAACCAGCGGTACAGTTAAGGCGGCTTATAAAACCACTAAATTCGCGGTTAGAGCCGGGGCTGGCACTCTAAGACTGACCTACAAAATCGGCAAATACACCTTCCATGTGCTTAACGCCCCTTTGAATTGGCCCATGACCACCAGAATTGATTCGGTGGCCGGTCTGTCTCCCCGGGAGGCCATCCGCGAGGGCAGGGTAAAGGACTCTCCCTATGTAGTTCGGGGACGCCGCTATCGGCCCATGAGTGTCGCTCAGGCAGCCAACTACCGTGAAGAGGGGATAGCCTCCTGGTACGGCGAGGAAACCAGAAGACAGAGAGGCGGCACCATGACTGCCGATGGTGAGGTCTTTAATCCGGCTCTGCCCACCGCCGCCCATAAGTATCTTCCTCTACCGACCCATGTCAGGGTTACAAACTTGGAAAATGGCCGGTCGATAATCGTGCGGGTTAATGACCGCGGCCCCTTTGTTCGGGGGCGGATTATTGATTTAAGCGCCGGGGCCGCCCGGCAACTTGGCTATCTCCGTCAGGGTACCACCAGGGTACTGGTAGAGACGGTTAAGGTCATATAGAGGCAAGCAACACAACAACTGCTAGAGCCCCAGGACATGGGGCTCTAGCGATTCCCTTCTCATTTCTTGTTGGCCATTTGCTGCAGGATAGCTTTGATTTTATCTAATTCCCGGCCATATTTTGTCCAGTCGGCCTGTTTTAGATAGTCCACTGCCTTGTTGTAATAGTTCAGAGCCTTCTCAGCCATGTTGGACACCGGCCCCGCTGGCAATCCGGTAATGGCTTTTTGCGTTTGAGCAGCGGGGACAGACTCTATCGAAAACACGGCTCGCAGGGCATCATCCAGATTATCGCGCATTTGCAATTTATCTCCAAGCGCAACGATGACACGCTTTAATTCCGGCATCCTGCTCTGCTCCGACTGGAGGTAAACCGGCTCCACGTACAGAAATGAATGCTCAATCGGGATAACCAGCAAATTGCCGCGAATGACGCTGGAGCCCATCTGGCCCCAGAGGGTCAACTTGGAAGATATCTCCGGCTTTTGGTTTATCCGGGCATCAATCTGCAATGGCCCGTAAATCAACTTTTCTTTGGATAGCCGATATTCCAGCAATTGGCCATAATTTTTGCCGTCACAGCGGGCACAGAGCCAAGCCACCATATTGTTTTTCTTTGATGGGGTAAAGGGAAGCATTAAAATAAATTCTTCCGATTTGGTGCCCGGCAGCCTCATAATAATATAATAGGGTAACATTGTCTGCTGGCTTTTATTGTAAACCTCCGTTGGTAAACTCCATAAATCCTCCTGGTTATAGAAAACCTGGGGGCTTGTCATATGGAAAATATTGTACATTTCTCCCTGAATCCGGAAGAGATCCATAGGATATCGTATATGCTTCCTCAGGTAGGCTGGCATATCGCTTATGGGCTTAAAGAGGGTGGGGAATATTTTCTCATAGGTCTGAATGATCGGGTCTGAGGGGTCAATCACATAATAGGACACATCGCCGTTATAGGCATCAATGACCACCTTGACGGAATTGCGAATGTAATTGAGTCCTCTGTTGCCTTGAGTGTGAGTAAGAGGCTGCGAATAAGGAAACATATTCGAGGTGGTATAGGCGTCATGAATCCAGTAGAGCCGGCCATTTTTGCCTACTACAAGATAGGGATCGGAATCGTACTGGAGAAACGGGGCTATGGTCTTATCTCGATCCGCAATCAGGCGATGATACATGATACGACTTTTACTCGTTATGTAGTGAGTCAGCAGGATATTTATATCTGAAAAGTTTGCGGCATAGATCAGTTGGCGAAAAATGCCGGTAAACTGGACGCCGCCCCGACCCCGGTAAGAGGCATAGACATTTTTATTGCCCTTGGGATAATCAAACTCCTTGGTTTTGGTGTTGACAATGGCATATTGATCTGTCTGCTCACCATAGTATATTTCCGGGCGTTTAACCGACAAGACCTTGGAACGGGGCGGGATATCCCGGACAATCAGGTTCGGCATACCGTCTTTGCTGATCTTGTTTACCGGGCTCATGACCAAGCCGTAACCGTGGGTGTATTTCAGATGGATGTTGATCCAGGTGCGGGCGCGGGCCGGGAGTCGTGAAGTGGGTAATTCCCGAGCCGCAAGGGCTACCTCCGTATATTTTTTCTTAAAATGATAGCGGTCAATATCCACATTTTTGAAATTATAATAAAGTCTTATTTCCTGTAATTGCCTGTAGGTCTCGATCAGGGGCCGGGTATCCCATAGCCTGACATTATGGATGGTGCCCTGATTATCTTTGATGTCTTTGTAGGTTGTATCCTGCCTTACCGGGAAAGATTGTTCTTTGATTTTGTCCAAGCCAAAGGCCAGGCGGGTGAATTTTATGTTGTGACGGATATAGGGGGTTTCCTTAGTCAGTTCCGTTGGCTTAACCACATATTGCTCAATTATGGTGGGGTAGAACCAGGCAAACCCTATGAGGACAACAAAATAAGCCGCAACAGAATAGAGAAGTAAATGCCATTTTTTGAAGAAGGGCGTTATGAAAAAAACAATGGCCACCAGCAAGGCTGTGATTGATACCGTCCAATAGGCAGGAATACGCGCATGGACATCGGCATAGGAGGGGCCGTATGCCACGCCTGAGCCTGAATACATCAAGCCGTAGAGTTTCAATCTGAAAACAAGGGCGATGCCGAGAAACAACAGGCCGCCGAGAACCGCGAAATGGGAGCGCACTGTTTGCTTAATATAAAAGCGGTTTCCCTGGACACCAACGGCTTGATCCATAAAATAGGAGGCTGCGACCGCTAGTAAAACAATGATCACAGACAATAAATACCATTGCTGGATAAAATCATAGAGCGGTAGTTGAAAGATATAGAATCCCACATCTTTGGCAAAAATGGGCTCGATTACCCCAAATTTACTGGCATGCATAAACTGCAGGAATACTTCCCATGAGTTGGACGCGTTTGACCCCATGATGAATGAAAAAAACAGGATAATTGCCGTCCATGAATATTTGGCGTATTTAGCACTGAAAAGGATATCGAAAAACGTTACAGGTTGCTCTGGCGAGATCACTTTTAAGGAGCGGGTGTGGGCTCCCCTTTGCCTGGCCACGGCAATGTTCACCCAGGCAAAAATTCCAAACAGGATGGCAAAAACAGAGAAAGACAGAAACTTTGTCTCCAGTGTCGTCGAAAATACCGCGCCAAAACCGATATTGTTAAACCATAGCCAGTCGCTGTAGTACCCCGCAAAAGGGAAGAATATCATCAGCGATACTATGATCAGAGAGGCAAACGTGATAAGTACTGATTTCAAGCTCATTAGGATCCCCTTTGTGGTTATGATTGTTGGCCCAGCGGCCTCAGCAGGACATACTCAAAAAAATACCAAGTAAGCATTCTATCACAAACATGATGGCATGTGTAACTTCTTTTCTGTAAATTAATTGTGATGGCATCGTAAAAAGTCCGATCTACTGCGTTGTAGCATTTTTTTAGGTACGAGGCATACCATTATGTATGGCCTCGCACCTAAAAAATCACTACGCCTCGGAGTCTCACGGTGTTCACTTACCCGTATATCAAACTTTTTACTTAGTCATCCCGAGACTTTTTACGAGTCCATCAATTGTCACTATATTCGGTGTGACGGTAAATTGCCATAAACGCTGAGCTAACAGTTACAATAAACCTTGACTTTATCCGTGATATTAAGCAGGCTGAGGAAAGAACCAATATGAGGCACACCTGAGCAGTTACAAAAAAATATCGCTATAGAATCGGGGGGTGGCGTATGATTTTCAAGGTTTTTCAAGCCAGTGAAATAGCAACTCTTTTTGAACTATTGTCGGTGAACCGGATTGTCGGTCCCATAGAAAAGGGGCGTGATATGAATGACTCCCCTCTGTATGATTTTGATGTGGTCGGTGATTTTAAAGATCTGGCCTTAGATTACGGGCAAACCATCCATTCTGCCAAGAATTATTTTCTGCCCTATCGTGAAAACCTCTGCACCTTTACTTTCAAAGATGACGCCTGGGAGAAGGATGTAGATTTTGGCGCCTATGAGGCACATGTCTTTTTTGGTCTTCATTCTTGTGATATCAATGCCTTGAATAAGCTGGATAAAGTTCTGATGGGGAACAATTATCCCAATCCGTTCTACGGGGCTAAACGCTCAAATATGTTCATCGTGGGGCACTCATGCACCCCAACCCCTTCCTGCTTTTGCCATTCAATGGGCTCTGATTCGGCCTTGAGCGGTTTTGATCTCTTCTTGACTTTGATGGAAGATGAATACTTTGCTGAAATCCAGTCGTCCCGTGCCTACCATATCCTGGAAAATATGGAAACCAGAGAAGCCACCCACAGGGATCATCTGTTATTCCGGGAGACATCGTCCAGGAAAAAGAGTTTCTTTAAATGTGAGGTTGACACGTCTGATCTCACAAAAATTCTTGATATGGAATTTGAGTCCGAGGTATGGCAGAAATGGGGTGGTAAATGCCTGTCCTGCGGCACCTGCGCCAATGTTTGTCCCACCTGCTATTGTTATGGGGTGGAGGAGGAGGTCAATATGGATTTCAGCCATGCCAGCAAGGTAAAGCAGCTCTATTCATGCAACCTCCTCGATTTTGCCCAGGTGTCCGGTGGTCATAACTTCAGGCCGGAGAGTTCAACCAGGCTAAAATATCGTTATTATCATAAACATCGCGGTTTTGTGGAGGCCTATGAAGAATCGCTCTGTGTGGGATGTGGACGCTGTGGTAATGCCTGCCTTGCCGGTATTACCGTGCCGGAAGTGATCGCCAGTGTACGGGGAGGGGGAAAGTGATGGGTAGTAATAAGCTACAATTTGTAGATCTGGCTGCCAACCCCGGCAGACGCATTCATAAGCCAGGGGTGGAGCATTTCGAGTACTCCTATAAAGCGGAAATAACCAATCTCTATTCCCTCACTGCCACCGAAAAGCTGTATCAGATCCAAATTATTGATCCCGAAGAGCGCAAAAATTTCACCTTCCTACCGGGGCAATTTGTTATGCTGGAGCTTCCCGGTATTGGCGAGGCACCTTTTTCAATTTCATCCTCCGCCATTCGCCATGGCGATCTTGAGTTTTGTATCAGGGGGGTTGGCAAAATGACCAACTTCCTCAACCGGGTCAAAAGGGGGACTACGGTGGGAATCAGCGGCCCCTTTGGCACCCATTTCCCGGTGGAGAATATGGCCGGCGGCGATATCTTGCTCATTGCCGGGGGCCTGGGCATTGTGCCTCTCCGCTCTCCGCTCATGTCCGTGCTTGAAAACCGCAGCAGTTACGGTCGGGTTGATGTTATCTACGGTGCCCGCGAGTCCCGGGAGCTACTTTTTACGTATCAATATGAGATGTGGAAACAGTTTGATATTAATCTGGAGATCATTGTAGACAAGGCCGATGACAAATGGAGTGGGCCGGTTGGTTTAATCACCGAGATACTGCAAGCCAGGATAGACCGTGGCACGGCCGCTGATTTCAGGGAGAACACCTACGCCATCGTTTGCGGCCCTCCGGTGATGTTTAAATTTGTCTGCGGGATGTTGACCAGAGCCGGTCTTCCCATGGAAAGGATGTTCGTTTCTCTTGAGCGGCGTATGCACTGCGGCCGGGGTAAGTGCTGCCGTTGCAACATCGGCTCTACCTATACCTGCTTGGAAGGGCCGGTTTTTGATTATTGGACGGTACTGAATCTTAAAGAGGCTATCTGAGAGGGATATAAAATATGAAGACTGAACGGACGTTTCTCGGAGTACCGCTTGCCAGGCCAAAGGTAGGGTTTTTTGAACTTAGTTCCTGCGAAGGCTGTCAGCTACAAATCCTGAATAATGAGGCAAGTCTGCTTGATTTTCTCTCCCTAGTGGAAATTGTCAATTTCAGGGAGGGCATGAAAGAAAAGTCGAACGACTATGAGATCGCCTTTGTCGAGGGATCAGTGACCAGGCGGGATGAGGAAGAGCGTTTGCAGATAATCCGCCGGAATGCCAAAATTGTGGTGGCACTGGGAAGCTGTGCCTGTTTCGGCGGGGTGAATCAGTTGAAAAATCGTTTTAATGACCTGGAGTGGGTAAAGAAAGAGGTCTATGGCGATTTTCCCATTGAAAGCCAGAAGGCCATGCCGATCAAAAACTTTGTTGAAGTGGATCTTGAAATCTATGGCTGTCCCGTCAAAAAGGAGGAGGTTGAAAAGATCGTAACCAGATTGGTGCTTGGTCAGGAAATAAATCACCCCAACTATCCGGTCTGCATGGAATGCAAGGCCAATGAGAACATTTGCCTCTTTGATCTTGGCGAACCATGTCTTGGCCCCGTAACCAGAGCCGGGTGCGACTCGTGGTGTCCCTCAAACCGGATGGGTTGCTGGGGGTGTCGGGGGCCGTCTGCGGCCGCCAATTTAAAACAACTGGAAGAGATTGTCGAGCAACGAAATATCCCCAAAGAGAGGCTCCTCGACCGGCTCGAATGTTTTGGCGGCTTCGGCCAGGTCGCTCAGGAAATGCGAGCCAGGCTGGAGGTAGAAGAATGAAAGTCAACTGCAATATTGATATCAGACCTCTAACCAGGGTCGAGGGCCACGGCAATATTCAGATACGCATCGAAGATGGCAT
>VAPF01083800.1_pt1 | contig 14873 bp, 10 predicted proteins | sample 3393931 | NCBI WGS metagenome assembly VAPF01 (sample SAMN08290437, study PRJNA428436) | hydrothermal vent metagenome | isolation source: Deep-sea hydrothermal vent chimney | place: Atlantic Ocean: South-mid Altantic Ridge | depth 2773 m m | reverse complement strand
CTCTCTTTTTAAATTTATCAACTCTTCCCGCCGTATCAAGAATTTTTTCATTTCCAGTGTAAAAAGGATGGCAAGCACTACAAATTTCCACCTCAATTTTTTCTTGAGTAGACCCTACTGTAAATTTATTGCCACAAGCACATTTAACGCTTGCCTCTGCAAAATATGTTGGATGTATGTCTTTTTTCATAGACAATAATTTAACATAAAAAACAATCCGAAGCAAATTTTAAACTGCTTGTAATCCCAAATGTTTTTCAACTCTTATTAACCTATCATTAATTTCTTTTATAAAATTTATATTTTCTGTTTCTTTTTCTTTGATTAAATCAAAATCTTTTCTCAAAGACTTTACTTCTGACTCTATATTATCAAGACGACTATTTATTACTTTTATTTCACTTTTTATTTCAGAAACATCTTCTTTTAAAACAGAAACATCTTCTTTTAAAACAGAAACATCTTCTTTTATAATAAAGATTTCTTCTTTTACTCTGCCTAATTCCTCAAAAGTAGCATCACCTTTTTCTCTAACATGGTCAAGAACCTCTCCAAACATTCTAAAATTGGACCGAAGATCCTCCAAAACAATAGTAAAATTATCCCTTTCTTCTTTTCTAATATTTTCTTCACTCATAAGAAATATATTATCATAAATAACATTTAACAAAAATGTTGATAAGTAGACACAACATAAAAAAGATTACAAATCAAGTGTGTCTATATCTTTTTGAAATTGCACCGCCCTTTTTGCAACTTTATACCCATAGCTCCATTTAGAAGTCATATGTCTAGCCAAAACAGAACCACTCGCACTTAAACCAGCATAATATTTAGCTGCTGTGCAACTCCAAATTTTAAACTTATTACGAAAACCATTTGGTCCAGAACATTTTGAACGAGCATCACTTAAATAAGAAGCCGTCCCAACAAAAGCGTCTAGATTAATAAAAGGGGAGGGTTTTTTAATGCCTAAAACTTTCGCAACTCTTTTTTTATAGCCATAACCAGTTTTAATGTCAAACCAAGTTTTAGGCATAAACTGAGAAGGACCCATAGCCCCGCCGTAATTTCCATCTCCATAAATCGGGCAAGAAACGGGAGTGGTATTTGGATTCATTCTCAATTCTTTCATAAGAGCCAAAAAAGATGGCTTTTGCGAATTACTCATAACTGTTCCTGATTTGTTTCTTGCTGGTTGATTATATGTGCATTTCCCTAAATTACTTCCAATCACGCCATCAACTGCCGACTCTTGGGTTAAAACAGCGAGAACCAATGCAGCTTCAATACCAATTTTTTCTTCATAAGGTTGAATAAGTTTTAAAGCATCGGCAAAACGCATCTCAGTTCCTCCGACCGTCCTAAACATTCTATTTCTAATTTTATTTTTTATTCTTTCTTTTTCAGCAATAATTTTTTTATATTCATCTTCTTTAGCTTTACTTATACTCAACAACTGTTTATTTTCCTCCCGATAATTTTGAGACCTTCTTTTCTCCGCTTCTTTAACAAGCTTCAGAGCAGTTTCTTTTTTTTGTTGCTCTTCTAAAATTTCCTGAGCTGTCATTGTTTTTTCTTTTATTTGTTTAATAGCAACCAAATGGTCTCTTAAATCTCCTTTAAGAACATCAAAATCATCAAGGTCTTCAAAAAAATTAGATAAACTATTTTTAGATAACATAGCTTCTACAAGAGAAAAATTATCCAGTTCATTAGTTTTTTTTATAAGTCCCGACATTGAGGCAAGCATTCTCTTTGATTTAGCATCCAATTCAGACACTGTTTCTTTCTTGCTTGAAATACTGGTTTTCAATTTGTAAATTTTAATCTCTTTTGACCTTATTTCTGCTCTCGCTCTATTTATTTTTGAACCCAAAATATCAATATCCCTTTCTATAGTAACAGATTCCCTTTGCTTTTTTTGAAGCAAAATATTTTGTTGAGCAATTTCTTCTTCGCATTTTTTTAAAGCAACCCCTAACTCTGTATCAGACTTCCCTTCCAAATTAGTACTACAAGTAACTTCAGAATGAGCCGTAAGTGGTGCTATAAATAAAGGCACCACCAACAGAAAAAATATCCATAAATGATTTTTAAATTTCATATGTTATATTATATCATTTTATAAGAAGACCTTGTCAAATACTCTTGAATTCAAACTTGAACCTGGAACAATTTGGTCAAAAAAATATTTAATTAAAACCTGAACAAAGAAGTTTTTCTAATTCAGAGTTTAATTTAAATTCAAAACTCTTAAATTGAAACAAGTTTTATAATTCCAAAATACCCTTTATTCTCCTAACTCCAGCTGACGATGCACTTTCCTTTTTAATTTTGAAATGCCCTAATTCTCCCGTATTTTTTACATGAGGACCTCCACAAATTTCTTTACTAAAATTTCCAATTGAATAAACTTTCACCTTTTCTCCATATTTATTTCCGAACACGCCAACTGCCCCGCTTTCCCTTGCTTTTTCAATTGTCATTTCTTCCATTTCAACAGGTAGATTTTCTTTTATTTTTTGATTTACTAAATCTTCAACTTTTTGTTTTTCTTCATCAGTCATTTTTGCCGAATGAGAAAAATCAAATCGTAATCTTTCAGAATTTATATTACTCCCCTTTTGTTCAATATGTTCGCCTAAAACTTCTCGCAAAGCCTGATTTAATAAGTGAGTTGCGGTATGTAATTTTGTAGAATTTTCATCATACCCACTTAAACCACCTTTAAATTTTCCAACCGAAGCAGTTCGCGAAAGCTCTTGATGCTTTCTCATTTCTTCATTAAATTGCTTCCTAATTTCATTTTGTCTATCCCCCCCAAGAGGTTCAAAACAACTTCCAATATTATTCAAAATATTATTGATTTCTTCTAAACTCATTTCAATCGGGAAACCATAAGTCTGAAATAAATTAAAAAAATCTTTGCCAATATTTTTACCATATTTAGCCTTTACACTTTTGTGGAACTCTTCACCCTCATTTGTAATCCACAAACCGCTAGATAATTTTTTTAATTCTCTCAATCCCTTTTTCAAAGTTTGCTTAAACTTTTTTTCCTCTTTCTCAATTTCATTTTTTATCTGCTCTGCATTATTTTTTACATTCTCATAAAATTCCCCATACTGTTCAATTACAACATTTGCTAATTCAGATAACCCTCCCTCTTGAATTCCTAAAGTATCAGCATACCGAACAGCTCGTCTAATTATTCTTCTCAAAATATACCCTCGGTCAGTGTTCGCTGGGATAACTCCGTCAGAAATTATAAAAACCATAGCTCTAATATGGTCTGTTATTATTCTAGCAAAATCATCCTCATCTCCATAACTAGTTGTACTTCTATTTTTTACTTCATTATAAAGATTACCGAGCAAATCAGTTAAATATATATTTCTTTTATTTTGAACTATCATTGCCAACCTCTCAAGTCCTGCACCAGTATCAACATTTTTTTGTTTTAATTTTCCAATTATTTTTCCATCTTTTTTTTCATATTCCATAAATACATCATTCCAAACTTCCATAACTTTTTGTTCACCATCAGCTTTTATAAACTCTTCTTTTGTCATTCCTTCAGTCAAATTTCCTGTAATATCATAAAACATTTCAGAATCAGAACCACAAGGACCCGAGTAACTATCATCTTTTTTTGGCTGTGGCCACCAATTAGATTTTGCAGACATAAAGAAAATTCTTTTTTCTGGGTCAAGCCCCGCTTTCTCAAAAATATCTTTCCAAATTTCAAAAGACTCTTTATCTTTCGGAGCATTTTCATCACCTTCAAAAACAGTTATGTATAGACGACTAAAATCTAAACCGAGTCCTTCTTCCTTATCAGTTAAAAATTCATAGGACCATTGAATTGCTTCTTTTTTAAAATAATCCCCCAAAGACCAATTCCCAAGCATTTCAAAAAAAGTTAGATGGGTGTTATCCCCAACCTCATCAATATCAGTTGTTCTTACACATTTTTGAACATTAACAATTCTGTTTCCTGCTGAATGTTTTTCTCCCAAAAGATAAGGCACCAACGGTTGCATTCCAGCAGTATTAAAAAGCACCGAAGGGTCATTCTCTGGGATTAAAGACGCCGAAGGAATAATTGTATGCCCTCGTTTCTCAAAAAAGTCCAAAAATTTTTGCCGTATTTCATTTGATTGCATAATAACCTATAGTTTATACAAATATTTAAGTAAAGACAAATAAAAAAGTTAAGGGGGGTATTATCACCAGTAGTCTATAAATAACAAAACAAAAATAGCGTATATATGAACTAGGTTCATATATACGCTATTTATTATTATCCTATCGCGACAATTTCCTCCCGAAACTGCTTTCTCTCTAACGCCACCTGGTCATCAAACCACCTCTTCAGAGAAACCTTCTTCGGTAACTTATAAATTATCACCGCTCTGGTTACTCTATAATATGAAAGGAGGTATTGTATATCATTCGCTCTCTTCCAAAAATCACGAATGACTTCCCCAACCAATAAATTAGGGAAAACAATTCCATGGGTTGTTTTGAAATTTATCGTCTCAGGACCAAAAAACCACCATTTCTTTAACACCTCTTGTTCGAGAGTTATCAGATTCCCTCTCTTATCAAGAAGATAAATTTTCTCATTGACATACTCGACAACGAGTGGTCCAACATCCCTCCTTTCGAGACGATAGGCTGTTATCTCTGGCTCAGCAACAGAAACATACACCTTTCTAACAGGCGAGTTTCCAATCTGTTTACGAACCCAAGGAAATTCATCAAAGAATGCTTGAATCTTCATAAAGGGCATTTGATAGTCCTCTAATCCTTCCTTCAAAATCTGTTTCTGTGTCAACATAATGGTCTCCTTTTTTTTGGCATCACGCCAAATTTAAGAAAAGATGACAAACATCACGCTCGTCATCAAATAAAAGCAGTAGATATCACATCCATCTGCCCCATTTAACGATATTAAATAACATTTATCCCCAACAATCTATAATGAATATACTATTGTATAAACAATTTGTCAATGTTTACATGGAAAAATTCAAGGTTAAAGAGTATCCAATTATCTCCAATTGTGAAGGTCGGGTTACCTACTTTTTAATTTTCATACACATTTCATCTGGTAGGAGTCCGACCCCACATTTTTTGCAGTAACCCAGTTACTGCAAAACTTTTACTTGGACACCTGGTGTCCAAGTAATTATGTGGGGGGGTCGCACCTCTGCAAAACAATATCCCACTTGGACTTGGAAGTAGAAATTGGTGGGCTTTCCGAAAGCCCACCTTTTTTTGTTTAGAATAAATTTGAGTCTTTGGCACTCAAAGGCACTCAAATTGAGAAGGTTCTTTGATTTTGTGGGTGTCGGACACCCGTATTTGTTATCATCAGAAGCTTATTTTTTATTAAATAGTAATGGTCAGACCGCTACTATCTAAAAGCACGGGATATTCTTATAATAAACTACCACCCACAGCGAGCTGTCCACTCACTTCACTTCGCTCCCGTATCGGCAGAGTGTTTAAAAACTCCGTTCTGAATTATTTTGGGAACCTACGGTTTCCACATATACCCCACAGTAAACTGACGGAAAATAATTTGATTTAAAATAATTTTAAAAAGGATATCAATTTTAGAATTATTTTTTATTCATAACGCAAAGCTTCAATGGGACTTTTTTTAGAAGCTTCTCTTGCGGGATAAATTCCGAAAATAACCCCGATTAAACCAGAAACGACAATCCCTAAAATTGCAGCTCCAATTGGAAAAGTAAAAGTCCAAGAATATGCTGTAAAAGAAACAATAAAAATTGAAATTAACAATGAAGCGGAAACTCCAAAAAATATACCCATTACTCCCCCTGTAATAGTTAAAATAACAGACTCAAAGAGAAACTGAATAAGAATATCTTTGTTGGTTGCTCCAAGAGCTTTTCTTAATCCAATTTCTTTAGTCCTTTCAGCAACAGACACAAGCATAATATTCATAACACCAACACCTCCTACAACCAAAGCAATCCCAACAACAGCAGATAAAAATAATGTCAGTGCATCTAAAATTGACCCAACCTGTTTTAACATACCCTCAGGAGTTACAACAAAAAAATCATCTTTAGATGGGTCTTTAATCCCATGCATCTCGCGGAGAGTATCTTTTATATCTCTTATTGTTTGACCAACATTTTCAGGAGAATCAGCTCTGGCAATAATTTCATTATAATAATTAATTCCCATTAAATAAACTCTGGCGGTTGAATAAGGAATTACAATTAATTTATCCACATCAAAACTGGAGACTTGACCCTGTTTTTTAAAAACACCCATAACCCGAAAATTTCTACCTTTTATCTTTATATTTTTACCAACCACATTATCTTCATTTCCAAACAATTCACTTTTTACCTTTGAACCAATCAGAGCAACACTCGCCTTAGACCTGATTTCATTCTCGCCAAACAAAGAACCACTTTCTAATTTAGACCCAAACATTTTAACCATAAGGTCAGCCTTCCACCCAAAAATCATCGGCCTATAAGTTTCTCCTCGATAAGAAGCACCCCCAGGGACAATAACTGCTGGAGCAATTTCCGCCAAATGTGGAACATTGGATTTCTTTTTCAAGGCATCAACATCTCTTTTTTTTAAAGAATTTGAAAAAAGTGTCTCTGGCAAATCGGAAAGTTCAGTTGGTTGTTTCCCAGGGCGGATAACAATAGTGTCAGCACCCATTCCACTAAGTTCGTTTGTTATCAAACTCTCAACACCACTACCTAAAGAAAAAATCAAAATAACAGAGGAAATTCCTATGACGATACCAAGCATTGTTAAAAAAGACCTAACTTTGTTAGTTTTTAATCCTGTAAATGAAGTTTTATATAAATATCTTAATTTCATATTCAATTTTATTTTCTAAATTGTCCCACCTGATGGGTATTTTCAACTTTCCTATCCGATTCAATTTTTCCATCACGAAGAGTAATAATTCTGTCGGCGTATTCCGCTGTATATGTTTCGTGGGTAACTAAAATAACAGTTTTTCCCTTATAATGAAGTCTCTTAATAATATCCATAACAAGACCTCCAGAATGAGAATCAAGATTACCTGTTGGTTCATCGGCAAAAATTAAATCTGGTTCATTTACGAGAGCTCTCGCAATTGAAACTCTTTGCTTCTCGCCGACAGAAAGTTGTTGAGCCAAATGATAAGTCCTATTAGAAATACCAACTGAATCAATCGCTTTTCTCGCCATATCATTCCATTTATTTTCGGGAATATCTGAATAAGTCAAAGGTAATTTAACATTTTCCAAAACACTTGCTTTTGGAAGTAAATTAAAAGCTTGGAAAACGAACCCCATTTTTTTATTTCTCAAATGAGCCACTTCTTCTTCAGAAAAATCTTCAACTTTTTTATCACCAAACAAATATGTTCCCCCTGTAAACTTATCCAAAAAACCAAGCATATGGAGAAGAGTTGATTTTCCAGAACCAGAAGCCCCCATTATAGCGACAAATTCACCCGGCATAATATCAAAAGACACTCCTCTCAAAGCGCGAGTTTCCACTCCTTCATCTCTGTATGTTTTTTCTAAATTTTTAACAGATATTAATGGTTTTTGATTTTCTTTTTCTGACATTTTTATTATTTGGAAGTTAGAAAATTAAAAATTAAAACTTGGAAATTGGAAATTGGAAATTGGAAATTGGAAATTTAACATCTAAATTTTATTTAGATGTTATAACCCTATCCCCTTCTTTAAGTCCTGAAATTATTTCTACCCTCCCGTCCGAACTTCTCATTCCCACCTTAACTTTTTTAATTTCAATCTCGTTGTTATCATTTAATACCTCAACATTATTTCCCCCTCCCGTTCTTAAAGCTCTATAAGAAACAGCTAAAACATTTTTTCTACTATTAGTCATAATATCAATGTTAGCCGTCATACCCGACTTAATTCTTTTATCTTTTTTATCAAACTGAAATGTTGTTTTATAAGCAGAAACATTTTCTATAATTGTTTCGGCGGGGTCTATAAATGTAACAGTTGATGGAAAAAACACATCGTCTTCATAAGCATCTAATGTAACATTTGCTTTATCTCCTACTTTAACTTTTGCTATATCAGCTTCGGGAATATTTGCTTTAATTTCATATTTAGATGTACTCATAATTGAAATGATAGGTGTATTTGAATGCACAATTTCCCCGACTTCAATATTTTTCTTTGTAATAATTCCCCTAATCGGAGAATAAATGATTGTTTTTCCAATCAATGCCCTGAAATTATTAACATTAGCTTCAGCGGATTTAACTCTAGCTTTTTGAGCTGAAATTTGCTCCATTGTTGGTCCTTTCTCTTTCAAAATTAATTCTTGTTGGGCAATTGTAAAGGTTGTCTCCGCCGTTATAAGTTTTTCTCTAGCCATGCTTAAATTATTTATAGCATTATTTATATTTGTTCTCGCTACGCTGATATCAGATTTATAAGAATCTATTAAAGCTTGAGATAACGAAGAGTTTACATTTAAACCGTTCACAGCTAAAGCAACAACATCAAGAAACGAACCTATTTTACTCAAATTATTTTTAGCCAAAGAATATTGATTGTCCAAATTACTATTCGCTATTTTAGATGTTACAACATTATTTGCCCAATCAGTAAGTATATTTTCCATGACAAGTCTTTGGCTTTCAATTTGTAATTTATAGCCACTCTCAAAAGTTAATTGAGGATTAGTGCTTCTCGGATTTATAAAAAATTGGTCAACCTGATTACGAATAGCATCATCAGATTTAGTGTAAGCATCTTTAATATAATTCTTTAAATTATTTTTAGCATCCGCCAATAATTCTTCAGCATTTTTTACTTTTGTCTCTTGAATATCTATTTCTTCTGGGCGAGTTCCTTTTTCCAATTCCTCCAATTTTGCTTTTTCCGCTTCTAAACTGGCTTGAGATTGAAGATATTGAGCACTATATTGAGCACTGTTCAACCTTGCTAACATCTGCCCTCGATATACCTCATCTCCAACATTCACATAGATATTACTAACTCTACCTTCTGAATTAAAAGCTAGATCAACTTTATCGGCAGGCTCAACTTTCCCCGTAACACTTACTTCTTGAGTTAAATCAGTTCTTTGAACTACGGCGAATTCATAATTAGATTTTTTAGTTTTAGTAAAAAAGAAAATTCCCCCAACCATAACAGCCAAAACTACAACTGAAATTATATATTTTTTAGTCAATAATTTTTTATACATTTTGCAAAATTTGTAAAATTAATTTTATAATTTATTTTAAGATGCTTTATATTACAGCACTGTTTATTATACCACTTCTAAAAAAGTCTGCGACACGATTTTTTCTCTAGGTGTCATTTCTGAAACATTTGTAATTATAATTCTTCAAAATTTTAATTAGGGTAAAGAAAAAACTTTGATGAAACCAACAATGCTCTGGTTACTGTGATTAGTCGCTGTAGATTTTTCAAAATCATTTAAAATTTATCTACCAAAAACCTACGACTGTTGGTTTTGGGTAGATTACCCTGAATTACAAGGGGCGGTTCGACCGCCCCTTTTCTTTTGTTTTACCTTATAGTGAAAACAGAAAAATTCCGAGAAATTCTGTTAGAATTCTGTTTCGTAATTTAAGGTTTTATACTTAGACCATCTCATTTTTTCTAAATATTCATCTCTTTCTATATTCATTAATGATTCAATGGTTGTTAAGATACCCTGAATTACGAAACTACCTCCTACTACGAATTTTCCAAGATTTTCCTTCTTTAATAAACTACCTCGCAGCAAGCTGTTTCCTCACTCCACTCCGTTTCGTATCGGCGAGGTATTTAGGAACTCCGTTCTAATCCAATCTTGTAAACCTTCGGTTTCCTTATATACCCCGCAGCAAGCTGACGAGGAATAATTTGATTTAAAAAAACTCACATTAGCCCAGCTAGTGCTTCAATTTTTTAAACAAATACGAAAAACTTATACCATTTCTAAAAAACTCTGCCGAATACATTTTTCAGAATTTTAGGCGAGACAAAGGAAAAAATACGAAGAATATCTAGATATTCTGAGAATTTTTTCCGAAGTCGTAGCCAAAATTCTGATAAATGTTTGGCTAGGTTTTTTAGAGATGGTATCATTTAAATTCTCGTTATGAAGTTATTTTTGTAATTTAGGGTAAAATAAACTTATCCATTGAGAGAGAATCTAAATTTTCTCTTAAATTTTTTATACTTTTTTCTAAAATTTTGTTGTTATCTGGCATCATATTATTTGTTAGTTATTATTTAATAATTTACTAAAAATTATATAGCTCAGACACACTTTTTTGAAGGGTCTCAAATTATATAGCTCAGACACACTTTTTTGAAGGGTCTCTATAGTTATTATCTAATAATTATATGGCTCAGACACAATTTTTTGAAGGGTTTCAATTTTTAACGGCTCGTTTTGAAAACGAGCCGTTAAAAATTAGTAGGAAAAAAACGAATTCTATTTTGTAATTTGAGGTCTGATAATAAAAATAATCTCGTGAAATTTATTAAATTTCACAAGTTTGTTTTTTCAACATCTCAAATGACAATATAATCTTTCTTTTGTTTCGTTTCATTCCCCGGTAACGCATATCCGAGTTTGGATATTAAAAATATCCAGCGAGTATAGATTTAGGATTCAATACTATTAGCCTATCATTTAGAATGATAATCAACCAATTAAGTTCATTTCTCGTAAGAAACAAACAATTCATTTTGAAATAATCCACGAACAGCTTCCGCTACCCGTGCCTTGTTCAACAATGTTACTATTTTACTTTTTCAAGTAAAACGATATGATATTTCTACCATATTCTCTATGTCGCCATAGAGTTCGGACTATATCTCCATCCTTCTAAATTTTAAAAGGAGCTCGGCGTGTAGTCTCTGAGGGGTCATCATTTACACACTGTGTAAAGAGCGGACTTCCCTGCTGATTGTCTGCACCTGAAACATTTTTACTCATGTTAATTATTAAATATAACATTAAGTAGTTCAGGATACTCAGAGTTTCCAGCAAATAGCCAAGTTTATTCTAAACAATTACTTGTTAAGAGTCGCAACAAATTTACGACTTATCCCCTGTTACCGAATTTACCTTAGTTCGCCATAAAGACGACCGTCGGGCACTCCCGGCTTCCTTGGATTGACGGGCGGTGAGTACAAGACTTGAGAACATATTCACCGCTGTGTGCTGACCAGCGATTACTAGCGATTCCAACTTCATGAGGTCGAGTTGCAGACCTCAATCCGAACTGAGGATGCGTTTAAAGGATTAGCTCAGGGTTACCCCGTCGCGACCCGTTGTCGCACCCATTGTATCATGTGTGTAGCCCAAGACATCAAGGGACATGCTGATCTGGCGTCATCCCCACCTTCCTCCCAACACCACTTTTTCCAATTAGAGTTAAAACTCAGCACACTTGTTGATTAAAAATATTTTCAACTTTGTGCCTATCACTCAAAAAAGTGGTGTTGGGCGGTCTCGCCTGACACTTGTAACAGACGATAAGGGTTGCGTTCGTTTCCCCACTTAAGGGAACAGCTCAAGCCACGAACTGACGACGACCATGCATCACCTGTCTAGCCGTTAAGACTTTTTATTTCTAAAAAGACATAAGCTAGATGTCTAGTCTTGGTGAGGTTCTTCGCGTATCATCGAATTAAACCACGTGATCCACCGCTTGTGCAAGTCCCCGTCTATTCCTTTGAGTTTTAAGCTTGCGCTCGTACTACCCAGGCGGTTCTCTTAACGCGTTAGCTTCGCCTCTCAGAGGGTCGATACCCCGAAAAGCTAGAGAACATCGTTTACGGCGTGGACTACGGGGGTATCTAATCCCCTTCGCTACCCACGCTTTCGTGTCTCAGTGTCAGAAATGTGCCAGTGAATTGCCTTCGCTTTTGGTGTTCCCCATAATATCAACGGATTTCACCCCTACACTATGAGTTCCATTCACCCCTCACACTCTCTAGTTTTACCGTTTCCTTTGCATTTCCTAAGTTGAGCTTAGGGCTTTAACAAAAGACTAATAAAACCACCTACACACGCTTTACGCCCAATAATTCCGGATAACGCTCGGGGCACTCGTATTACCGCTGCTGCTGGCACGAGTTTAGCAACCCCTTATTCATGAGCTAATGTCAATAAACTTCTTCACTCATAAAAGACCTTTACACTCCGAAGAGCTTCATCAATCACGCTGTGTCGCTCCGTCAGGCTTTCGCCCATTGCGGAAGATTCTCGACTGCGGCCTCCCGTAGGAGTATGGACCGTGTCTCAGTTCCATCGGTGGGGGCCAGGCTCTCACCTCCCCTAAGCGTCATAGCCTTGGTAGTCCATTACACTACCAACAAGCTGATACTCCGCAGGCTCTTCCCAAAGCGATAAATCTTTACCCAGCCGTAAATTTACAGGACAATTTTCACAAAGTGGTAACTCACCACTAAGTTATTTGTTGAAAATAATTTTTAGTCTGAAAAACTAAAAATTTATCTTATTATCCGGTAAATTTACGGCTGGGACTATCGAGAATTATTCCATCTTTCGATGGGTTATGCTCGACTTTGGGGGAGATTCCTACGTGTTACTACCTCGTTCGCCATGTCGCACCTTTTAGCTTTCCTCAACAGGAAATAATCTTTTTTTAAGTTGCGTATACACTCTACCACTTTGTTTTAGTTTTCTCTCTCTATTTTGAGCGAGTTTTTTATTAGCATAAGCTTCATAATAAACTAATTTCCATGGTTTAAATTTTTTAGTGTATCGCGACTCTCCATTATTATGTTGATGTATTCTTTTTTTGAGATCAGCTGAATAACCAAAGTATAATCGGTTATCAACATCACTCTTAATTATATATACATAAGTACATAAACATATAATAACAGAGAAAAGCTAAAAGGTGCGACATTCGACTTGCATGCCTAATCCACACAGCCAGCGTTCATCCTGAGCTAGGATCAAACTCTAAAAAAAAGTTTTTCATAGCTACAGAAAAAATCTGTATTACAAATCTAAAAAGATTTGTTGAAAAATTGAAATGAAACGAAACAAGAGAAAAACTATATCGGTTGCACTACGCTACGCTCCGTGCAACCTCAATTTTTAAATTAAAAATAATTTTTAATGAAATAATTTTTTAAACACAACGACGAAATTTTCTTTTGGCAAATTTCGTCAAGTTTAAACATTAAAACATTTTTTCATTGTTTAAAATTATAAATTTATAAATTAAAGGTTGTCTGAAATGCAATGTAGTACAACCGTCCCTTTGTTTCGATTAGCTTTAAACCTTGCGAATTTAAAGCATTTGGACTTGTCATTTTTGATTTATTTTTAATTAAAAATAAATCAGATGCATGTATTTTGAATTTATCAAATTCAAAATAATATTAAATTGTCAACGGACAAACCCTGCCACTTATCTTAAATCTTATCAGCAGAATACAAATTATTATATAGATTTCAAAAAATAATGCAAGTAAAAATAATTATCTGTTTCCAAACTCTTTCTAAATTTTAACTCCATCAAAATAATTTTTTAATTTAAATTAACCTAAATATCTGTTTCCCCAAAATTTCCTTGACTTTTTACATAGAATAAATCATAATACCTTTTATCAAATCAATTTTGCACGGAGAAACGAAGTCGGGTTTTGTTCTGCAAAGAGGTTTATTTTTATAAATCTCATATTCAGGTTTGAATATTAATCGTATTATTTCAATTAGAAATATGGAAAACGGAACAATCGCTCGTCTTACAGACAGAGGATTCGGATTTATAACACAAGAAGGTTCTGACAAAGATCTTTTCTTTCATGCAAATGAGTTAAAAAATGTTGAATTCAATGATCTAAAAGAAGGTGATGCTGTTACTTTTGAAATTGCTGACGGACCAAAAGGACCTAATGCAATAGAAGTTAACAAGGCATAACCTTACTATTTACTTACGAGTATCAATTTAAAAAACTCCCCTTTGGGGAGTTTTTTAAATTTTAAAATAGTTTTAAGTTTTTTTAATTTTGATTACAATATCTTGAATTACAAAATAGAATTCATTATGAGAATTTAAATAAGTTTTTTATTTTTCTTGTTTGTGGGCTCCCGACGCCCACATTTATTTTTATTAAAAAGTTTGGACTTGGTATCAAAAATTAACGACCGTCAAAAAGGGGGCGGTGCGACCGCCACATTTTTTTATTTTACTTTTATATTTGCTTTGCTTTAATTTGAAGTGAGAGTGAAAAATACCGAGAAAGTCGTAGCCAAAGTTTTTTAATTCTATATGTAAGAGTTTTTTAGAGATGGTATAAATTTTGAAAAAAGTGTCTAACAGAGTTTTTGAGAAATGGTATTATTTCGTAATTCAAAGTGATTAAATTTTATTTTTAAGTATTTTGAACTACAAAAAAATAAGAAAAGTTGAATTCTCACCAAATTCAAGTTATAAAATATCAAAGTTTTACGGCATTTTCTACTTTATAATTTCCGATAGATATTCGGCGAAGATTTTGCAAAGTTGCCACTGTTCCCAATCGTTTTCCCAACTCTTCCGCCAAACTACGAATATATGTTCCACTTCCTACCTCAAACTCCACCATCGCAACACTGGCTGAAAACTGATTTTCTAATTTTTCATTTCTCTTTTGGAAACTATCAGATATCCACTTTTTTAAATCAGCCCGATAAACAGTCATCACCCTTTTAGGTTTTGTTATTTCTACCCCTGCTCGCACATATTTATACAATGGTTTTCCTTTCCTTTTCATTGCTGAATATAGAGAAACTTCTAAAACAGTATCCCCTATCAAACTTTTTAAACTCTCTTT
>VAPF01074054.1_pt1 | contig 14896 bp, 10 predicted proteins | sample 3393931 | NCBI WGS metagenome assembly VAPF01 (sample SAMN08290437, study PRJNA428436) | hydrothermal vent metagenome | isolation source: Deep-sea hydrothermal vent chimney | place: Atlantic Ocean: South-mid Altantic Ridge | depth 2773 m m | reverse complement strand
GTAAGAAGTAAGAAGTAAGAAGTAAGAAGTAAGAAGTAAGAAGTAAGAAGTAAGAAGTAAGAAGTAAGAAGTAAGAAGTAAGAAGTAAGGCCGGATTACGGGTTGAGTCGGCCCGAAGTGACGGAGAAGGATGGCCCTGAATGCAAGGCCTTCTGCCGGTGGATTTACGAAAGAAAAATTGATTATAATTAAATAGTATTTGGATAGATAAATTAAAGGAGGAGACTCAATGTATCTGGTAACGGTTGATGTTGAAAAATGCGAAGGCTGCGAGGAATGTGTAAATAACTGCCCGGTGAATGTATTCCAGATGAAGGATGGGAAGGCTGATCCTTTCCAGGTAGACCTGTGCGAAGGCTGTGAAACATGCACCAGTGTATGCCCGACCGAGGCGATAACCCTGTCCGAGATGTAGATAAAAAGCAGCTATAGAGTAGTCAAAAAAAAGGGCCTGTCGTTTATCAGGGCCCTTTTTTTTTATAATACGCTTACGCCGGTAAACCTGAAATTCAGGCGCCGCGGATGCGTGACGAGGATAGGCATACAGCGACCGGAATAAGCATCCGCAGATTAAATTTCTGCTCAGTATGCATAGAGAATCGATAATCTCGAACGTTCTCTCGGGTTGGTGGCCCTCTCCGCCAGCACCTCAATCCGATACATGTAAGGATTATGCGGAGGATAAATTAGACCGCTTTGGGAATTGATGACGCTATCGCTACCCAGTGTCTCATCCAGGACCCCCCCGATATCGGAATTGCCCAGTACGGTGTCGACTATCTTTATTGATACGTTATACTGGTTTGGCGCATTGCCGATGAGGAACTGTATGTCCGGGTTGATGGCGGGATTCAAGGCCAACTGAACACCGTTGACATTAATGTCTTCATCGCAGAGGCCACCGCCGGTATTAGGTGCGTCGTATGATTGCGTGGGATTGCAGATTTTATCACAGCGACATGTCCGGCCGACCGGCGAAGCAGCAAGATCAAGGTTGTCGGAGAAGACATCCGGATTCTGACAGTTGCATACATTGGCGTAGGCTGCGGCGTTGGCAAGATTCAGGCCTGGAATTTCAAGGTAGCCGCGCGATTCCATATACTCGTAGGCTATTTCGGCTCCGCCGATACCGGCCTCTTCAGCTGTCCTGAAGAATCCGTGTGATCCAGAGGTGGTAGTTCCCTGCGTCACCATGAAGAGCAGGGCGGAGACTATTGCCAGTGCTATGAATGAGAGAACAAGCACCATTACGAGAGCGATTCCCTGTTCGGAACAGAGAGACCCCGGACCTGTGTTGTAATCCTTCTTCCGGTCCTCAGCTTTTTCATTGACTCTTGATTTGGTGGATTCACCTTCTATCGGACCTCTTCTATTGTTTCTCATCTTTTCTTCTACCTTTCGATCAGATTGTAAGGTTTTAAAATCAGTGTATATATGCGCCACCTGTAATGCATGTATGTTGTCGCATCAATGTTGTTGCTAAGGTCAAAAGCATTTAAAACCCCCACGTCCGGGTCTGTTATATTTATGACAGGGTCATCCGCGCCAGCCCATGTGTAAGAATTGTCCAGCTGGCCTTCATGCGCAAGGATATATACCCTCACCTCATTTACCTGGGTCCTCACGTCTTCTGCGCCAAGCATTGAGATGTCGCTCTGATAAACGTCTATCCCTGAAAGATCATTATTGTCCAGTCCGTAGACCACCTGCATGTCGGCCACACAGTCCAGAAGCGGCATCCCCGGCCCTCTTTCTCCGTCCGCCTGCTGAATCACACTTTTGACCAGCACCCCGGTGTTCGGTGCGCATCTTGTGGGTGCGTTGCCGACCGCAATGTAATAATCAGCCCTGTTGAACGGCATCCTCAGCGCCACTTCATTGTCCGGCGGCGCAACGCCGTATATAAGGAAGGTCTCGTTGGTGCCTGCCCATGGCTCGAAAGCGTCATCGAATGCAGCGCTGGTGTCCTTGAATGTTGTGAAGAATTGATTGCCGGCGCCATGCACGAGGATCCTCACGTCACTTCCGCTGATCGGCTGTATAACAATCACCCTGCTGTCATCGACCAGGTTTTCCTCCTGGTTGTCCCAGACAACCGGGTCTCGATTGAGCGCTCCGTCATTAGTTATGTATGACCACTGCCGGGCCGTGGCGCTGGTTGCGACATTTAATGATTTAATGACAAGCTCATCCGAGCCGTTAACACCAGCTCCGTCACCGCTCACAAGCGCCCTAGGGGAATTGGAGGCGTCGTTATAATTGATCGCCGGCGCGCCCACGGCCTCATTATAGTTAATGCCGACATTGTCATAGGAAAGTTCATACGGCAGCCCGTAGCCGGCCTGTTCGATATCATACCTTAGCAGTTCCAGACCGACGATGCCTTCTATATTTGTCTCGGCTATTTTTGACTGCTGCTTGAACTGGGTAAGCAGAGAAGTGAATATCTGTGACGCAGCGGCTATAGTCAGCACAAAGATGACCATTGTTATCATGAGTTCTACCAGTGTAAATCCATCCTGTTTTCTTATCATAATCATCGCCTCACAATTGAACTGATGGTATGTGTATATGGATTGCCGCCGGCAATAGTCCTGTCTTTCCATTCCCAGGTGACGATGATCGTCACCTGTTTGGCGTTGACAGTGCCGGCAACGTCGGGAAGGTCGGCAATTGTTTTATCTATGCTGAATGTGACTGCCGCGTTCCTGAAATTCCGGACGGGATTCGGTGGATCATCGGCCGGAAACGCCACCACCACCTCACCTGCCGTATCATTAAGCAGTGTATCATTAAAACCAGTTGTTCTCAGCCGTGACATTGCGTCACTTGCAGTCCTGACTGCCTCGTCACGCAACTCATTTCTCAGGTTGTGGTCGATCGTCACAATCGATGCCTGTATCAGCCCCAGAAAAACAATCAGGAGCACGACGAGCGAGATCATCACCTCAACGAGAGTGACGCCACTGTTTCCCGGAATCTTATTTTGCGGCGCAATTGGCTGCATTACATGCACCTCCGTCTCTGAGTTTTGTTGCAAGTTCTCCTAAATTGATTCTTGTCCTGGATATGATGATGCAATCATAATCAGGGTCGGCATTGAAATTGTAATCTACACATAATGTATCGTTGGGCGTTATGGTGCCCCTTTTGTTAAACACGAGAGGGGTGTTTCCCCAGACAATGGAGTAATTACCGTCCAATGTCTTGGGGAAAGTCGGCAGTATTGTGTGGTTAGCATCAAGGATGCTGTCTCCATCCGCATCATATAATCCGTCGCCGTCATTGGCCCAGTCATCCACCGCGAAAGTATCCGCGCTTATTCTGTATTGACGAAATCGTTCTGCTTCACCTGTAGGGTCCAGGAAATCGACAAAATAGGCGCGGTTCCTCGTCATCGCCCTGCTCCTGGCGTCCATGAGGTCGGTGTAAATGTCTTTTGTAGTCCTTTCGACATTATATCTTCCTTTCCAGCCGACAAATTCAAAACCGAGGGCAACGGTAAGTATGCCGATGATGGATATGACCACCACCAGCTCTATTAACGTTAACCCGCTGTTCTTCCGGACCATTATTTCTTCCTTATGTGCAGAGGCAGATTCGTTACCGGCGGCGACATTATTATTGTCAGTCCCTGCCCGGCCGGTGGGACACCGGTTATGGCCAGGGTTTTTCTGCCCCCTGCTTCCGTGAAGCTATTCTCGGACAGTTCCTCTATGGCGCCGGTTGATACCTGCAGAAGCCCCTTTATTCTGAAGCCGTCGGTGAGCGCGCCGCCTGTACTGTAATCAACGGCCCATACATAGGTTAAGCCGCCGAATTCGCATGGATTCGTCGTCGGCGAGAAAGTGGTGAAGAATACCGCGCCCTGTGGAGTAGACATTGGGTTTGTTATCTCCCTTTCGGCATCAATTTCCGTGTCGGCGTTATCAAGGTCGATATACCAGCCGTTATCGGCGCTACTCGCTACTGTCGTTGTCTGGTCCGTCAGTGTTCCGATGTCAACCTGCAACCCGCCGTCGGTGTCGGTCAGGCACTTCGAGCAGAAGTAGCTGCTCAGGGATGTATCCGTGGCGCATGATGTTGACACCGCCGTCAGGCAGGGCTCCTTTATGCCGTACAGTCTGCGCCGGCTGAGACTGTCATCACCATTGAAGAAGTATCTGCCCGTGCCGAAAAAGAGCCTGCCGGACGATATGGTTTTTCCTTTTTTAGTGCTATAACTGGTGAGATGGGTCACAGCCGCTGTTGTTGAGCCTGTATTCTCTATGACATGGCTCCAGACCCACTTGTCCGGATTAAGCGCGGTGTTCGCCCAGTCAGATGCGGTCCCGCGGCGGTCCTCACCCGTGACCAGCCTGATGACTCCGCCCTCCGTCCATCGCGTTGTGGCAGTGGGCTCGGCATTCTCTGATTTTGTATACCCTATATTAATCACGTCGTCCTGGTAGTCAAGGTCATAGTCCGCGGCGGCGTTAAAGAGTGAGCCGCTAAAGGCATTGGCGATACCTGTGTCAATGGTCCTCACGAGCGAGCCGTCCTTAACGTCAACCACAAAGAGTTTCAGGTTCTGGTCGGAGTAGCCTTTGAACTGGTGTTCCATTGTATCTATCGGACCGGTGGGACCGGACGCGAAGATCGCGAACCATCTGCCGTTCCTGTTCTTGTCAGTCAAGTTGGCGTATGCCGCGTTTCTCGCGTTTATCCTGATTATGGCCGGGCCAGTTGACGCAAAGCCCAGACCGGGAGCGGAAAACTCCCAGAGAAGTTCCGGGTTTTCGAGGTCAGTTATATCAAGAGCGAAATATGACGAGTAGCCTTCTCCGTCCACTGGTGTTTGCACGCCGTAGGCGCTGGCGTTTGCCGAGTCCTGACAGGCCCCACCCAGTCTCATGCCGCCGATGAGCACCGTCCTCCAGCTCGCGTTAGTGGATTCTTTATCGCAGTCCCAGTAATTTGCTGTAGTGCAGGTTGTGGGTTTTCCGATGCTGGCGTCAAAGATATACGGAGTTGCGTCAACATAATACTGGTGGCAGTAGTCGGTATCCATGAGATATTTAAGATAAGGCAGGGCGCCTTTTGGTATGAAGGCCCACTCCTCCCTGCCGAGATCAGAGCCTCTAATGGCGGCCTTTCTCCCCAGGTTATCAAAGCTCGAGACCATTTCGAGAGCGCCGAGTTTAAAGGCATGCAGCATCCCGTCATTTGCTCCGGTAAAGACCATGCCGGTGCCATAAGCCTCACCTTCAATGACTTTACCCCTGGACTGATATGTCTCCGAACTTTTAACGAACGCGTGATAGGTCTGATCTTCGTAGGTGTGGTCGTAGTTGTTGAGTTTAAACCAGGAGACGATCCTGGGAGTGGAATGTATGATGTCTCCCAGTTTCCATACGCCGGACGCCTCCTCGTATGTTATCGTCCTGTTTCTCGGGAATTCGCATGTGCCGCCGCCCGAAGCACAGGGTGTGTCATCATCGCATTCAGTCAAATAGTTGTCGTTTGTGCAACGACCGCTGTCATCGCCGCGTATATAATCAATAATCCATTTCGCTTCGTTCTCATCACCAGCCACCGCAGTATTCAGAAATGGCTGGAGAGCCGACACATTGACGGCGACCGTATCAAAGTCGTCGAGAGTGCTGTCGTCATCTATGTTTGTATAGATCGTCCTGGGGTCATCAACGAGGTTCCTTTTATGCAGCATGCCGCCGGCTTCCCAGAGGTCTTTCAGGTCCTTGACCGGTACCGTGGCCACCAGCGCGCCCTCATTGCCCAAAGCATCAGAACTGTAGAGGTTCCCGTATGTCTCGGCCTCTGTTGGGTCAAATTCGAACTTTATAATGTAATCAACATCCAGGTCCAGGTAATAATCCGTTGCGCCGGAAACATAATCCGTCTCTTCCCTGATTGTACTCTTAGTAAGACCTGGATCCAGATAATACCAGAAATTCTGTAAGGTGCCAGTCCATACGACCTTGTTCATGCAAGTTTCATTTGCAGGACAGTCCGAGTTTGTGACGCACGAGGTGGCCCTTGTTGCTGAACAGGCGCCACCTTCAAACGTCCTCTCCGGATAAAAGACAGCCTGCGCCAAATTCGCCCCGCTTCCCTCTCCTGATGCGAGCACAGCCGCCGCCGTGCCGGAAGAGGCTTCCAGCGCTATTACCCTGAAGGCTGCTTCAAGTGCCGCATCGAGTTCTTCTGGGTTCTGAGGGGAGTAAAGCGTTGTGCCTCCGTTAACGACGATCGCATTCATTAAATAATATGAATTGCATGGATCCGTTGCTGTGCTATCATCCTGTCCTGTGTAGACTCCGAAAGTTTTTATGTAGTCCTTTTTGTTGTAAGGAGCTTCCGCCAGCGGTACGCCTGTGAATATATTGTAATTCCTGCCGTAATAGCTCAGGTCGGTCGCCTTGGTGCTGCCGTAATAATCCGGGCATAAGACATCTCCGTCCCCGGCATAGTCTGTTTGGGCCAGTACGGTCGTGTTTCTGTCCGTGGTCGATGCGCCGTCTGAAATCAGGAGTATGTTGTTCGGACGGCAGGGTATACCGGCGTCAACCGGGTTTTTCGTGATGTCGAAATCATCGGTATTGAGTCTCCTGGTGGAATCGCTCGAAAAATAGCCGATAGCGTTGTAGAAGCCTTCGGCAAAAGGCGTCCAGTCTTTCGCCTGGATATCATTGATAGCGGTAATCAGGGCTGATTCATCATCCCCGATATGGTGTATGACCTGCCCGCCATCCTGATCGGTTACTGTCGTGTCATCACAGGCGTATGCGATTGTGGAATCCGTGTAGCCGCATTCCGTGGCGGAACCATAGGTATTAAATGTCATGACGCCGAAGCGTATGTAGTCGGTATATTTCTGGACGAGCCCTGTTGGTGTGGTTGACTGAATTATTCTGACCGGATAACTGGCTATCGGGTCTCCAAGCTGGTTCAGCACGCCGGCGTCGATGAGTATCGCGGGCGCGTTCCAGAATTCTTCTCCCAGGTCCGGCAGCTCGGTCGTGGGGTCGATAACCTGCGGCGTGGTCAGATCGCCGCCGGTGCAGAAAGCAACCAGTTCTTCTTCCCAGCAGGCGTCGTTCCAATAGTCACCATTCCCGGTAAAGTCCGGTGATGCTGCTAAAGTCTCTTCATCCACCCAGCACTGGCCTATGTAATGTGTTGCTCTCTCCGGAAGTTGACTGTCACTGCAGATATAGTCGATGTCGTCGGCGGTGATATCCTCGGGGCGAATGCCTGAATCATAGATTACTTTGCAGTTGGTAGCAACCTGCCATGGCCAGGACTCGGACCTGATATAGTCTATGTTCCACTTTGCCAGTGTCCAGCATGCCTGGATGGACCTTACATATGCCGAGTAACGGGGGCTGTTGGCTACGGTAATACCCAGACAGTCTTCAATTGCTTCTCTGGCCGGCCCCCATTTCTTTCCGGATGCTAATAATTCTAATGCATAAAGGCATTGAGATATGTCCGCCGTCCCCTCGAATATGTCAATGTAGGTCTGGCCGCCGACTGACAGGGCGAGGGTGTCCGCGACGAGGTCAGGTCCCCTGATGCCGAATGTAAGGGCGATTCCGGGCACGGCTTTTAAGGACCTGACGCCCATGCAGCCCCTTGTTTCAGCGATCAATACCTGGTCTGCGGGGTCATATTTGCCGCCTGTCAATATCTCTTTTTCTATGTCTATCTTCGAGGCCGTAAGCCAGTTAAGGAATTTGCCGCTGGCGGCGAATGTCAGCACCTGACCGCTGTTATTGATATCAACGCAGAGGTAGGATGTCTGGTAGTTGCATGTCAGGCCGGCCAGAGAGGTTATCCCGGTAAAGTAATCGTTAGCAAGTCCGGAATTGAATTCATAATAATTGTCCTGCTCAAAATAACCGGCGTACGAATTGTCATCCGAGTATGTATCGTCATAGCAATAACTCGTGGCTACAGGAGAAGTATATGCCAGTTCGTTCATACTGGCGGAGTTGTCTATCATGAGAAGGAGATTGGGGTTGACATCGCTTGTTATAAACGGTGGCAGGATGCAGTAGTCGTTATTGGTTGCCGCGTTGACCGTGGCCGATGGTATGATTATTGCTAAAACAGCGCACAGGATTGTCAGTAATATCCTTTTTTTATTCATGATCTGAAGTACCTCCATTTTAAAATTCATTTGGCGAAACGTTTGCTTGTTTCCTTGAAATATGCAAACGCTGTGCCAATCTCTCCAACCCGCCTGAAACACAGGATTATGCAGCATAACCCTTGGAATTTGCTATGTAATCCGTTTCCTGATTGTGTAATGGATTACGCACTGAAGACTTTTTCAGCCGGCCGGTCCATCCAGCGTTTATTTTTCCAGTTTTTCTATTATAGCCTGTTCTTCTTTATTGAGTTTATCTATTTCTCTATTAAACTCTGCTGTTCTCGCGTCAAGATCGGATATCCGTTTCAGTATCTCCCGGAGCTGCTTCCCTGTCTTTATCACTCCCGCGTTTTTGACGTCTTTGTGTAGCTGCTCTCTCTCTTTCATCAACTTCTTGCGCACTGAGGTGAGTTCCATTTTCTTCCGGGTTATCCGGTCAAGCTTTTTGTCAGCCAACGTCCTGTTTCCATGTTCCACGGCAGGGGCGTCGTCCTGCCTGGTATAATCGGGACCACCCCTGGCCGGGTCTGTTGCGTCTGACGCGAAAATCCCGTCTTCCCCGCTGTCTCTATGTACGGGTCCAGAAGAATCCGCGCGGGCCGCTTGAATAGCCGGCTGTTTTGCGGTTATTTCTTTGTAATCCGATATATCATTTCTCTTTATCTCAAAAAATCCGCCCAGCTTTGAGCAGACAAGCATGTCGCCCGTCTCCATGCATCCGTCAGCGATTATGGTCCCACCGTTTTTCAGGGACACCTCGATTTCGGGGAAGGAGAGGGAGGGCGCAATAAAAGGACCGATTAATATTATGGATATAGCAATGTTTCTTAACAACGTCATTGTTATTACTCCGGTATTTAATTGTTTGACGCCAGATCGATTATTTTATCCGCGCTTATTGCTCCAAATACCACCAGTCCATTCGGCATTATTAATGTAGGCGTGCCGGTTATGTCGAGATCGGCGCCAAGCCTGATGTTTTTATCTATCGCATCCGTTCTGCAATCAGGCTTCGGTATCGGTTTCTTCCCGAAATTATCCTCAAGATACTGAAGAGAATTGCTGCAGATTATGCTTACTGATTTCCAGTAGGCATCCGGATGCATCTTCAGAGGCATCAATTTGATATAAAATGCTATATCCCGCCTGGTCGATACTATTTTCTTTAACTCGTTATGCAGCTTCCCGCAGTACGGACAATCGGGGTCGGTAAATACAATTACTTTATAACGGGCCTCCCGGTCGCCCATCACAAGGGCATTATCGAGAGGGATTTTAGAGGTGTCCACGTATCTTGCCGCTGGTTTGTCGGGTCTGCCGAGGGTTTCACTGGTTTTGTCCAGGTTTGTATCGATCTCGAATATCGGGCCTCCGATAATATGTTTTTTCGAGAACCCTACGTATATTACGCCTTTTCTGCCCCGGTTTTCGATGACTATTTCCCAGAGGCCTTTTACCGGACTCATCCTGATTTCGACTATCCTGGCGTCAGGGACTTTTATCTTCGTGAGTATCAGCCGGGCTTCTTTATTGTCAAGCGAATGGCATTTTCCGCAGTTTTCTTCGCAGCCGCCGAAGGCTTGTACTTCGGGGCCGTAAAGGACGGCTGACAAAAAAATCATTAAAATTAGTAGGTTTTGCATGACTAGTTTAATTTAGCATATTATATATCAAAATAGTCATGATTGTATATATCCGACCGGCCGGGCTCACCTTTTTACTCTCAGAATGCCTTCCATCTGGCTAATCTTCTGGATAAGCATTTTAAGCTGTGTGTTGTCTTTTACCTCTAAAACGAATGTGATATGCGCCTTTCTGTCCTGTGTCGAGGTGGCTTCCAGGTGGTTTATGTTTATATCGACTGATGAGATCAGAGCGCTCAGGTTTGCCAGTATTCCAGGCTTGTCTATGGTTTCTACGTAGAGCTTTGTGTTCGCGGTCGTATCAGAGGAAGTCTGCCATTCAACGTCGACCAGACGGGCGTCTTCAGCCGCAAGCCTCTCAAGGTTTGAACAGTCTTGTCTGTGGATTGTCACACCCTTGCCTATTGTGACGAATCCGACAAGGCTGTCTCCCGGGACAGGGTAGCAGCATTTTCCGGTATGGTATAATATGTCATCGATCCCTTTTATTCTTATGCCTTTCTGCTCTTTGCGGGGTTTCTTTATTCTTACTGCCGCGGCTTCTTCAATCGGTTTTTCAGGCATCAGTCTGTTAACGGCCTGATGCGGGGAGAGTTTGCCAAAGCCGATTGATACATACAGGTCTTCGAGTGAGTTGACGCCTGAAGCCTTGGCGGTCTGCAGCAGCTTGTCGGATTTCACAAGAGAAACATTAAGATTATGCCTTCTCAGTTCTGCTTCGAGGAGCTTTATTCCCAGTTCAATGCTCTGGCTCCGCTCTTCTGTCTTGATCCACTGCTTGATCCTGCTTTTCGCCCTCTGGGTCACTGCGAATTTAAGCCAGTCCCTGCTCGGGCCATGGGTGGGCGAGGTGATGATTTCGACCGTGTCCCCGTTTTTCAGGTTATACCTGAGTGGTACGATCTTGCCATTGATTTTCGCCCCTACGCATCTATGTCCGACCTGCGTATGAATGCTGTAGGCGAAATCCACGGGCGTTGAACCTATGGGCATCTCTTTTATCTCGCCGCCAGGGGTGAAGACATATACGACTTCGGGAACGACCTCTCCTTTAACCGCCTCAAGGAAGTCCATCGCGTCAGGCACTTCTTTCTGCGCCTGCACAAGGTCCCGGAGCCATGAGATGTATTTGTTGCTCTTTTCATCAATGCTGCCCTTTTCCTTGTACTTCCAGTGGGACGCGATGCCTTCTTCCGCTATCCTGTGCATCTCTTCAGTCCTGATCTGGAATTCCACCCTTTCGCCTTTCGGCCCTATCACCGTGGTATGAAGGGATTGGTACATGTTTGATTTCGGGACACCGATATAGTCCTTGAATTTCCCGGGTATAGGGGTCCAGAGAGAGTGTATAAGCCCCAGGATAGCGTAGCAGTTCGCCTTGGTGTCCGTTAAAATTCTCAACCCCAGAACATCATGTATCTGGTCAAAGGTGATCCTCTGCTTCTGCATCTTCTGGTAGATGCCGTAGTAATGCTTTATTCTGCCTGAAACTGTTCCCGGCAGCCCCTCTTCTTCGAGCTTTTTATTGATTAATTCTATTACTTGACGTAAGTATCCTTCCTGGTCTTCCTTCCTCTTGGCGACTTTTCTGACCAGTTCTTTGTAGAGTTCCGGCATGAGAAAGCTGAAGCTGAGGTCTTCGAGTTCCGTTTTCAGCCAGCCGATACCGAGCCGGTTGGCTATTGGAGCATATATTTCGAGTGTCTCGGCGGCTATTCTGTGCTGTTTGTTTTCAGGAAGGTGCTGGAGAGTGCGCATGTTATGGAGCCTGTCGGCGAATTTTATGAGTATTACTCTTACGTCCTCGGACATGGCGAGAAGCATTTTGCGGAAGTTCTCCGCCTGTGCCTCTTTCTTTGTTCTGAATTCCATCTTTGATAGTTTGGTAAGGGCTTTGACTATGAACGCCACGTCATCGCCGAAAATATTTTTTATATCTTCTATGGGAATGTCGGCATCTTCAATCGTGTCATGGAGCAGACCGGCCGTGATCGAAGGCGCGTCCATTCTCATGTCCGCAAGTATATACGCTACGGCAAGAGGATGTTTTATGTAAGGCGAGCCCTCGCTCCTCCTCTGTGTGCAGTGCGCCTCGCTCGAAAAGTGATAGGCTTTTTTGATATTTCCAAAATCCGCTTCATGGTTGTAGGAGCGGATTTTTTCCAAAAGGCCTTCCAGTGTCAATTTGTCTTTCATTTTTTTATTATACCTTAATAGCGTATTAGTCAGAGCCGGGACCAACCTCGAAATATAAAACCATAATTTTTGTCCTGGACCGCAGCAGAAACCGCTTTTGAATGATACCTCTTAGTCGGCATTGCATGAAATTCATTAATAATAGCGGGTAGGGGGCGATGAACCATGGTTTTCAAAGGCGATTCCCGGACTCGCCTTTTTATACCCTGATTATTATCCGCGAATAAAGCCGAAAACACGTTCAGATATCTTTTTTCAGGATACCAGGGCTGATAATAACAAGTTTGTGAATCGTCAGACTGTTATACTAAATATTAACACAATTTCCAGTAATATCAAAGAAAGAAATCAGGCTAATAGCTTGGCCTGAAGGCCTTGAGAATGAGCTGGATATATCTGCCACCGTTCCATTCGTTGATGACTGGAGTGAAGACGGCGTCAATGGCTGTGGAGAAATTCAGATCCTCGAACAGCTTTCCCATGCCGAATCCTATGGCGTCGACATGATAGGATTTGTGACGGAGCTTCATTTTTATGTGATTATTGCCGACTATTCTGGGCGATATAATCTCGAGCATTTTAGCCCCGAGCAGCGGTTCCGGATTGCCGTATCCCAGTGGCTCAAGCAGGCCCAGTTCCTTTATCAGTCCGTGGTTGATTTCAGGCAGAGTGACGACCGCATCGATGGAGAGGCTTGGGGAAAGGTCGTCCCCTGACACGCTGTTAAGCATTATGTCCTGAATCGCCTCATCAAAGGCCGGAATGTTTTCGGCTTTAAGTCTTATGCCTGCGGCCTGTTTATGCCCGCCGAAAGAAAGCAGCAGGTTGCCGCATTTTGTGAGTCCTCTGAATATGTCAAAAGACGGGATGCTCCTGGCCGACCCTTTTGCGATGCCGTCCACGACAGAGAAGATAAAGGCGGGCCTGTAGAATTCTTCCGCGATGCGTGACGCGACAATGCCTAAAACACCTTCGTGCCATCCTTCGCCCGCCAGAACAATAACCGGGTTGACGGCGTCCCTGTTGATTTCGGCAAGGGCCAGGCGGCATACTTCACCTTCGATTTTCTGCCTCTCGGAGTTAAGCCTGTTCAGCCATTCGCTCAGTTCCAGACTTTCCGTATAGGTTTCTGAAAGCAGGAGGCGTATTACATCCCCCGCATCGGCAATCCTGCCTGCCGCGTTTATTCTGGGTACCATGGTGAATGACAACAGACCTGCTCTTACTGCTTTTCCGTCCAGTCCGGATACATCCTTCAGTGCCTTTATCCCAGGCCTGCATGCGGTGTGGATCTGCCTTAACCCTTCCTTCAGTATGATCCTGTTTTCTCCTGTCAGGGGGACGACATCGGCTACCGTCCCGAGGGCCGCGAGATCCAGCAATGAGGCGGAATCGTCCATGGAGAACTGGAGATCTTCTTCCCCGGCCAATGCCTGGACGACTTTAAGCGCGACTCCGGCTCCGGAAAGGTTAGCGACCGCCGGGGGACAATCAGCAATTTTGGGGTTCACGACGGCATCAGCCACGGGTATTATATATTCACGGGACGCGATTTCTGCTTCCTGCGCATGATTTTCAGTCCTTGGCTCATGGTGGTCGGTTATTATCAGCCCAAGCCCGTTTTCTTTTGCGTATGCCGCCGCCTCAAAGGAAGTTATGCCGCAGTCGACCGTTATGATCAGTTTCGCCCCCAACTCCATTGCCGTGTCCACAGAAGGAGGATTGAATCCGTATCCGTGGACCGATCTGTCAGGGATGAAATAATAGACATCCAGGCCGATTTTCCTCAGCGCGTATACCATAATCGCGGTCCCGGTAAGTCCGTCTGTATCGTAGTCACCATGGACGAAGACACGGTCTTTGCGTATCAGCGCCGCCTTTATTTCCCCGACCGCCGCCTTCATGCCCGGAAGCTTGAATGGGTCCGAGAAGTTCCCGGCTGATGAACTCAGGAATTTTTTGATGTTATCCGGGGTCTTTATCCCCCTGTTTATCAGAATCTGGGCCAGGACGGGTGATATGGACGCGGACTTTGATATGTAATCAATGTATTCAGGATTGGTTCTGTTTATAAACCAGCGGCTATGCATAACCGGGTAAGCAGCAGAAATATAAAAAGTCGCTAATCAATAGTTTAAGAGCGGTAACGCACTGTTTATTTAGTTGTCATGGGACTGTCTTTTTTCCATAAAAGCAGTATGGGGCTGGCCACGAAGATGGAAGAGTAGGTGCCGACAATAATGCCCATCATAATTGCGAACGCAAAGTCGTGAATAACCTCTCCGCCGAGGAAAAATAACGCGGCGGCGGCCATAAATGTTGTGACGGAAGTTATGATAGTTCTTGAGAGAACTTCGTTTATACTTCTGTTGATAACGTCCTTGATCGGGTCTTTAAATGCCGTCTTCAGGTTTTCCCTTATCCTGTCATAAACAACGACCGTGTCCGTGAGTGAATAACCGGCAATGGTCAGCAGGGCGGAGACAACGATCAGGTTGATCTCCTTGCCCATTATATTAAATATGGCCAGAACAGCAAGCACGTCATGAAATGTCGCGATGGTCGCCCCGACTCCGAACTGAAACTTGAACCTGAAAGCAACATAGACCAGGATGCCGATCGCCGCCATGAATATGGCCTTTGCAGCGTCATTTCTGAGCCTGCTGCCGACTTTCGGGCCGATCGCCGTAGTCGAGTCCACGATATATTTATTATCGGGCAGGTAGCGGGTCAATGCATCGGTTATCCTGTCTGCTATTTCATTAAGGTCCCCGTCGGAATTTTTTGTCCGGATAAGTACTTTGTTCTCGGATGAGACTTCTTTCAGGTTGATGTTTGCGCCGATATTACGGAAGTTAATGTCTTTACCCATGTCCTGGAGGTCGACGTCCTTTATGCCTCC
>VAPF01076648.1_pt1 | contig 14903 bp, 18 predicted proteins | sample 3393931 | NCBI WGS metagenome assembly VAPF01 (sample SAMN08290437, study PRJNA428436) | hydrothermal vent metagenome | isolation source: Deep-sea hydrothermal vent chimney | place: Atlantic Ocean: South-mid Altantic Ridge | depth 2773 m m | reverse complement strand
TCCAGGAATAACAACGTTGTGGCGAGGCTGGAAACGACTAAATGATATTTCACGGGGCTGGATTCTCGCACAGAATACATAACTTATGGGTAATAGAAAGGTGGTGTGGGGACTGGGGGTTAGATACCCCCGGTTACCCGATTAGCCATTTTTATGACCATGCAAAAACTCTATAAAGCCGTCTTGGTTTTGAAGTATTACTACTCAGTATTTGCTTCGCTGGAAAGCTCTTGAACGAAGGTAATTTTATTCCCGTCTGGGTCAATCGCGTCCATCATCCTGACGATGCCCGGGTATTCGACAACTTCGCCGAGCGACACATTGGCTTCCGCGCAAGCAGTCCGCTGTGCCTCAATATTGCTCACACTGATTATGACTGTTGTCTTGCCCACATTATCAGGGTCGGTAGTCACCTGAAGCCATGCTTTCTCGGCAAGTTGCCACTCTGCAACACCATCTATCGGAACGACATCAGGGTCTCGTCCAAGCAACTTCTTGTACCAAGTAACGGCCGTGACTTGATCCGTCACTGGTACCACTGCAATCACACTTTCTATGTTCACGATGGACATATCTTCTCCTTTGTTTGGTTGGCTAACTTATTAGTATCAAGCATAATCACTCTGTTTCCCCGCAGTATTCAACCAACAATCAGGCAACAACGCTCGATAATCACCCAAAAACAAGAAAATTTGCCTTGAAATCTTGATATTGGTATACAATTCAGGCATTTTTTATCAGCCGACCCTATGTGTAAGTCAGTATGATGTCAACCCAAGCATCTGGCAAAAAACTGCTGGCAGATGAGTGGTCTGATGCGGCGTCTGCATTACTCAATTCATACCGAACGGGCCTATTGCGACTAGGTTTCCCGCTTCGTCCGCTTTCATCAGTTGCCAAGTCATATAGAAGGCTGGGCCGCTCTCCAGCAAAATTAGAAATGGGTAGAGCTACGTTATTTGTGCTGGACACCAATGCCCTCCGGGAGATGCTGCAACATGTTCTTGCTTTGTTGCAGCAGAAAGTCCAGAAAACTACGCGACACCAGCGACAGTTTTTTGCTTTTCAGGTGTACGGCATACCAACTGCGTATTAGTGGGAATCCAATCACATCCAACACCGCAATATTGTTGCCGGCAAGCTCCAGTCGCAGGTTATGCCGTGATAAAACAGATATCCCCAGTCCTGCCATAACGGCCTGTTTAATGGCTTCACTGCTACCCAGTTCCATATAGGGCTGAATCTTGAGACCCTGTTCGGCAAACAGACGATCCACGGCTAAACGCGTTCCAGAGCCCGCTTCACGTACCAGAAAACGCTCTTCACTCAGCTGCTGTAGCGAAATGGATGGGCATTGTGTGAGGGGATGGCGGGTGCTTGCGACAACTACCAACTTGTTTTCAGCAAACGGGCAAGCTTCTACATCAAGCCCAAGGGGAACCTGTCCCATGATCAATAAATCATCTTCACGGGATTTCAGGCGCTCAAGTACCCGGGAGCGGTTAGTCACCTTTAATATAGGCTTCACTTCGGGGTGCTGTGTGATAAAAGCCCCCAACAGGTGGGGCATAAAATACTTGGCAGTAGTGATGACAGCAACGCGCAGCGGCCCCTTGATCACGCCTTTGAGCGCAGCTGCCGATTCGCTCAGTGACACCATACTGCCAAGGACGCTCTGGGCTGAGGCATAAACTTCGTCACCGACGGCTGTTGTCTGAAGATGACGACCGACCTTCTCAAACAGGGGGTAGCCAATGGTCTCACTGAGCTTTTTAACCTGCATGGAAACGGTGGGCTGAGTCAGGTGCAGCGCCTCAGCAGCACGGGTGTAGCCACCGAGGCGAACCACGGCTTCAAATATCTGCAACTGGCGCAGGGAAATGTGTCGAATGAGGTTTTCAGAGGGCGAATAAACCATAGATAATACTCTATACCTAAAATAGAAACTATTGATTTCAATTTATATAGGCATTTCAGCATAATGTCTATCACGTGGTATCAGCCGTTGGCGCCCAGAACATGCGTCGAAAGATACGGATATTCCGGCCGGTTTCAAAATTACACCGCAGGGTGCCGTTGCTCGGGAAAAAGGGCTGTAGAGATAGCCGCAGGATCTTCTGTTAGTATCTGAGTTACCGTTTGGGCTGGCCTGCTGACCGGCTTTAAGTGCTACGAAAGCATTGCTTGATGCGAGGCGGACGTATGGGCTAATAAGGCGTGGTGTTGTGCGGGCGCGGGGTGTGTGACGGAAGGTCTGTCACATTTTGGTTCAATGAGTCTTCAATAAAAATGAGCGATTGATTTATTCCATGACACCACTAGATCCTATCGTACTCTTTTTTATCCTCGGGCTAATTGCCGGAGTCTTGCGTTCTGAATTGCGCTTGCCACCCGCTATCTATGAGGGGTTGACGGTACTACTGTTGATATCCATCGGTCTAAAGGGCGGTATAGAGCTGGCCAAGCAGCCCTTTGATGAGCTGATAGGCCCCGTACTTTCAGTGATGCTGATGGGCTTTTTGTTGCCGCTGGTCGCCTACCCGGTGCTGCGGTATGCCGGTCGTTTCAAGCGTCCTGATGCGGCCTCTATCGCCGCCCATTACGGTTCGGTCAGCGTCGGTACCTTTGCTGTGGCGGTGGCGTATCTGGCCTCTCAGGATATCAGTTTCGAGTCTTATATGCCTCTAATGGTCGTGATTCTGGAGGTGCCTGCGATCTTGGTGGGGATTATTTTGGCGCGCGGCATCTCCCGCGAGACGCGCTGGGGGAAGCTGTCCCACGAAGTGCTACTGGGTAAGGGTGTGGTGCTGCTCGTCGGCGGGATGCTGATTGGCTGGGTTGCCGGCCCCGAGGGAGTGCAGCCGATTGCGCCGCTGTTTTTTGATTTATTCAAGGCGATACTTGCACTGTTTTTGCTGGAAATGGGCTTGATCGCAGCCAGTCAAATAAGTAGCTTACGCCGCTATGGCCTGTTCCTTGTTGGTTTTGGTATTCTCTTTCCATTATTTTCGGCGGTCGTGGGTGGTTGGCTGGGTCTGATGCTGGGGATGTCGACGGGGGGTATCATGATGCTGGCAACCCTGGCGGCAAGTGGTTCCTACATTGCCGTGCCAGCGGCAATGCGACTGACGGTGCCTGAGGCGAATCCTACGCTGTCGATCAGTGCCTCGCTTGGGGTGACTTTCCCGTTTAATATTCTGGTGGGAATACCACTTTATCTTCAATTTGCCAAAATGCTGCATGGCTCCGGAGGATGACATTAATGTCGACTGATACCCGCAAACTTATCACTATTATCACGGAGTCGGCGTTGGAGCATAACCTGGTCGATGATCTCGAACGTCTGGGCGCCCACGGCTATACCATTACCAACGCCCGTGGTAAAGGTCACCGGGGTGTGCGTGACGCCGACTGGAGTACCAGCAGTAACATCCGTATCGAAGTGGTGTGCGATGCGGCGGTGGCTGGGGCCATCGCCGGACATCTTCGGGAGCACTATTACGCCAACTATGCCATGATTCTGTTCATGTGCGATGTGGAGGTGACGCGTCCGGAAAAATTCTGACGGTACATGAAGGAAACAGCGGCACAGAACAGGCGCACCACCAGTAAACGACACCTCCATAGCTGGAGTTGGCGGAAGATAGTTTCTTTCGGACTGTCCCGGGTCAGGGTGTCGTCGAGTCTCCGTGTTGGGAGATCAGAAACGCCTGGAAAGCCTTTGTCACGGGCGCCAGGAACTTTTGCTCAGGGTAGACCACATACCACTGGCGCTCAAGCGGGAGTCCCTGTATGTCGAGCAGAACAAGGTCGCCCCTGAGCAGTTCGGCCTGCACCGTGCTTTTGGCAAGAATGGTGATCCCGAGCCGCCCCGCAACGGTCTGTTTGATGGCTTCGTCACTACCCAGTTCCATGCGTATTCTGAGTTCTGTCTTGTGCTGCCGGAAGAAATCCTCATAGGCGCGGCGTGTGCCGGATCCCAGCTCGCGGGAGATGAAGGGCTCGTTGCCCAGGCGGGCGGGTGGAATTGCAGATTGACTGACCAGAGGGTGTCCGGGATAGGCGATGGCAACCAGTGGGTTGGGGGCGAAGGGCGTTGCGGTGAGCTTGAGATTTTTGGGCGGCTGTCCCAGGATGTACAGATCATCCTGGTTGTGGCTAAGTCGTTCCAGAATGGCTTTGCGGTTACCGACGAACAGTGATACATCAATGTCCGGATGTTGCTCGCTGAATTCGCCCAGCAGACGCGGCACAAAATATTTCGCGGTGGTAATGATGGCAAGCCGCAAGCTGCCTTTTTCCAGGCCCTGAAGCGCTGCCAGTTCCTGTGTGAGTCGTTCCATGCGTTCGAACAGATCCCGGCAGGTCAATGCCACTGCATTGCCCGCATCGGTGAGATAAAGCTTTTTGCCGACCTGCTCTATCAACGGCTGGCCTGCCGCTTCCGCCAACTGCCTAACCTGGATCGAAACCGCCGGTGGTGAAAGATGCAGCGCGTCGGCGGTGCGGGTGATGCTCATATGCACCGCCAAGGTATCGAATATCTCTAGCTGGCGGAGGGTTGCACGACGTATTGACATGTAGTAAACAGTAGGCCCGTTAAGAGTCGTTAAAGTAGTTAAGATCAGTTAGAGTTAGGAAAAATTAGAGTTTCAGAAGGTAATACAATGAGGCCATATGATAGTTGGCCTCCATGAATCTTGTCATTAAACATATACTAAAGGACAACTTAAGTAATTTAAACTGTTATTTATCATGCGGCTCTATGACAATGCAGTCCAAGCTTATTTCACGACTCAGTGAGTATGAGCACCGGTTTGTTATTCATCGTTCATTCATCAATGCAGTCCAAGCTCATTCACTACTAAGCGACATGGGCACAGGTTTGTTATTCGTCGTTCATTCATCATTGCACTAGAGAGGGTACTTCATAATGAGCAATACTTACCAAGCGGGCGTGAAAGAGTACCGCGAAAAGTACTGGACCCCAGATTACGTTCCGCTCGATACTGACCTGCTGGCCTGCTTCAAGGTCACCGGCCAGCCGGGCGTACCCAATGAGGAAGTGGCTGCTGCTGTGGCTGCTGAGTCATCAACAGGCACCTGGAGTACTGTCTGGTCTGAATATCTGACCGATCTCGAATATTACAAAGGCCGCGCCTACCGCATCGAAGATGTGCCGGGTGACCCGGAAGCTTTCTACGTTTTTATTGCTTATCCTATCGATCTGTTCGAAGAGGGTTCAGTGGTTAACGTGCTGACTTCGTTGGTGGGTAACGTTTTTGGCTTCAAGGCACTCAGACATCTGCGTCTGGAAGATATTCGCTTCCCGATTGCCTACATCAAGACTTGCATGGGTCCACCGAGCGGTATTCAGGTTGAACGTGACAAGATGAACAAGTATGGCCGTCCATTACTGGGCGCTACGATCAAACCCAAGCTGGGCCTGTCGGCAAAGAACTATGGTCGTGCGGTGTACGAATGCCTGCGCGGTGGTTTGGACTTCACCAAGGACGACGAGAACGTCAACTGTCAGCCGTTCATGCGTTGGCAGAACCGTTTTGAATTTGTTGCCGAGGCTGTTAGCAAGTCCCAGGAAGAGACCGGTGAACGCAAGGGCCACTACCTGAACGTCACCGCCGCTGATCCTGAGCAGATGTATGAGCGTGCCGAGTTCGCCAAGGAATTGGGACAGCCGATCATCATGCACGATTTCCTGACGGCTGGCTTTACGGCCAACACAGGTCTGGCGAAGTGGTGCCGCAAAAACGGCATGTTGCTGCACATTCACCGTGCCATGCATGGTGTTATTGATCGCCATCCGAAACATGGTATCCACTTCCGCGTGCTGGCCAAGTGCCTGCGTCTTTCCGGCGGTGACCATCTGCACACGGGTACCGTGGTGGGTAAGCTCGAAGGTGATCGCAATGCCACATTGGGCTTTGTTGATCAGTTGCGCGAGTCATTTATTCCTGAAGATCGTTCACGCGGTATCTTCTTTGACCAGGACTGGGGCTCAATGCCGGGTGTCTTCGCGGTCGCCTCTGGTGGCATCCATGTCTGGCACATGCCGGCCCTGCTCGCCATCTTTGGTGACGATGCGGTGTTCCAGTTTGGTGGTGGAACCCAGGGCCATCCGTGGGGCAATGCTGCGGGTGCCGCTGCGAACCGTGTCGCACTGGAAGCCTGTGTTAAGGCGCGCAACGAAGGGCGTGAGCTTGAGCGTGAGGCGAAGGAAATTCTCACCGAAGCTGCCCGCCACAGTCCAGAGCTGGCTATCGCAATGGAGACCTGGAAAGAGATCAAGTTCGAGTTCGATACCATTGACAAGCTGGATGTCAAGTAAACAGCTGTTAGCGAACCGAAGCTAAATTAATATGAGGAAATTATTATGACTGGCACGCATGAAATGGGCGACTACCAGACCACTGTTACGCTGGAGACTTTCAGCTTCCTGCCCAAACTGACCCAGCAAGAGGTTGAAGCGCAGATAAACTACGTTATCGCGCAGGGCTGGACCCCATCCATTGAGCACGAGCATCCAAGCCGTGCATTCAATCATTATTGGACCATGTGGAAGCTGCCGTTTTTCGGTGAAACAAGCCTTGATCGCGTACTTGATGAGCTGGAAGCTTGTCGCCGCTCCTATCCGGATCACCATGTCCGTTTGCTCGGCTACGATACTTACACCCAAAGTCAGGGTGTCTGTTTTGTGGTTTACGAGGGTCGCGGCTAGGGACTCCATGGTAGCTGCCCCAAGTTTGGGGCAGCTACTGACAAGGTTCGAACACAGCAAACAACGTGACGGGGTTTACGATGGCACAGACTGTCAACAAAAACAGTAGCGGACGCCAGGCCGCACTCGCTAGGCGCCAAGCCTTGATCAGTGGCGGTAAGGCAACAGCTAACAGTACGGTTTCCGCGACAAGCGCGAAACCTGCCGCTTACTCAGACTCTGCGAGTACAACAGGGCGTGCCGCTTCCGTGGCTCGTCGCGAGGCAATGTCCACGGGTGGTAAGCGCAGTGTGAGCAGTCATGATCGTGTGCGGATGCCGCCGGCTCCTGTTGCAGCGAGAACGCCTGCGCAGAAAAAAGATGCACAAGGCGCATCAAGCAGGCGGCCAACGGCCGTTGCTGCCAGAAGCCCTTCTGCTGCCAGCGTGAGTAGCAGTCGTGCTGTGGTGGTCGCTCGTCGACAGGCAATGTCAACGCATGGAAAGAGCAGCGTGAGCAGTCGTGATCGGGTGCGTGGCCCGGAATCTACAGGAAAAAAGATGACGGACGCGGTGACAGAAAAACCGCCCACAGATTGTGGTTGTGGTTGCAAAGGGGACTGCAACGGAGACAAAGTTGCCGAGGTATCGACGACTAGCGCCAGATCGCGTAAATCGCAACGCTCAGTAAAGCGACGCACGACGGTGCAGGCCAGTGCCGCGAACAACAGCCGCGTGACTGCGCTGGCACGCCGTCAGGCAATGTCTGCTCGCGGCAAGGCGGGTGTGAGCGCCAACGGCATGACCGCCGCGCAAACCGTGCGTGTGGCCAACCCCCTGATTTCCGGTCGTGAACTGGCTCAGGCACTGCGTACGCAGCGTAGCCGCCAGGGCAAAACCGGGCAGAAAAAGAGTTCGCCCTGTGGTCGTATTCGTCCGCCAAAGAATGCCTCGGTGGGTGCGGCGCAAGATGCCCCCTGGAAAGTGGGTGCAGGCGAAACCAGTTACGGTCAGACCGTCACCGGCACCATGGTGGGCCGTAGTCATAAGACCACAGGTGACGAGCCCAGTACCTGTCGCGATGTGACGGGCACCGAATATATGGGTGCGGATATTTTTCGTGACTTCTGTCAGTCCGAGCCTAACAAGATGTCGTCCAAGGTTGGTCTGAGCGCTACCCTTCGTGGCAACGCGGTGACCGGCAATGAGCTGGGTCGCAGCCACCATGTGACCGGTGATGAGCCTGGCAGCTGTCAGCAGGTGACGGGTGTTGAATACTTGGGGGCAGGGCATGCAGAGACCTTCTGCGGCGCTCGATCTGAGTCTGCTCCCGTCCCGGCTCCCGCCAAAGTGGCGCGTGCCGAAACCCGCAAGGGTCAGTCGGTGACCGGCAACAAGGTGGGTCGTTCATCCAAGGTAACGGGCGACGAGTCCGGTGCCGGGCGCGAATTGACCGGCAGCCAGTATATGCAGACGGGTGAGGATCAGATGCCGGCCAAAGTGCCGAGCAAAGTCGGTCTCACCAACACCCTGCGCGGTGGTTCCGTGACCGGTACCATGGTCGGGCGCAGCGAGCGGGTTACCGGCGATGAGCCCGGCAGCTGTCGTATTATCAGTGGCGATGACTACGTCGGCGGGGAACAGTACCGTGATTTTTGCGCCACTACGCCGGCACCGCAGGACGCCAAGGTGGGCGCCTCACAGACATTTAGCGGTAAGTTGGTGACGGGCACCATGACCGGACGTTCCGGCAAGGTCACGGGTGACGAACCCGGTACCTGCAAGGCGATTACCGGTACTGGCTATGCGGGTGCAGAGCAATACTACAATTATTGCAAGCCAGAGGCGTCAGCCACCGCTGCGGCGCGTACTTCGGTGCAACGAGGCACTGCGGGTGCCGTGATGACCGGCCAGCAGCCCGGCATCGGTGGAAAAATGACCGGGACTGAAAAGGGCAGCTGTGAGTCATTGACGGGGACGCCCTATATCGGCGCCGACCAGTATGCGGGTGCCTGTGCGGCGACCGCTGCGGAGCCCGCCAGTCCGGATTTCCCACAGTCGCTGGGTGAAAATGCGCCTTGGGGGCAGTTCAGTATTGCCAACATGGCCACTCAGACCGCGCAAGACGATCCGGCTGGTGTGACGGGAACCCGTTATGCTCAGGGCCAGATCACCGGGCCGTTCGGTATGGCCACCGGCAAGGTAACGGGCACGGAAGAGTTTCGTTCTGCCCGTGCGACTCAGGGTTCAGCACGCGATGGTTCGGTGCGCGCAGAATCGCCACGGCCGGAGACGGTGGCTAGCATCGAAGGTCGCGTGAAGTCCCGCATCAGTGGCGAAGGCATCGGCTCAAAGATCACGGGTAATGACTGGGATACTGGAGACCTTGTTACCGGCACTGAAGGCAGATCCGCCATGCGGCGTAATCCAACCCGCCGCGGTAACGCAATCGCCCCAACCCCGCCGAGCAAGAGAAATGAAGCATTGAGCGAACCCGTCAGTAAGGTGACAGGTGGCAGTGGCAGTACCGAAAAGGGCTCTCTGGTGACCTACTCAGGGGGCGCGCGGGGCTGACCCCGATTTAAGTCGTAATGCTGAATTCACGTCGCAATCATCCACGCTCGCTCTGCTGGTCGCAGACAACGGCGCCCCTGGGTAAATCCAGTAGCCAATCCAACTCGTTCAGGCGAGGCACGATTGGCGCGGCGCGACCGGCTGTAGCGCAGGGCAGGCATGAAACCCATGCATTGACGCGCGTCGATGAGAATCAGCAGCTGTTTGATTATGAGCGCTGCGTGAAGGCTTCCTTCGATGCCATTGTCCCGGTTCTGAAACGGATCTCCGCACTGCAACATGAGGAAGGGTTTGAGGTGCAGGCGCAATCCATTGCGCGCGAACAGTTGGGTTTTGATCTTCCTGCGGAGATTCTGGGAGATGCCTGGGTGAATCAGCTCGATATGCGCCGTCTGTTTGCCTGGTGTCTGTTCGAGACCTACCGTCGTTTTTGCGACGAGTTTTTTACCGAGGCCCCGCTGGGCTCAGTGGAAGAAGAACAGGCGTTTCACACCTTTATTCAGGACTGTGGATTCCACACCCTGGACGTGTCGCCCTGCGCCGATGGTCGGCTGGCGCATGTGATTCGCTATGTATTGCGGTTGCCTTACCGGGCCGTGCGCCGCAAGTCTTATGCGGGCGCCATGTTTGATGTTGATGACAGCATTCAAAAATGGGTGGAGACCGAGATGCTGCGGCTTCGTGAAGGTCGGCCCAATGACACCGACATGCCGACGCGCTACCTCAAGGTGGCCGTCTATCATTACAGTTCGGGCGACCCTGACAATCAGGGTTGTGCCGCGCACGGCTCCGATGCGACCCGTGCCGCACAGGGCGGGCTTGATCAGCTGTGTGCTTTCCGCCAGGCGATAGAAAACAGTTTTTGCTGTGGTGCCTCTATTGACCTGTTATTGATAGGGCTGGATACAGATACCGACGTGATTCGCGTACACGTGCCGGATGCCAGCGGTGATATGGGTCTTGAGCGTTACCTTGATGCCGATGAGGTTCGCAAACAGACCCTGCGCTTATCTGCTTACGAGGCAGAGGCACGCATCACCGAGCTTGTCTACGCCACGGCTGATAACGTTGCCCCGGGTATGGCGAAACTGATTACCCGACTGATTGCCAACAATTTTTCGCAGATCGATTATGTACGTGCTTTCCACGGCGAACATTATGAGGACATCGGCCACGCCGAGCGTTTTATCGGTGCGGGCATTGGTTTTGAGGAAGTGCAGCTACGCAACCTGACCTATTTCGCCTACCTCGACACCGTTGAAGAGGCCACGCAGGATCTCGATGTCGGGGTGAGTATTTTTACCAAACTCAATGTCTCGCATGGCCTGCCCATTCCGGTGGTGGTGCGTTATGACTACCATGGCCAGGTACCGGGCGCGCGTGAGCGTGCGATCAAACATTGCGCCCGTGTGACGGATGCCTTGACTACGCGTTACGCGAAGCTCGCCGAGAGTGGCTTGCTGCACACCTTGCAGGTGGTTCGCGACTGTAACGTCGGTGGTCGCATCGAAGTGCTGGCTTGTTCGGTCAACGCACAGGCGACACAGGAAGCCCGCGGATGAAAATTTGTCAGATTGTAAACCCCCTGGTGTCGACCAATCGTATCCCGGGTCTTGAACACAAGCACCTGCAGGTGGTGCGTGATGGCAGTGCGCTTTTGGTTGCCGTTGATAGTGTCGGCTGCGTGCCCGGCGACTGGGTGATCTGTGTCGGCAGTTCCGCTGCCCGCGAGGCTGCGGGAAGCAAAGAGTATCCGAGCGATTTCACGATCGTTGGCATCATCGACTACTGGCCACCGGAAGGGGATGCAGCGGAAGAGGGTGAGCGCTGATGGAGATTTTACAGGTCGAGGCGCCGCTCGTGTGTACTCAGCGCATCGCCGGTCTGAAGCTGATCAGTCTGCGCGTGTTACGCGATCGTGACGGCAGGCGTCTGGTGGCGGTTGATCCGGTTGGTGCCCGTGAGGGCAACTGGGTGTTCACCGTGAGTGGTTCGGCTGCACGGTATGCTGCGGGCGATTTCGGCATTCTTACCGACCTCACCATTGGCGGAATTATTGATCAAGGGAGCATAAGCGACTGCTTGGCCGACCAGGCAGGGTAATAGAGATTTTCAATTATTTTAACACTCACTAAATGATAGAACCGAGTCAGCAGGAGATACTAAAGATGGCAAGCGACAATTACGGCATTGCACTGGGCATGATTGAAACACGTGGGCTGGTACCCGCAATTGAGGCGGCAGACGCCATGACCAAGGCTGCGGAAGTGCGCCTTATTGGCCGCGAGTTCGTCGGTGGTGGTTACGTCACCATTTTGGTGCGCGGTGAGACCGGTGCGGTCAATGCGGCCGTGCGTGCGGGTGCGGATGCCTGTGAACGGGTAGGTGACGGCCTTATTGCCGCACATATCATTGCCCGCCCACACCGTGAGGTTGAGCCCATTCTCGACAACAAATTTAAGGCATAGACGGTGCGCCGCACCGTGATGCTGGCTGATTTATTTATTTAACAATAAGTAACGACGGAGAACAAACCAATGGCAAATGATAATTACGGTATTGCGCTGGGCATGATTGAAACGCGTGGGCTGGTGCCTGCGATTGAGGCAGCAGATGCCATGACCAAGGCTGCGGAAGTACGCCTCATTGGCCGTGAATTCGTCGGTGGTGGTTACGTCACGGTGCTGGTACGCGGTGAAACGGGTGCGGTGAATGCGGCCGTGCGTGCGGGTGCCGATGCCTGTGAACGGGTCGGTGACGGTCTTATTGCTGCACACATCATCGCTCGTCCGCATCGTGAAGTTGAGCCTGTATTACCCACCGGTAATATTGGCCAAGCGGATTCCAAGTAAGGTATTCGGGACTCGCTTATCAGGTGTTGTTCTAGCTCGTTGAACCATTCCGCCTGGCTGCGCTGGGGAGAGATTGCATAGTTTGCTTATATGCCTCAAACCATTGCGTGTCAGGTGGGTATTTTAATCGACCCAAACCGGGGACTTGTTTTTTGCGAGCCCGTCATTTATTTAACAGGAGAACCAAGCCATGAGCAACGACAACTACGGTATTGCACTGGGCATGATCGAGACCCGCGGGCTGGTGCCCGCAATCGAGGCGGCAGACGCCATGACCAAGGCCGCAGAAGTGCACCTTATCGGCCGCGAATTCGTCGGCGGTGGTTATGTTACCGTGCTGGTGCGTGGCGAGACCGGTGCGGTGAACGCGGCGGTGCGTGCAGGTGCAGATGCCTGCGAACGGGTGGGTGATGGCCTGATCGCTGCGCATATTATCGCTCGCCCGCACAGTGAAGTGGAACCGGTACTCAATAGCGGGACGGGCTTTACAGGCAAGCGCGCCGCTACTTAATCGGGATTTTCCATCATGCTCTACACCAGCGCTGATCGGCACGTCCTCGGTTATCTTGGCCGGGCGCTGAGCCTCGAGTTCTCAGCGGTGCAGCAGTACAGTACCCAAGCACGCCTGGTTGCGAGCTGGGGGCTGGACGATGCTGCACGGCGCCTGAGCCAGGAGGTCAGCGAAGAGATGGGACATGTCGATCGCATCATTGCCCGCATGTTGGCACTCGGTGTCGCACCCAATGCCTCACAACTCAGGCCGGCTCGTCTGGGCTCTACGCTGCGTGAACTGCTACTGCAAAATCACAGTTTTGAAAGAGAAATTGTACAGCTGTACGATAATGCCACCCGCTATTGCGCCGCTGCAGGCGACCACGATAATCGCTTGTTTTTCGAGACGCTCCTCGTGGAAGAGAGGCACCATGTTGATGAGTATGCCCGCTGGCTCGAAGAGCTGGAAGGTTCTGTTGCCAGAGTGTCAGCGGAACGCGCCACTTTCTGAGGAGCGGCTATGAGCAAGGAGTGGCGGGAGCGCAAGCGTCCCAATTGCCTGGAAAAGCGCTACGGATTTTCGGATTACGAAGCCTTGCGCGACTTTCTTGATCGTGCCGCAGAACTGTCGGAGCGCGAAGGCCTGTATCCAGATATGGGTTTCGGCCGCGATTATGTGAACATTACGATTAATGCTGCGGAAGGTGCGGACGAGCTTGCCATAGAACAGCGGGATTTTGCCGTGCAGCTCGACGCGTTGTACACCGCCAACGCCAGCCCCTGAGATTGTCATCATGTCTGTGATCGTGCTGGTTGGCAACAAAGGTGGTGTGGGCAAGACCACGCTCAGTCTGAATCTGGCGGCTGCTTTTGCACGCAACGAGCCGACGGTGATACTCGATGCCGATCCACAGGGTTCAGCCTCGCAATGGTACGCCAACAGCGAGTACGAGGAGTTACTCCCCCCCGTATTTGCGATAGCCGCTGATCTTGATGCGCAGGTTGTCGATCTGCGGACGCGCTATCGCCGCATCATCATTGATTGTCCACCTTCAGTACTGGCGCCGCAGACACATGCCGCACTGCGGGTTGGCGATTTTGCGCTGATTCCGGTGCAGCCTTCTCCGCTCGACCTGTGGGCGATGGTGCACTTGGAGCGGGCACTTGAACAGGCGCGCGAAGTTAATCCCGGCTTGGCGGCTTTACTGGTTATCAGTCAGCTTGAAGCGCGCACAACCCTGTCACGGCTGATGCCCGACGCGTTGGCGGAACTGGATATAGCGGTGGCGGCGACGGCGATTCGACGCCGCGCCGTGTACCGCGCCAGTGCGCTGGAGGGCAGGAGTGTTTTTCATATGGGCCGACGCGGTGCAGCTGCGGCAGCGGAACTCGATCAATTGATCAGCGAGGTAATTACACATGACCGATAAGGACGCGACACGACAGAAGCTCGTCAATTCCATGCGCAAGACCAAGGCGGGCGTCGCCGGCCAAGCCGATGCGCCGGTGAAGACTGACGCTGGCACCCCGGTGAAGACAGCCCGGTCGAAGAAGCCTGTGGCATCCCGCGTAAAGCCGAAGCCTTCACCGGTGAAGGACAAATCCACCCAGCCGAGTTCTTTCCTGAGCGGTGGAGGTCGTCGCGTATGGCCGGATTGAACATCGTAATCTGACATCCTCACCCAGTGTTATACCCGGGTAGCTATCGGCTGATGAACTACTGGGTGCCGTTGTTGTTATGGGTGACTGCGCCTTTTTCACTGTTGGCGGCGTTTTGTTTCCCGCGCGTCTCGACATGTTTGCAGCACCAGCTGGAACCCCGCCCTGGGGTCGATGAACAACTCACTGGTACAACAGGCTCCGGGTCGAATGCTTGATCCAGGTTAAAACCGCGATCTGCGGCAGAACCCCCGAGGTTAATGGATAAATAAGCCGTAGAATTTACATGATCAAATTAAGAACCTATGTGTACATCGACTCGCTGCAACCACAGCTGGCCACCTATATGGGCACTGCCTCACAAGGTTTTCTGCCGGTGCCGGGTAATGCCTGCCTGTGGATGGAAATCGCTCCAGGCATGGCGATACATAGGCTCACTGATGTTGCCCTGAAGGCAACCCGGGTACATCTCGGGTTGCAGGTTGTCGAACGTGCGTTTGGTTCCATGGTATTTCATCACCGCGATCAGAGCGATGTGATCGAGGCCGGTAGCAGTGTCCTCAATGCACTGGATACCACACTGGAGTCGCGCCAGAAATGCCGCATTGCCTG
>VAPF01083588.1_pt1 | contig 14927 bp, 10 predicted proteins | sample 3393931 | NCBI WGS metagenome assembly VAPF01 (sample SAMN08290437, study PRJNA428436) | hydrothermal vent metagenome | isolation source: Deep-sea hydrothermal vent chimney | place: Atlantic Ocean: South-mid Altantic Ridge | depth 2773 m m | reverse complement strand
TTAACGGATGATAACCGTAAAAAAATAAAACGCATTGCGCTCAGCGAACCTATATTACTGAACCGCTTCGTTTCTGACCGCGCCCATGTCACCGGCATTAATGTCACCGTGCAATTACCCGGCGAGAAATCAACGGAGGTGTTGGAAATTGCAACTTTCGCACGCAACATTGCGGCGGAAATTGAAGCATTATATCCACAAATTGATATCTATCTCAGTGGCGTGATCTTCATGAATAATGCCTTCTCTGAGGCCGCAAAAAATGATTTGAAAAAACTGGTGCCCATCAGTTTTATTCTTATGTTGATCACTCTTGGCGTGATGATTCGCGGGTTTTCCGGCACCTTTGCGACCTTGTTAGTCATCATCGGATCCATTCTAACCTCCATGGGCCTGGGAAGTTACCTCGGCTTTCCCATTACCGCGCCTTCTGCTGCCACGCCAACCATTGTGCTCACCATCGCCATTGCTAACTGCGTGCATATTCTCGTTGCCATGTTGCATGAAATGCGTGTGGGGCGTGACAAAAACTCAGCCATTATAGAAAGCCTGCGTATCAATATGCAGCCGGTGTTTCTTGCCAGCATCACAACTACCCTGGGTTTTTTGAGCATGAATTTTTCCGACGCACCGCCCTTTCAACATTTGGGTAATATGGTTGCTATCGGTGTCTGTGCCTCCTTCTTCTTATCTGTCATTTTTTTACCGGCACTGATGTCAATATTGCCGGTACGAGTGAGTCCTGTTACCAATGATGACAGCCACCTGATGCATCGTGTTGGTGATTTTGTGGTCGAGCAACGCCAGAAACTGATTTGGGGGATGAGTATTGTGGCTATTGTTTTGGTCGCATCAATACCCCGCAATGAAATGAATGACGTATTTGTACATTATTTTGACGAGAGCATGCAGTTCCGTACCGATGCCGATTTTATGACCGAAAATCTGACCGGCCTTTATATCATCAGCTATTCGTTGGACTCCGGTGAACCTGGGGGTGTCAACAACCCTGAATACCTGCGGGAAGTCAGTGCTTTTGCAGATTGGTATCGTGCGCAACCGGAAACCATTCATGTCAACAGCATTACCGACATTATGAAACGACTCAATAAAAATATGCACGGTGACAAGCAAAGCTGGTACAGGTTGCCCGATGAGCGCGACCTAGCTGCACAATATTTGCTGTTATATGAAATGTCATTACCCTACGGGCTTGATCTGAATAATCTGGTCAATGTGGAAAAATCTGCCACACGCTTTACTGCCACGCTACAAACGTTGTCAACCAATGACTTGCTGGCACTGGATAGACGCGCCAATGACTGGCTGAAAAAAAATACCCCGCACATCAGTGGCAAAGAAGGCAGCGGGGTATCCATTATGTTTGCGGACATTGGAAGACGTAATATCGTTGGCATGCTGATCGGTACTACTCTCGCGTTGATTGGTATTTCCTTAATCCTGATCATCGCCTTGCGCTCAGTCAAAATTGGCTTGCTGAGTCTGATTCCCAATCTGATACCTGCGGCGATGGGTTTTGGCCTGTGGGGTCTGCTGGTAGGTGAGGTCGGGCTCAGTCTTTCCATTGTCGCAGGTATGACTCTGGGTATCGTGGTCGATGACACCGTGCATTTTCTCAGTAAATACCTGCGCGCCCGCAGAGAAAAGGGATTGAATGCTGAAGAAGCTGTGCGCTACACATTCCGCAATGTGGGTATGGCTCTGCTGACAACATCGGTAGTATTGGTGGTTGGTTTCATGGTGCTGTCACTATCCAGTTTTGAGCTGAATGCGGGCATGGGTCTACTCAGCGCTATCATCATCGCCTTTGCATTATTGGCAGACTTTTTATTATTACCTCCCATTCTCATGTTGTTTGACAGAAAAAGAATCAATAAACCAGCGGCTATCAAGACGCTTAAGCATGCGTAGTTTTCTGTTTGCAGAAAAATAAAAAAGGGATAAGAACAACAAGGTGCGGGGATTTTCAACCCTTTGTTAAACGACTTTAAAAAAACGGACTAGAACATACCGATAAATAGTGATAAAAAGGATAACTCTCAGCGAAAGGAAACACGCTGACATTTCCAGCAGAAAGGAGACAGGCTGACACTTCACTGATCAAAACTCTACAAAGCCGTAACGAATGAAAAGACAAAGCCATTCAGTATGTCAATAAACGCCGAAAACCCGGAAAACACCAGCGAAAACAATCCCGTTGGGTGCAATAAAACATAACGGCAAAGATTAAAACTGTTGTTTACCGCTGAAGTGGCATCGTATGGATACTTCATCTATGAACAACAGCTTGGATCGATCTGGAAAAACAAGTGTTATTTGAAAGTCTTATTGTAAATCGAAAAAATAAGCAAATACAAAGCAAAGCAACGAGGCATCAAAAATAGGTGCAAGAATCATTATTTATACCAATAAACATCGGTAAAAATACTCAGTTTAAAAATTAAATTTATCAAGGTACTCTTATGTTTGAAGCTATCATTATCATTGCTGCGGTCGCTGCCATTGTCACCATCGCTATTATCGTCCGCGCCATGTGGGATCCGTTCTATTGTTGTTTCATGACCACTGCGGATATTGGCGTGTTGTCATCTTCATCGCTCATCAAAATTTCATCTTCCGTTTATATCAGTGAGCATTTCATCAACTCGGGTAACTCCGGAAAATGGGCGAGGAGCATAACCAAATTCTCGCGTATGCTTGTGGTTGTCCATAACGGGAAGTTGTGTCTTTACAACCCGTGCCCACTGACAGAAGAGCTACGGAAAGAACTGAATGAGCTGGGAATCATTCAACAGGTCGTTGTGACCAATTGTTTTCATTATGCCTTCCTCACACAGTATATTGATGCCTACCCTGACGCGACTTTCCTGGTACCACAAGGCATGATGTGGAAACGACCTGAGCTACAACAACATTGCACGGCAATCCCGGCAGCGACAGAGGGTTCATTATTTGCAGGCACACGCTATTTCAGGCTACCCGATTTTTATCAGGAACATGCAATATTCGTCGAAGAGGCGGGTTTACTTTACTGTAGCGATACACTTTATATCAGGGAACCTGAAACACGCCCCCATGGTCGACTCGAGATCCGATTAATGCAGGAATTCATACGTTTAATCAGTTTTTCACAGCCTTGCGGGGTCATACATTACTTTGATTATGTCAGACAGTTTCGTTACCCCGGTTCGGATGATTTGCATAAAAAAAATGTGGAATGTTGGCGCAAAATTTTCGCACTGCCTATTACTCGCATCACAACCGGCCATGGTGTGTTCTGTGGCTCTGTATCAGTAACAAAAACTGAGTTGCAGAATCTCTTAGGGTGTATTGAGCGCAAGGACGGATGGATGGATCGGGCTGGTCGGATGGTGTTTCGTCTGTGTGTACGCGGGTCATCAATTCGCTATAGAGACTGGACATGCCTGTACGACAAGGAGGCACAATTTGGTTATCACCCCCCTGTAAAGGAAGAAAAGGGGTAACGGCTGAGGCTCTGCTAATATCATTAAGTTAAGCCAAAATTCCTACTTGGTGTAGGTTGGCGGTGAGCTCGCGAACCCCAACGGGGCCGGTGGCGTTGGGGTTCGCAAGCTCACCGCCAACCTACGATATCGCATTATTTGTTCACTTAACGGCATTGGGGTAACTTGCTCAATTCAGAACCTGCATGTTCTTTAGATATCATCGACGTTTAATTGCAACCACAACTCCAACAAAGCCATGTGCCAGAGTTTGCTGCCTTGCAATTTGGTGAAGTACTTATCCGGCTCAGCAAGCAACCGATCAACATAGTGGCGATTGAATATTCCACGCTGGCGACAGGCTTCGGAGTTAAGTATGTCGGACATAAAATCGAGAAAACCTCCACGCACATATTTCAGTGCTGGCATGGGAAAATAACCTTTGGGGCGATCAATGACTGAATCCGGAATCAGGCCACGGGCGATATTTTTCAGGATGTGCTTGCCTCCTGACTTCATCTTTAACTCTGGTGGCATGCGCATCGCCAACTCCACCAGTTCATGATCCAAAAAGGGTACTCGTGCTTCCAGTCCCCACGCCATGGTCATGTTGTCCAGGCGCTTCACCGGGTCGTCAACAATCAACGTGGTAATATCAAAGCGCAATACCCGGTCGAGAAAGCTATCAGCGCCACCCTGCTCTAAATGTTTTTCCACCAGCAGCGAGGTAAAGTCCTCGCTGACATACGCCTCGGTGACTGAATCCCGAAATTCACTGTGACGACAATCAAAATAATGACGCCGAAACCGTTCCAGGTTTGTGCCACTGTCGGCGTCCATTTGTGGATACCAGAAATAACCACCAAACACTTCATCTGCACCCTGACCACTCTGTACCACCTTTACCTCTTTGGCCACTTGTTCAGCGAGCAGGTAAAATGCCACAGCATCCTGCCCTACCATGGGCTCGGCCATATTGCGCACGGCATCAGGCAGTCGTGGTAAAACTTCAGTATTGCGAATGTGAATTTTTCGGTGACGTGTATCAAACCGTTTCACCACCGCGTCAGAATACTCAAACTCACTGCCTGCTTCATCGGCAATGTCTTCAAAGCCAATGGAAAAGGTGCATAGATCATTCACACCTGCTTCCGCCAACAACCCCACCAGCAGGCTGGAGTCCAATCCACCGGAGAGCAGCACACCCACCGGCACGTCAGCCACTGACAGACGACGTTCCACCGCTTTGCGCAATGCATCGTGAATCAGTTGCGTCCACTCGCTTTCATGTTTGAGTTCAGAAGGGCGTGTTGCAGAGAGATGCCAATATTTTTTCTGTTCTGTGCGCGCATCATGCGCCACCGTCATCGTGTGCCCTGGTGCCAGTTTGCTCACACCTTTCAAAATCGTATGCGGCGCAGGAATCACTGCGTGCAGAGTCAATTGATGATGCAAACCCACAGGGTCAATATCGGTATCCACATCACCGGCTGCCAGCAAGGCTTGCAGATTGGAGGCAAAACGAAAAGTGTGTTTTGTTTTTGAAAAATACAAGGGTTTGATGCCCAGCCGGTCACGCACCAAAAACAGGCGTTGCTGTTTTTCACTCCAGATGGCAAAGGCAAACATGCCATGCAGATGTTCGACACAACGCTCGCCCCAGTGGTGAAAAGCTTTAATAATGACTTCGGTATCACCTTCAGAAAAAAACCGGTAACCAGCATCCATTAATTCCGTACGTAGTGCCTGATAATTATAAATTGCACCATTAAATACCAGAGACAGGCCCAGCTCTTCGTCGATCATCGGCTGGCGTGAACGATCCGAGAGATCAATAACCGACAACCGCCGGTGCCCAAAACCCAGCGGTCCAGAAATATACAGCCCTTCATCATCGGGCCCACGACGAGCCAGTTTTTGATTCATTCGTGTCAGCGTTGCTGTCTCGGGAGCATGACCATCAAACCGTAATTCACCGCAAATGCCGCACATCAGCCAAATCCTCGTTAAACCGACCAAAAGAATAAAACCGCTATTCTAGCGTGAAAACTGAAATAGCGATGAAATACAATGCATTAATTACCTTTCACTTACCTTGGTCCGGAAAACTAGCGAGGACACCCGAGAAAGACACATGCCAGAAAGGTATGACGACTGCATTACTTATGGAGCGTTACTCTAAATTAATCAGTTGAGCCTACTGCGAACATCTCATGCACTCAATCTCAAGGACTTGTTAACGCACACCCGGACGCCACTCCCAGTAATCGTGCTCATATAGGGACGCGCATGTAATAATTTCTCGGTTTAGCGCCCGGATGTAGTGCGTATTCGTTCGTTCTGATTGAACAAAAGTGCAGGAATAGTCGTTTTATTTCGAGCTTTTGTGATTAAAGAACAGGCGAAGACGGGCTAAAGCCGGGATGCAAAACCAGACGTTATTACATGCACGTTCCTTACCCTGTTCGCCATACTCAGCATTTCCACAGCGGCCAAGTCCGAGCACACACATCAAGCCAGGCCGTTGGATGACAAACAGGCTCCCTCCGTGCTCTATCATCCATCCGTCTCCACTAACGTCATAAAACCTTCACGATCACCGTAGAAAGATGAGATTGTTTTTCCACAAGTCGCCAAAGAAACAGATAAAAATCAGTGGCTTTTATCCCCCCAGCCACCGCCCCCCGGCGTTGCAATCATCAGGCGTTCACCCGGCCCAATCTCGAAACTTATTTTCTCTGGCAAAACTTCCTCATTATGTAAATTACTGCCCGGCCGACCCTCACTTCCACCCCGCAGTCCCCATGGTGCATGACGACGACGCTCGGTCAATAACGTTACAATGGTGGGTGCCAGAAACTCAAACTCCCGTATCAAACCATCACCACCACGGTATTGACCTTCACCACCTGAACCTTCCCGTAAAGCATAACGACAAATACGCAATGGATAATGACTTTCCAACACCTCAATCGGTGTGTTCAATGTATTGGTCATGTGTGTCTGCACAGCACTGAGGCCATCATGGCCCGGCCCAGCACCCATCCCCCCCCCGATGGTTTCGTAATAGTCCCACTCAGCACCGGCAACACGCGAACCCATGGCGAGATTATTCATACTGCCATGGCTCGCGGCAGGAATTTTATCTGGCAACGCCTGCGCCAGCGCCCCCATGACCACATCTACCACGCGAGTGCTAGTCTCCACATTACCCGCCGCCACTGCGGCAGGTCGTCTAGCGTTAAGCAGTGAGCCTTCGAGTGCTGTCAGGGTAATACTGCGAAAACTGCCAGCACAGGCGGGAGTCTGCGGTGGCATCAAACAACGAAACACGTAATACACACCGGCCGCTGCCACCGATAAAGGACAATTGATATTACCCGCAGTCTGTGGCGCAGTGCCGGTGAAATCCACATGGATTTGATGGCCGCTCACACGCAGTGTCACCACAATGGGGATGTCAGTGTTACCCAAACCATCATCATCCATCACATCCTCAAAATAATATTCACCGTCAGGAATATCACCCAGACAGCTCTCTGCCAAACGCTCAGCATAGGCATTGAGCTGTTGCAGGCTCTCTTCATATCTCGTCACACCCATGCTCTGCACTAATGTGGTGAGTCGTGCCAACCCGGTACGATTGGCGGAAATCTGTGCCGCGAAATCGCCGCCGGATTGCTCTGCATTACTGGTTGCCTCAATAATAGCCATCAATCGATGCTCATCCAGCCTGCCTTCCCGCACCAAAAATGTGGGCGGAATAATCATGCCCTCTTCACTCAACTGCCGGGAAATGGGCATGGAACCGGGGGTCTTGGCCCCGATATCCGCATGGTGAGCACGATTGGCAACAAACCCCACCACTGTGTTTGCAGCAAACACGGGAGCAATAACCGTTACGTCAGGCAAATGGGTACCGCCAAGATAGGGATCGTTAAGAATCACCATGTCACCGGGTGACCACGGTAAATCGGACACAATGTCACGCATAGCGTAGGCCATGCTGCCGAGATGCACGGGGATGTGCGCCGCCTGGGCACAAAGCTCACCGGCAGCGTCAAACACTGCACAGGAATAATCCAGCCGGTCCTTGATGTTGGGCGAAAAAGCGGTACGTTGCAGCACCGCGCCCATTTCTTCGCAGACGGCCTCAATACGGCTGGAAAACAAGCTAAGTTCGATGGAGTTCATGATGCTACCAGTGTAGCGTAACCTCCGCCGGCCTCCCACCGCTATGCCCTATTGTTTTACTTGGTTATTAGCCCGAGGTAGAATACACAGCCGTCGCCTTTTGGCGGTCTTACGCGCATAATATCGCGCTTCAACATTCCGCCAGCGAACAACCCCCTGGCACGATTTCGACATAAACATAAAGCAAGATCAGGAGAAAGAAAACATGGCACACGAACTGCCTGCACTGCCCTACGCACAAGACGCCCTGGCCCCGCACATCTCAGCGGAAACCCTGGAATACCACTACGGCAAACATCACCAGACTTACGTCACCAACCTTAACAACCTTATCGAAGGCACCGAATTCGCCAACGCCAGCCTCGAAGACATCATCATGAAAGCTGAAGGTGGCCTGTTCAACAACGCCGCCCAGGTATGGAACCACACCTTTTACTGGAATGGTCTGAGCCCCAATGGTGGAGATGAACCTACCGGCGCACTGGCTGATGCCATTAACAGCACCTTCGGTTCTTTTGCTGATTTCCAGCAGAAATTCGCCACTTCCTGTGCCACCAACTTCGGCTCCGGCTGGACCTGGCTGGTAAAAAACAGCGACGGTACACTGGAAATTGTCAACACTTCCAATGCTGCCAACCCGATGACGGCAGGCCAGACGCCAATCATGACCTGCGATGTGTGGGAGCACGCCTACTACATTGATTACCGCAACGCCCGTCCCAAGTACGTGGAAGCGTTCTGGAATCTGGTGAACTGGGACTTCGTGGCCAGTAACTTCGGCGGCTAACCGTCCATTTGTCAGTACATAACATGAGAAAGGGGCCAATGGCCCCTTTTTTCATATTACAACAGCTCAAATGTGAATTAAGAGCTAAAAAAATTCAATCGAATAAAGTCATTGATTTACATTCAGTGGAACAGATTGTTTCCCGACTACGAATCACAGTGTTATAAAGCCCAACGCAAAGGCGTGAAGGCGCAGAGAACGCAAAGATTCACAGCATTTGTGATTTTTTTGTATCTTTTTCTCGTTATCTCCTAATACTTTGCCTTCTTTGCGCCTTTGCATTGGATTTTCATTTTTTCTCCACGAGGAAAACAGAGTTATTATTTCCATTCCCATCTGGGTGTTTGAGAAGTGAGATTGAACATTAATGTATCTTTCGTGGCTTTTCCGGAGACAATGTTAAACTCTTTAATTAATTTTCCATTTGTTTCATGTTCGACAGTAATCCGATAATTACCGGGTTTCAGCGTAAAAATAGCACGACTGGTTTTTATGTCTTTGAGCAGGGTATAAATATCTCCATCTTTCGTTATTTTTTGCTCCAGAGACCAATCAAGTGCGCTATAGATTGTTTGCTTGTTACGAAAGTCCATAGCGGTAAAGTCGGCTATACCGAGCTCGAATATGAAATCATCTTTAATAAGCGTTTCACCTGTCTTGATTGTCACTGCCTTAACAGCTTTTAAATTTGTGCCATAGGTGGCTGTAATTTGATATTTTCCGGGAGGAAGATAATAGTCAGAACTGCTTTCTATTTTGGATTTTTCTATATTATTTTTTTTATTATTGGCACCTGTTTTATCAATTTTCCAATTCACGTATGTGGGCAACAATGAACTATCCAAAGTAATTTTTGCCTGTAGGGTCAACTTTCCCACTTTAAGCACTAACCCTTTGCTCAAACTGGTTTTTCCTTCCTGAATTGTTACGTCAGTGCTTTGGTTAACATGTTTCCCCAACACCATGTTGATGCGATAAGCACCGGGAGAAAGTAATACCCTGGAAGTGCCTTCTTTAATTCTCACAATATTATTTTTATCAACTTTTCCATTTGTCAGGCGATCAATAAACCATTGTACAAGCGCTGTAGACTCAACAATTTTACCTGTCCCCTCCAGGTTTGCCTGTAAATTTAATTGACCATAACGAAATCCGGGTTTAACAACGGATGAAAACTGACCGGGAGAAAGCAAAATTTTATGTTGTTTTTCTAAATTCCCCTGATAGTTAGCACGAAGCAGGTATTCCCCAGCAGGAAAATACTGATTAAAATTACCTGTAAATATTGCAACAGGATTTCCCGATGATGCACCTTCTCTGTAGAGACGCCATTGAATATCATCGATGTCAATATCTTTATTAGGTGGTGCCAATACGTTGATTTCACCCGCATTAAAAATAATCGATTTCGTAGATGACTTCCCTTTTTTGATCGTGATAATTTCTGATTTTTCAAGATCATCCAGTGTCGCAGTAATTTTATATGATCCTGGCGGTAATGTTAGAGTGGCATTATCATTCGTTGTTGTAACAGAAGTATCGATTGATTCTTTTAATTGATTTTTATTAACCGGTTCAACCTTCCATTTTACATTTTTTAAGTTTTTTAGGCTGTTCGATGATAATTTTGCGATCAACATTAGTGATCCCATATTTTTATCAACGGGAGGGGGCGTTTGTGACGCCTGTTGTTCAGGTGTCTTTTTCCTGTCGGTTTGGGTATTGGAAGCCAAACTATCATCCTGGCCAGCCAGATAAAATCCTGACCCGACAAGAATAACTGCACCAGCAACACCCGCTGCTATTTTGGCTCGAACCGTTTGCCCAACAGTTTGAGTGATGACTTCGCTATTTGCAGAATAATTTGTTACAACGCTTGCAGACCCATCATTAACCTGCGATTCAGTCGTTGTTGTTGCAGGTGACAATTGCGGCATTTTCTTTGAAAACTCGTCAAAGGCCAGCGGGAAAGGTATTAATGGCAATGCAACAAACAATTGCCGTGTCCGTTTCATTTCAGCAGCATCTTTTGTGCATATGTCACATTTGATGATATGTTTGTTTATACGGGTTAATTGTTCTGTTGTGAGGTCGTTGTCATGAAAAGGTAAAAGTAGATCCTGCACTATTTCACATCGATTTCGCGAAACCGCAATTTTTGAATACATGGATGCTGTGTATAATGTTTCAAATTTAAGCCGGGCACGATGCAAGCTAACTTTGACATCCGTAACACTTCGTTGGGTGATTTCCGCTATCTCGGCTATAGACAAATCTTCGGTATAGCGCAGCAACATTAACTCGCTAAAGTTTCTTGGCATCTGTCGAATTGTCTTTTCAACGGAAGTATCACTTGTACCGGCTTCCGTAATTTCTTCTGGTGTTGCTCCGACTTTAAAGTCTGAAGTATCTTGCATCGTATCGTCCCCTTCAAATGGGACAGTTGGCTTACGCTTCCACTCATCTTTTAATTTATTATGCGCAATGGTAAAAAGATAAGCTTTAAGGTGTTTTACCTTGGCGATTTCGGGATCAGACAGCACTTTGTAAAACGTGTGTTGCACAATATCCTGTGCCAGATTCTGGTCGTTGCTGAGCCGAAGAATATAGTTGTAGAGTTGATCTTTATGCTGAATATAGATCTTCTCCAGACGTTTTTTATTTTTAGATGATGTCTTGTTTGACATAGCCCTGACCATTCCTGTTCACATTTCTAAGATATTTCTCATTATTATGTTGAATACGTTGTTTGTCTATCTGTGTACAAAATGCAACCAAAATAATGGTGATTGATACGGCATCAAGCCCGTACTTGCCCTGATGCCGTATTGTATATTTTATTTGAACGGTACGCTTTCAATCATCATGATTTCGTTTTGCATTTCAGCAAATTTGCTGGAATTATCAACTGTTCTAGCACTCGCAAAAGTGAATGCAGTATCATGTGACAGAGCATTTAGCGGACGCAGATTGCTGCCGCTGAGTTCAAATACGCTCCATATTGTACCTACACCAGATGGCACATTGAAAACCCGTGGCGATTCGCCACCTTGATAAACCGTTACTTTCGCACTGGAATCACCCAGCGATGTGCTGTTTGCATTGTTGCGATTGCTGAAATTATGTACATAGTACCGATATGTACCCTGAAATTGTGAGCTGATAGTGATTGTTTCCGGCCCGAAGAAAGAGGTATCATCAACATCCAGACGTGAAAAAGGCGACGATATTGCTGAGCCTTTGTTGTTGAAATAGATATGAAACCGACTGCCTGCGTTATTTGCGACAGGGCCAGTCAGGTGACTATCAAGATCAGCGGGCTGAGCCCCCCAGGTTAATACAATACGGGTTTCCCCATTGGGCAAAACCGGTGTGATACTTGCGTTTTGATTGTTGATAACTTGTCCGCCAAGCACGAGTATTGTTATAAAATTATTAACATATCCATCTAATACAACCTCAATAGTGTATTGTCCGGTTTGCAGTGTGTCTGCCAGAGAATAATTCCCGCTATTATTGGTCGTAGTTTCGGCCACAATGTCGCCAGTCTGTATATTGATACCCTCCCGAAAAAATATTTGCGCACTGGCCAGGAGAAGGCCCGTGAACGCATCTGTCAATGTGCCACTGATACTGCCTGTACCAACAATCGTGTTGTTGATTTGCAAAACGGCTTCAAGTGTTTCTGTTTCATCGGGATTGACTGTTACTCCGGAATAAACCGACTGGTAATGTGTCGCAAGCGTAAAAATAAATTGATATTGCCGATCGGCTGACAGGCGAATTTCGTAGTTTCCGCTGCTATTTGTTATTGTGCTCTCAATTTCAATGTCATTTTCGTCGCGCACAGAAATAGTGACATCTGGCAGTCCCGTGTTTGATACAGCGTCTTTTACACTGCCGGTAACTGTGCCAAACGAGGGAGGTGGTGGTGTAGAGTTCTGTCCCTCGCTATCATCATGATTACAGGCCGTTAACAAAACAAACCACAAGCACATCATTAATAACATTAATCGATTTTTGTTTTTCATCATTACTCTCCGAAGTTGTCCCTTTCTATACGAGCCAAGGGTACGTTTTATAATTAGAATGGTTGCAACAATGCAAAATTGTTCCTGTTGCGATAATTCGGATTAGTAACGAAGATGTTTTGAGCCTGGTTACACTTTTTCAAAAATATTTATTTAGGGACGTGCATGTCCCTAAACAGGTACTCAATATGGAATACACCCTCATCATCGAGCATTGGTTATACATCACCGCGGCTATTCTCCGGGTGGGTACGCTGTATTATTTCAATTTTGTGCAAATACCTGCCGACATAACTTATCTTGCCCGCCTCACGCATCAACGTTGTATTGCCCATTCTGCTGCTGTATTACATGGGTGCCCAAAGCCACGGTGGCTTTTGAGTGCTAGAAAAGAGGTCAGGCTTATTGTATAACTATCGAAATAACGACTTTGTTCATTATATAATAAGCCTGCCCCCTTAGACCGTTCCCAAAATTTGGGGGGTTATCGACCCCAAAGGTCAGTTTCAATCCACGCGCCCGTGAAGGCGCGACTGCACCACATAGCCTTGTCTGTGACTTACAATGAGGTTTCAATCCACGCGCCCGTGAAGGCGCGACCCATAGCTGTAACCTCCTACTGATACGAAACTTTGTTTCAATCCACGCGCCCGTGAAGGCGCGACCGTACATGGCTGCGGGCATGAACCGCAAAGACGTGTTTCAATCCACGCGCCCGTGAAGGCGCGACTCCACGCAATATTTTCCTCACATCCCAGTAGGCGGTTTCAATCCACGCGCCCGTGAAGGCGCGACAAGGATCAAGCGCGTACTGTGAATAAAAATCCAGTTTCAATCCACGCGCCCGTGAAGGCGCGACCTGGTCAGATAACCACGTTGAGCCGGTACCGTCTGTTTCAATCCACGCGCCCGTGAAGGCGCGACCTTACTTTTATATATAAAACTGTAAAGATAATAGTTTCAATCCACGCGCCCGTGAAGGCGCGACTCGTAATGCCCAGCGTGGCATCGATAGTTAGGAGCGTTTCAATCCACGCGCCCGTGAAGGCGCGACCTCATAGATCTGCTAAGAAAAGTGCAAACAAACGTTTCAATCCACGCGCCCGTGAAGGCGCGACTCTGCACCTTGAGGGTAGACCTCTCCTGTAATCGAGTTTCAATCCACGCGCCCGTGAAGGCGCGACGTGGGCGCGCCTGGGTGATCCTGCCGACCTCACGTTTCAATCCACGCGCCCGTGAAGGCGCGACCGTTCAAGTCTAACTGATTGAAATTGAAACCCAAAACGGTAATATTCCGCTAACCTCATACATTACGTGATGAAAATTAGAATAATAGAATATGAAGAAAATTTTAAGCTTTAAAAACAACAGCTTAAGCGGCCGCTAACCGCCTGGGGAATCCATGAGAACGAATGGTTAGCGATCAGAGAATCAAGACATCATTAACAGGGTCTGAAACAGACTTTGCGCCAACATGTTCTACTTTTTGACGACCTTTTTTGCCAAGCATATAAAACCGGATACTGTCTTCGTTGGCATCAAATATTGCCAGTAATTCACTTTTTAACGTGACAAACTGTGCTGGCGTTACTTCGCATTCAAATACAGAATTTTGTACTCGCATACCATAATCCAGACACGTTTTGGCAATCCGGCGCAGTCGTCTTTGTCCGCCGTCTGATATGACACTGACATCGTAAGTTATGAGCACCAACATAATTATTTCACCAGATACGGTGGGTAATATTCTGTATCACCCCGTATGTGCCGGGCCAATAACATGGCCTGACAATGAGGCAACAAACCAATAGCAACTTTTTCTTCAAGGTAAGGATGCATAATTTCAACTTGCTTTCGTTCTTGCCAAGCAGTTAACAGTGCTTTTCTCGCATCGTCTTTCAGGCGAACAGCACCGCTGGCCTCAGTGACAAAGTCATTCAGCTGTATTTGTTTTCGATTGATCAATGTCAATACAAAACGATCTGCCCACGGGGAGCGAAACTCTTCCAGCAAATCCAGCGCAAGACTCACTCGCCCTGGCCGGTCTTGATGCAAAAATCCAACATAGGGGTCCAGCCCTACACCTTGTAGCGCAGACGAACATTCATGAGTAATGAGCGTATAGACGTATGACAGCAATGCATTAACCGGGTCAGCAGGAGGACGACGCACCCTGCCACCAAATGTAAAACCAGTGCCACGCAACAATTCATTAAATACGCCGAAATAAGTACTAGCCGCATCACCTTCAATACCCATTGATTCGCTGACCGACTGTGCATGCTCCACTCGCCGTAAACTCGCAGCCAATCTGGAAACAGCATCACTTAAGAGCCTCTTGCAAAACTCTCGCTGGTGATTGGTTAAGCGTCAAACTCGCACCCGGTAAATGCGAATGAGTATCATTCTTTGACTTTGCTACGAAGGATG
>VAPF01030962.1_pt1 | contig 14985 bp, 10 predicted proteins | sample 3393931 | NCBI WGS metagenome assembly VAPF01 (sample SAMN08290437, study PRJNA428436) | hydrothermal vent metagenome | isolation source: Deep-sea hydrothermal vent chimney | place: Atlantic Ocean: South-mid Altantic Ridge | depth 2773 m m | reverse complement strand
TTATGTGGAACGAGCCTGCGGCGCAGTAACAAAACATTTTAAAAGCGATAAAGTCATTGTCGCGTATAGGGTTATTTCCACTTTCCTTAATGAATACCCTATTCCCTCCAAAAAAACCACACCGAATAGAAACTATTTTTTGATATAGTCTATCGAATTTATCGTAGTTTGCAACCTGGAAAAAAATGAAAATGCGAACAAAATCATCCTGCTTGACTGGTTTTTCTTTAATCCTTACCGCTGTTTTTCTGCTTGCCGCTTGCGACTCTGAACCACCTTCATCTGAAGATAAAACCGAAGCCTTGGTCAGACCCGCAAAGTTGATAGAGATTGGCCAAACAAAAAGTAATGATTTTCTGAATTACCCAGCAGTAATTAAATCGGCACAGCATTCAACCTTGAGCTTTGAAGTCGGTGGCGTGTTGAAGGCGCTGCTGGTTGTAGAAGCGCAAGAGGTAAAGCAGGGAGAGGTACTGGCAAAACTGGATCAACGAGACTTGCAAACACAACTAAAATCAGCCAAATCAGAATTTGACAATGCCAATGCAGAATACCAGCGTGCGGTACGGCTGATGAAAGAGGATGCCATCTCACGCAGTAGTCTTGAGGAGCGAAAATCCAAACGTGATGTGCGTAAAGCACAACTTGAAACAGCGGAAAAAGCGTTGCAGGATTCGGTGCTGATTGCCCCCTATGATGGAAATATTGCCAGGATACACGTAAAAGAACGGCAAGCTGTTCAAGCGGGTGCGGAGGCTATTAGTATCATTAGCAGAGGAAAACTCAAGGCCACCATCAATTTACCTTCTAGTATAATTGCCCGGACTGGTAAATCCCAAGCACTGGCAACCGACTCCTATATCATATTGAATTCGGCATCTGATCGCCGTATCCCCGTCGCCTTCAAAGAAGCGTCTTTAGAGGCTGATGCGGATTCACAAACGTATGAAGTTGTCTTCGTTTTCGACACCCCTGAAGATTTAATTGTATTGCCAGGTATGAATGCCGTCGTCTGGTTTAGAGACCCTGGCAGATCGACTTCTGATAGTAACAAGATACGTATTCCGCTTACCGCAATTGCCACCGATGGCGATCAAAAATATGTCTGGATTGTCGATCAAAATACGATGCTGGTTTCGAAAAGAAATATTGTGATTGAAGCCAATGTCGGCACATTGGTTGGGGTCACCAATGGCCTGAAACCGGGTGATACCATTGTTGCATCAGGTGTTTCTGCACTTTCTGAAGGGATGAAGGTGTCTAGATGGTCAAAATAGATCAGCTTACTTCGCTTTTGATCAGAATAAGATTAAACAGGAACACAGTATGAACATCGCCGAATTTTCCATCAAAAATAAAATTCTTAGTGTTATCGCTATTCTAATTTGTCTGTACGGCGGTTGGAATGCTTACCAGACAATGCCGCGGTTTGAAGATCCAGAGTTTACCATCCGAACAGCTTTGATATTTACACCTTATCCAGGGGCGAGTCCCGAGGAAGTAGCTACTGAAGTGTCACAGCCGCTAGAGACTGCCTTACAGCAATTACAGGAAGTCAAAAAAATAAAATCCAAGTCTACTGCGGGTATGTCTGAGATTACGGTTGAGATTAAATACAAATTCTCGAAAGACAAAACGGCCTTGCAGACTGTGTGGGCCAAAATGCGCAATAAGATAAAAGATACGGAATCTTCACTGCCACAAGGTACCGGAACACCATTAGTGAATGATGATTTTGGCGATCTTTATGGTTGGTCTTATTTCATCACAGGTGAAGACTATAGCCCCGCAGAACTACGCACCTATGCCAAGGCGCTGCAAAAAGAAATTTTACAAGTTAAAAATGTCGGTAAAGTCGCACTGGCCGGTGAGCAACAAGAACAGATTTTTGTTGAAATAACGCGTGAACAATCGGCTGCGCTAGGCGGCTCGATATCCAGGCTTTACGATATTCTCAGTCAGCAGAATGCAGTAGTATCAGCAGGCAGTGTCAATATTGGCGACCAACGATTGATCATTGATCCATCGGGTGCCATCGATACCATTGAATCCATTAAAAACCTGCTGGTATCAACATCGTCTGATGGAAAAATCACCTATCTTTCTGACATTGCTAACGTTTATCGTGGCTACAAAACACCGGCGCAACAAATCATTCGTTACGATGGAAAATTTGCCATTGCCTTAGGAGTGTCCAGTACCACTGGCGGCAATGTGGTGGAAATAGGTGCAGCGGTCGATAAAAAAATTCGTGATGCCGAAAGTCGCCGACCTTTAGGGATAGATGTTTCAACTTATTATAATCAGGGCGAGGTTGTTAAAGCATCGGTTGATAATTTTGTAGTTAACGTTATTGCGGCTTTGGTCATTGTCATTGTTACCTTGCTTATTTTTATGGGTTTGCGCTCAGCGATAGTGATCGGCTTTATCCTGATTCTCACCATTGCAGCGACGCTACTCACCATGAAATTAATGGGCATTCCCATGCATCGAATCTCTCTGGGTGCGTTGATCATCGCACTGGGGATGATGGTGGATAATGCCATTGTGGTCACTGAGGGAATCCTGGTGGGCGTGCAAAAAGGTATTAAGAAGCTAGATATTGCCAAAAAAATTGTTACTCAGACTAAATGGCCATTATTAGGCGGGACATTAGTGGGCATTATTGCCTTTGCACCGATTGGTTTTGCGCCAGGCCAAACCGCTGAGTATACCGGCGATCTGTTTTGGGTGATTATGATTTCCTTACTGTTTAGTTGGGTTTTTGCGATTACCATCACGCCGCTGAGTTGTTATGTGTTATTTCCTGAAGCTAAAGATAATGCCGAGGCAGAAAAAGAAGGCGCTTTTTACCGCAATTATAAAAAAATGATGCGCAGCGCACTGCATCTGCGTTGGTTGGTTATTCCTGCCGCCGCAGGATTATTAGTTCTCTCTGTTTGGGGCGCGCAATTTATGACGCAAGGGTTTTTCCCCAAGTCCACCACACCACAACTGGTGGTCGAGTACTGGTTGCCAGAAGGCACTCGTATAGAGCGCACTGAAAAGGACATGAAGGAAATAGAAACCTTTATTCGCCAATTGGATAACGTGAAGTCGGTACAAACCTTGATTGGACAAGGCGGCATTCGCTATATGCTCACGTATGGACCCGAGTCGCCTAACAGTTCTTACGGCCAATTTCTGGTGAAGGTCGATGATTACCGTAAAACCGATGCCATGATGCCAAAAATTCAGGAGTTCATTGAGGCCAACTACCCTGCTGCCGATGCTAAGGCATGGCGCTTTATTTTGGGGCCTGGCGGCGGTTCAGCGATTGAAGCTGAATTCAGAGGGTCAGACCCACAGATTTTACGTCAACTGGCGAATCAGGCCACTGACATTATGCGTGCCGAACGCACTTTGTCAGTCAAAAATGACTGGCGTGATCCGGTGAGCATTATCGAGCCGATTTATTCCGAAACCAAAGGCCGCCGTGCTGGCGTATCAAGACAAGACTTGGCAGATGCCCTAACTCGGCATTACTCCGGAAAGCAGGTCGGCGTTTACCGGGAAGGTGAAGACCTTATTCCCATTATCGCTCGCAGCCCAGAGACGGCAACCGCCTCGATTGATGACATTAAAAGCCTTCAGGTTTTGAGTTCGGCAACAGGCAAAACATTACCGATTGCTCAGGTGACAGATGGTTTTAGAACTGTTTGGCGTGATGGACAGGTTCGCAGTGAAAATCGAATATTGGTGATTAAGGCGCAAGCTGATCCGTATCCTGATGAGCTGCCGGCCACCTTATTGAATCGTATGCGCGCAGATATTGCCGCTATCGAATTGCAAAACGGTTACACCTTGCAGTGGGGTGGGGTGGAGAAAGACTCCGCTGAATCTAGCGAAGATCTAATGTCGACGATTCCGATGGGATTGTTGGCCATGGTGTTGGTGGTGGTTATTCTATTTGGCAAAATCAAACAGCCGCTGGTGATCTGGCTAGTTGTCCCTGGCCTGTTTATTGGCGTGGTGTTTGGTCTGGTGGTTACAGGTGTTCCTCTCGAATTCATGGGAATCTTAGGCATTCTTTCTCTGTCAGGACTATTGATTAAAAATGCCATCGTGCTCGTCGATCAGATGGATTTTGAAGTTGACAGTGGTAAAGCGCGATTTGATGCCGTAGTCGACGCTGCCACCAGCAGAGTTAGACCCGTTATGATGGGGACATTAACAACAGTGCTCGGTGTAACCCCGCTGTTTTTTGATGCCTTTTTTCAATCCATGGCCGTGGTTATTGTTTTCGGTTTGACGTTTGCTACTTTGTTAACGTTGCTGATTATACCTTTGCTTTACGCCGTATTTTTTAACATTCAATCAGGAGAGACCACTCATGAGAGTCAGTAAATTTATCATCTTACCGGCCATGGTGTTGTTGACTTCATCTTGTGCTCTCTTCAATACTGCAAAACAAGATAGCCCGCAAGCGGTCAAACAGGCAGTTGAAACGCCTGAATCTTGGGCGATAAAAGCTAAGCAGTATGATGATGATTCGATCAATTGGCTAAAAACCTTCAATGACCCAATGATGCTCAAGCTCATAGCCGAAGGTAAAGCCAATAATATCAATTTACGGGTGGCAGCGGGCAACATGGATAAAGCTTGGCTATTGGCTAAGCAATCCGGCGCGGCACTCAAACCCACCGCTGATCTGTCTCTGGGTGGAACTCAATCGGGTAGTGTTGATGGAGGTGCCTCGAACAGCAATGTGACGGTTGGTTTACAAGCCAGTTGGGAACTGGATGTTTGGGGTCGTATGAAATCGGGCGTTGATGCAGCGACGGCAAGTGCACAAGCTGCGGAAGCTGATTACATTTTTGCGCAACATTCACTGAGTGGGAATATTGCAAAAACCTATTTTAAAGTCATTGAAGCCAAGTTACAGGCTGATATTACACGTAAGAATCTGGCAACGCTTGAAAAGGGCATGCGTATTACCCAGGTAAAATATGACAATGGGCTCTCTTCAGGGCTAGATGTCGCACTCAATCGTACCAATTTGGCCTCTGCAAAAGAGCAATTGATTCAAATTGAAGGTTCCGAGCGCGATGCGTTGAGAGCGTTGGAAGTATTACTCGGTCGTTACCCATCTGCGAGCGCAGACATCCCCAATATTTTGCCAGATTTACCGCTGCAACCCCCGGCCGGCATCCCCTCTGAACTATTGGAACGCCGCCCCGATATTGTTTCTGCCGAGAGAAAAATTGCTTCGGCATTTAATGCCACCGATCAGGCAAAAGCGGCTCGACTCCCCCGATTTTCATTAACGGCTTCAGTGAATAGTGCCACGAGTTCGTTGTCTGACGTTCTCGATCCTGCCAACGCCGTCTGGCAATTGGCTGCAAATTTAATGGCTCCTTTAATGGATGGTGGCAGACGTAAAATAGACATTGAAATTGCCACAGTGGAGCAGAAACAGGCCATCGCAAATTATGCACAAGCCGCGTTAACTGCTTTTTCAGAAGTAGAAGAGAACCTGGATCAAGGGGCTGTTCTAGCCCGTCGAGAAACCGCTTTAAGTGAGGCATTCAGGCACAGCAATAAAGCCTATTCAATCGCAGAATTAAGATATAAAGAAGGCGAAATAGAATTACTGGATACGCTCCAAATTCAACAACAGGCCATCTCCGCTGAGAGCCAGTTATTATCCATCAAACGGGCACAACTGGAACAGCGCATCAATTTTTATCTGGCGTTGGGTGGCAGTTGGTAAAGAGAATGAATAACTAGCAATGGAATTCACAGTCACGTTTGTCAAACTGTTTTTCTGGACGATTTATCTGGTTTATCCACTGTTGTTTTTTTTTAGCTTCTTGATCATCGCCTTGGGTCAAATTGTTTGTCGCGTCGAAAAATGGGAAACCTTTGATGGTCTTTATTGGTCATTTATCACCGCAACAACGGTTGGCTACGGTGACATTCGCCCAATGAAGAAAGTATCCAAAGTACTGTCGGTGCTTATTGCACTGCTAGGGATGATGTTTACTGGAATCATTATCGCAGTAACACTTAATACGACAACTGTTGCAGTGGAAAAGCATGGAGATGAGAAAATTATAGAAAAAATGAAAGAAGAATTTAGCTAATACCGAAAACAAGGATTACGTGGCTGCTCGAACTTTGCCGCGATGACTTTGAAAAATTACAGATCCGTTTATCAGAACTTTGGGGCAATTGTGAAAGATATTGAAAACACAACCCAGTACATCAGTAACTACTACTCAGCGAGTAGTCAATATAGAGGCTTGAATTCATATGAAATTTAGAAATTTATTGATAGTAACAATGACAGTATTAGTTTTAACATCTTGTACTACCACTTCTACTAAAATGTCAGAAACTTGGAAAGCGCCAGATTTTAAAACCAAGAACTTTAAAAACTTACTCATTTTAAGTGTTACTCAAGATGGTGTAGATAGACGGATGTTTGAAGTTTCTATGGTAGAGGCACTATCAAAAGCTGGTGTGGGATCTACTGCTAGTTATACAGTTTTACCAAATGGAGGCAAGCTCAATGAATCGACAGTTACTGAGGTCGTTAAGAAATATAAATACGATGCTGTTATGGTTACAAAATTGATTACTGTTTCCACAGACATTCAACATGTTGCTGCACAATCATATATAGCTTATCAAGCTGGCTACCCATCTGCCTACTATAGCTCTGGTTATAATGGATTTTATGCACCAGGCTATTATAATCACTATGCTACTTCTTACACTATAGTTAATGAACCAGCTTATAACATTGAAACAAAGACAGCCGTAGTGGAAACCAATCTTTACGACGTGGAAACTGAAAAATTAATATGGTCTGGTCGATCTGCAACTATTAACCCAATGTCAGCAGGTAATGCTATTCCTTCTATTACATCTATGATTGCTAAAACATTGAAAGAAGAAAAAATAGTCATGGATAATAATGGAAATTGATTTATGAATAAACCTGTTTTACGAGTTGGACTAGGACTAGCAAACCATTGAATCGCATCGGAGCACAAGTAAAAAAGGTAGTTTTTCGATTCCAGATTTGTCTGGTCGTTCTGCTTGTTGGCGGCTGTGCCACGGTTCCGTTGGATCAGCCCAAGTCCCACAGTGAAGCAATCACAGACACTGGAGACATGACGCACTTCGGCAAATTAGCAAACAGTTGGGCAGATATTCACGATCAAAAGTCTGGGTTCTTCCCTCTGGTGCAGGGTATGGACGCACTTGGCGCAAGACTGGATATGGCTAGTCAAGCCGAGAAGAGTCTCGATCTGCAATACTTCCTGATGAAAGACGACACAGCCGGTCGCGTCATTAAGACTGCCTTGTTGGAGGCTGCTGACCGAGGAGTGCGCGTACGACTTCTCTTGGACGACATATTTACAACAGCAACGGATCGGAATTTATCGCTGATCAATCAGCACCAAAATATTGAGGTTCGGCTATTTAATCCGATATCCCGTCGCGGACTCCACTTCTTCAACCTCGTTGGAGATTTCAAGCAAGCCAATCGGCGCATGCACAACAAGACCTTCACCGTCGACAATGCCCTCAGCATCGTCGGGGGGCGTAATCTTGCAGATGAATATTTTCAATTGAAAGAAGAATCGGTGTTCTCTGATTTCGACATCCTGGCTTTTGGACCGATCGTGCGAGAAATTTCGATATCGTTTGACACCTACTGGAATCACGCGCTTGCCGTACCGGTAGAGCAGGTATTGAAGCGCCAGGATGCCGATTCGCTGGAAACTGTGCGAAGTGGCATATCCGAGGAAGCTGACAATATTTACGCCAGCGTTTACCGACAGGCACTTGATAGCGATCTGCTGCAAGATCTGATTACCGGAAAGCAAGCTCTGTTTGTGGCCGATGCCAGAGTCATGTCGGACGATCCTGATAAGCTTGTTAACAAGGCTGGTGCGGAAGAACACATGCAGCTTGTGACTGAACTCGAGGTGCTCCTGCGCGATGCGAACCGAGAAATCATGTTCCTTTCTCCTTACTACGTGCCCGGCGACGACGGCGTTCAGTATGTGCGCGATCTGGTCAGCAGGGGTCTACGTGTTGTCATGGTCACCAACTCTCTCAGGTCAACCAATCAAATTATGGTGCACTCGGGATATGCGCGCTATCGAAAGGACGTGATTGACGCGGGCGTCGAACTCTATGAGGTGCGTGCAAATGCGGGACGAGATGCACATGGTGGCGAAGGCCCGGAAGCACTCACAATGCATACAAAATTAATACTCATTGATCGCCGCTACCTGTTTGTTGGTTCCCTGAATCTAGATCCGCGTTCAATTGAGCTTAATTCTGAGTTTGGGTTGTTGATTGAATCTGAGGCATTAGCGAAAATAATTGCTTCGGGAATCGACGATGCGATCACAACACTTGCTTACCGTGTCGCAAAAGACAACAAGGGCCATCTAGAATGGCGAGGCATCGTTAACGGCGTAGAGACCATAGAAACGAACGAGCCTCAGGCGAGCGGATGGCGGCGATTCAAGGCCTGGTTCATGAAAATAGTGCCGGAAAGCCAACTCTAGTGCGCGCTCTATTGTCCATTAGATAATGACAGATATATAGGAATATTATGGAAACTCAACCCATTGTTATTGTAAATTTTATGACATTCACCATAGGCATAATGGTGTATTTCTCTGGGCGACTATTGACTCAGCGTGTTGGATTTTTACGCGAATATAATATTCCCGAACCTGTGACCGGAGGGATTCTGGCATCTCTTGTGACTTTAGCGCTATTTTTGATTTTTAACATTGAACTCTCTTTTGAAATGGACATACGCAATACGTTGCTGATTTATTTTTTTACGGCCATTGGCTTGAATGCGCGCTTTAGCGATCTTCTTAAGGGGGGCAAGCCGTTGCTGATTTTGCTTGTGATAACGCTCAGCTATATTGTCTTCCAAAATTTAATCGGTGTTACTGCGGCTCAGCTGTTGGGGTTGCCCAACGCGATGGGAGTGTTGACAGGTTCAGCGTCACTCTTGGGTGGGCACGGTACGGTGATTGCGTGGGCGCCTGAAATTTCCGCTAATCACGGCGTTCCAAATGCGCTTGAGTTAGGTGTTGCATCTGCCACTCTTGGCTTGATCATTGCCAGTTTTCTAGGTGGACCCATTGCAAAATTTTTGATGGCCCGGCACAAAATTGTAGGCAGTTCGGGTGAAGAGTTAACCGTTGGTACGTCATATAAGGATGAAGCGACGGAAAAACTGTCTCATGTTAATTTTATGGCTGTGATGCTTGTTGTCCATGTGGCGATAATATTTGGATATATGCTCAATGAGGTAGTGATCGAAATAGGTATAAGGTTGCCGTTGTTTGTAACATGCCTGTTTGTTGGTATTTTAATGTCAAATACAATCCCATTGATGTTTAAAAAAATTCCATGGCCTGCGCATACACCTGCTCTTGCGATGTTTTCTGAATTCTCTCTGGGGCTATTTATTGCTATGTCCCTGATGGGGATGCAATTATGGGCGGTTGCAGATCTTGCGGGGCCATTGATCATTCTATTAGGCTTGCAGGTACTTGTTGCCACCTTGTTTGTTGTGTTTATTTTCTTTAGGATTATGGGAAGTGACTATCAATCCGTTGTTTTAAGCGCGGGTTTTACAGGTTTTGTGCTTGGGGCAACACCAACAGCCATTGCCAACATGTCTGCTGTTACGAAATCGCATGGTGCCGCCCCAGCCGCCTTTATTATTCTACCTCTCGTTGGTGCGTTCTTTGTTGATCTCACCAACGCTTTCGTCATCCAGTTTTTCTTGGGCTAGCACAGACTGATAATAGGGGAGCGGTGCAATTACTAAACTAAGAGTGCGATGGTCATTTCCACTACTTAAACATTTATGCAGATACGTTGAATATTCCAATGACTATGGCGAAAGCCTTATTTATTATGATCAACATGTACAGCGGTGAGGATTAGCTTGAATATAGTTAAACGATCTCAATGTTCTGTTTCTGTTTCTGTTTTGTTGGGTGTCATGCTGATATCTTTATCGGCATGTCAAACAGCGCCACCAAGGTCAATCACTGAGCAGGAACTTGCTGACGGACGACAGGAATATCTTCGTTCATATCAATCAGACTTAGAAAAAATTTCTAACAAAATAGAAGCACGCATGGTGCATGAATATAAATATGCCCAACTATCAATCAATAATGAATCACAAAGTATTGACATGCTTGTTATCTCCGGTGGAGGGGCTTTCGGTGCATTTGGTCTAGGTTTTCTTAAAGGCTGGGGGGAGGTCAATGAAGCGAATTATAAACGACCTCAATTTGATTATGTAAGCGGTATTAGTACGGGGGCGTTAATTGCACCTTTTGCATTCATCGGGACTGAAACTGCATACGACCATGTTATTTCGTTATATAAAAGCCTGGGGCCTGATTCAGTTAGAGCGCAAGGTCTTCTTTCATATCTGCCTGGTAATGTTGCTTTATATGATGTTTCGAACTTGAGGGAAAAAATTAAGTCAACGATCACTGAAGAGTTAGTCAAACGTATAAAAATAGGTGCTACTGAAAATCGACAGTTAGTGGTCGGCGCAACAAACATGGATTACGGCATGCTGCGTGTGTGGGATATTGCTCAAATCACATCAGAAGCATCTACAGGAGATGCTGCAAAACAAATAGTCGACATACTACATGCATCTACAGCATTCCCCATTCTGTTTCCACCCGTAATAATTGATAATCTAATGTATATAGATGGTGGTGCGACGATGCAGATTGTTGGCGGAATAAATGATCGTAGTTGGGCATATGATTTTGAAAAAATGACTTTAAATATCGTTAATTTGAAGGAGCCGGTAAAAATTCGAGTATGGATTATAGTTAATGAAAAATTATTGCCAGACTCTAAAGTTGTTCAGTCAAATTGGCCATCGGTAGCGGAACGTAGTATGAAGACACTTCTTAACGCCTCAATACTTAAGAGCATTCAGGATGCTGATACTTTTGTTAACCTTATTAATCAGCGTCCTGAATTTGACGCACAGATGAAGTTTGTCACTATCCCACAAGATTTTCCTATTGCTGATTCTGATGTGATGTTTGAGCCAGAAATAATAAAAAAACTGCTTAAATTAGGGAAGAAAATGGGGGCGGATCCTATGAGTTGGAAAGAAGAAGCGTTGCGCCCCGGCGCTCCTTTTGAACTGAATTGAATTGAGTGTTATTGCTTTTGTCTAAAATTAGAAAGGTGTTTTATAAAGTGTCCATACAAAAACAAAGTTTCGTTGTCTACTTTTTTATGACTATTCTTATATTGTCAGGTTGTACTCTAAGCAAAGTAGACATCACACAGGAGCAGACAACAGTCGATGAAAATTTATTGCTCACGCTGCCGAGTGAACCTATTTCCTACTTCAATAGCGTCAAGCCTCTGCTTGAACGCCGTTGTATCTCATGCCATGGTTGTTACGATGCGCAATGCCAGTTGAAACTGACTTCTATAGAAGGCATACAACGCGGAGCCAACAAAGACAAAGTGTATGACGGTACCCGGATGTTTGGTGTTAATCCCACGCGCCTGATGATTGATGCTAAAACTACAGCACAGTGGCGTAAGAAAAATTTTCACACGGTGCTCAACGAAGGTGAAAATACGCCCAGAAAAAATCTGCAAGAGTCTACATTATATAAGTTTTTACGTTTAAAACAGCGCCATCCTCAGGCACGCATTGGCATGTTGTCAAATGATTTTGATCTCTCCCTGGATCGGAAACAAACCTGTCCAACATCTGATGAATTTCAGAGTTACGCACAAAAACACCCTAAGGAAGGTATGCCTTACGCCATGCCTAACCTTAATCATCAGGAATATACAACTCTCGTGCAATGGATAGCCCAGGGCTCACCGGTTGACTCAAAGCCGGTAGCATCAAAGCAAACAACGAAGCAAATAGCGCAGTGGGAACAATTCTTCAACAAACGCAGTAGCAATAAAGAAAAACTGATGAATCGTTATCTCTACGAACATTTATTCCAGGCGCATATTCACTTTACTGATGCGCCGCCGCGTGAATTTTTTCGACTGGTTCGCTCTCGCACAGCGCCGGGGCAGGAGATTGACGAAATAGCGAGCACACACCCTTATGATGATCCTGGAGTGGCTTCTTTTTATTACCGATTGCGTCCCTACCATGCCTCTATTGTGGCAAAGAACCATGTTGTATATGAGCTGTCCCCACAGAAGATGGATCGCTACCGAGAGTTGTTTTTGAAGCCGGATTATAAGGTTGAAAACCTGCCTTCCTATGACCCCGGTATTACAGCAAATCCATTTAAGGTTTATCAATCTATTCCTGCTAAACTGCGTTATCGGTTTTTACTGGATGATGCCAGATTCTTTATTGAAGGGTTTATTAAAGGGCCTGTATGCCGTGGTCAAGTTGCGCTAAATGTCATTGAAGATAATTTTTGGGTTTTCTTTCATAACCCTGATCTAGATTCAATAACGGATGATGCTGATTTTTTAGCGGCTATTTCGAACGATCTGGATATACCCGCAGGCGATACTTTAAATATTTTAGCTGCGTCGACAACATACAAGAAAAAAGTAGAACGCTATTGGGAGGCTTTACGCGAAAATTTTACTAACATATCAGGACAGGCTGATGTGAAACAAGCGCTCGCGGCATCCATTTGGGATGGAGGTGGCACAAACCCGAATGCCGCGTTGACTATCTATCGACACTCCGACAGTGCCTCGGTTCACTTCGGGCTGACTGGCCGTCCTCCAGAAACAGCCTGGGTGATTAATTACCCATTATTGGAACGTATTCACTATTTGCTGGTAGCGGGTTTTGATGTGTACGGTAATGTTGGACATCAATTGAATACCAGGGTCTACATGGATTTTCTCAGGACGGAAGGTGAAAACAACTTTCTGATGTATCTTCCTGCAAGTAAACGCAGGGCTATCCGAGATTCCTGGTATTTAGGCATTCGTGAAGGTCAAAACAAGAAGCTGGACGACAGTAGCGGGTGGCTGGATAAAGAAATCGTGATTGGCTACCAAACCGACGACCCGCAAGCCGAATTATATCAGCACCTCCAACAGCGTCTGGGTAAGATGACTGGCCCAATAGATTTGCTAAACCGCTGCAAATCTCAATCATGTATAGCTGCTGCATATAACACAGCACCTTCCGCCGAACAAAAGGCCGACATGGCATTGGCAAAAGTGGCTGATATTAATGGAGCCATACTGCAGGTTTTTCCTGATCTCGCCTTCGTTAGAATCAGGGATGCTGAGCAGCAAGCAGAATTTGCCTATACATTAATACGCAATAAATCCTATAAAAATGTAAGTTCTATGCTGACAACTGTATCTTATAATGATAGTGATGTTGACAATGACACGCTGACGGTAATGAAAGGTTTGCATGGATCCTATCCCAATTTTTTCTTTGATATTCAATTGCAGCAAGTGGATGATTTTGCTGAACGCTATGCCGCAATAAGTAGCCGTAAGGACTATGAGCAGTTTGTATCAATATATGGTGTGCGCCGCACTCGTACTGAATTTTGGGCAATTACCGATTGGTTTCAGGATTACTACGCGAAGCAGGAACCGGTGCTTTCTGGGGTGTTTGATTTGAGTCGATACAACAACCGATAGCTTGGCCGATGAAATTAGTTTAGTGAAAAACACCTATATAAACTGGTAAATTGCATAGATCATGATGAGCAAACTTTCTTATTCACAAATTTTATTAGCATTGGCAATAGTTTTTTTAGCCTTTTCTTTGATAAAAATATCCAGTCACATCCCTGAAGTTCTCCACGTTATTGATAAAACCAGTCCACAAGTAGATACCATTGTTGATGAAATTACGTTAATAAGAGAGGAAGTGAAATTAGTTCGCCTGTTAGTTGCCAAACAAACCCCTGAAATTTTAGCGCAAGTTGAAAATGCCTTACCTGTCATTGAGCAAGTTGTCGCCGAAAGCGAACGCTATTCCAGTCAATTGCCTAGCATTATTGAACAAATAGAAAAATTAACACAAAATGTTCAACAACTAGAGAAAAGTCTGCCAAGTATCTTACAACGCGTGGATGCCGTAACGGCTACTACTAATAACACCATTGCAGAAGTTGCCTTATGGCGACCACATTCACGTGATTATTTAGCTGAAATGGCCTTGTATAGAGAAAATATTCCTCAATATTTAACACGAGCTGAATATATTGTTAGTGATGCAAAAAGTATTGGAAAAGAAGCCAGTAGTGGCATAGCGACAGGGTTGTTTAAGGGAGTTATTTCAATGCCTTTTGACGTGATCTCCGGGCTTGTGGGTATTGTTGGCTTGAGTTCTCTCTCTGCTAAGCATTTAACTGCTACTGACGTTAATTTAATGAAAGAGAAAATCATTGCACTATTAAATGATGAGAACCAGACTAAAGCTGTTTGGCAAAATGTTGATAGTCGCAATCGAGGCCGTATTATTAAAGGCGAGCTTATTAGAAAAAATCAAAAAAATTGTCATTACCTTACTTTTAAGAATTATTTTGGCAAAGAAAAAGAAACGTTAAAAAAACTTATGTGTCTTGATAGTGAAGGTTTATGGAAAGTGATGTAATACCAGCAATTCCCGCCAAATCTGTTTGAGCTCAGATAGAGGCCCAATTGTATAAAAAATACAGTGCCTACGGGGCCATTTTCAGGCCGCCACAATAAAACAATATGCTATTTCTGAATCCATCGAATGAACGATAACCCCTGGCATTCGACTTGACGGTCTGAATTTTCGAGTTCAGTCCTTCGACAACCGCGTTACTGATTCGATGTTGAAAATAGGTCAGCAAATTAGATAAGTGGCTTTTAATCATTCTGGCTTTTGCCTTGATCAGCTCTAAGCGGCTTCTAATAGCCCATGAATACCACTTGTCAAAATGTCGCTCAGCACATCCTGAT
>VAPF01029046.1_pt1 | contig 15014 bp, 15 predicted proteins | sample 3393931 | NCBI WGS metagenome assembly VAPF01 (sample SAMN08290437, study PRJNA428436) | hydrothermal vent metagenome | isolation source: Deep-sea hydrothermal vent chimney | place: Atlantic Ocean: South-mid Altantic Ridge | depth 2773 m m | reverse complement strand
TGATGGAGCAGTACACCGAACTGGCTGCGGTGATGACCGACCTGATGAAGAGCCGGATGTTTGGTGCTGACGGCATTAACCGGCTTGGCAAATACAAACTGCTCAGTCAGCTGGGTGAGGGCGGCATGTCCATCGTCTACAACGCGCTCGACACCGTGCTGGGACGCGAAGTGGCAATCAAGATGTTGAAGTATGAAATTGCTTCCAGAAAAGATTTTAAAAAACGCTTCAAACAGGAAGCGATCACCATCGCCAAACTCACCCACCCGAATATCCTGCATGTCATCGAAACCATCGATGATTACTCGACATCGTTCATCGTCATGGAAAAACTCGATGGTTACGACCTGAAATACTATCTTAAAGAGCAGGGTGTGTTCAGCGGCAAACAAACCTGCGGCATCATCAGCCAGTTGGCACTGGCGCTGGAATACGCCGGCAACAAACACAACGGCGGCATCATCCACCGTGACATCAAACCTGGCAACATCGTGCTGGATTATCAGGGCAATGTGAAATTGATGGATTTTGGTATAGCCACAACCAGCGACGAAGCGAATAAAAACTTCGAAGGTACCATCCTGTACACCGCACCCGAAGTACTACAGAAAAAACCATTCGACTACCGCATTGATATCTACGCGCTGGCAATCACCGCCTACGCCATGCTGACAGGAAAAACACCGTTCCGCGCCTCGACCATGTTGGCCGTCGCACAAAAGATCATCAAAGAAGAGCCGGAAGATATAAAAAACCTGGTGCCAGATGTGCCCGAAGGGCTGGCAGAATTCATAAAACAGGCATTGATCAAAGACCCGAAACAACGCATATCAAACTGGCGCGAAATACAAAAGTTGCTGGCAGCAGGCAAAGGCAATAAAGTTGATCTACTGGAAAACACAGATATGGATATGGCGGTAGTCGTTAAACTGAAAACAACCGGTATTGATACGGACTTGCTGACAAGAGAGCTGCATCAGGTTTTAAAAATACACCATGCTGATTATGAGCTGGAAATAGTCGAGAAAGAAAAAATGGATCTGGATTTTATTTTGTGATGGATAATGCTTTCAGAGAGCTGGGCCCTTAAGCATGTGGGCTTGAACTTCGATACTTACCTCAGCGTTAGGTTTCAAACCTGAAAATAATAAATATCATAAAATCAATAGGTTATTTACTACCAATTTACTACCAATTAATACCAAATTGGTAGTAAATGATATTCGTCAATGTTAAGCTAAATACCAATTAAAAGCATATCGGTACTTTATAGTGAAAATTCCAATTACCCCGCCAGATTTTCATAATTTAATTAGGAATATAGCCAAAGATTCTCCCGATAAATTGAGTGAAATTATTTCCTCGGGTATAAAACCGGATACTAAAGGAAAGTACTATCATTGGGATAAGCTAAGACACTTAAAGTTACCTCCGCTAGTATCGAATAATGAAGAATGGTGGTTTGCAATAAAAATAGCTCGCAAAGCGCTGTATAAAAATATTCCTCATTCGGATAAAGATGGTAATCCCTTTGTATTTGGTGAACCGGATACTGTAAGAAGATTACTACACGAAATTGACGTACATGGTGGGGGAGAACTTAAAGCGACTGAGCAAGTTGCCAATCCAAATACTCGAGATACATACCTGATAAATTCGTTAATTGAAGAATCAATAACCTCAAGTCAGCTTGAGGGTGCAGCAACAACTAGAAAAGTGGCTAAGGAAATGTTAAGGCAGAAACGTAAGCCGCGTGATAAATCTGAAACTATGATTCTAAATAATTATCATGCAATGGAGTACATAAAAGATATATCTAATGAAACTCTTACGCCAGAACTTATCTATGAATTACACAGAATTTTATGCAATAACACATTGGATGATCCTGATGCGGTAGGAAAGTTACGTACTTCAGATGACGTTTATGTTGGAGATGACCGTGATGCAACTATAATTCATGTCCCACCAAAAGCGAAAAAACTACAAGGCAGAATAGAAAGCATATGTGACTTTGCTAACAAAACACACCCTACAGAATTTTTGCACCCGGTAATACGTGCAATAATACTGCATTTTCTATTTGCATATGACCACCCGTTTGAAGATGGCAATGGTAGGACGGCTCGCGCATTGTTTTATTGGTCCATGCTAAAACAAGGGTATTGGACTATGGAGTTTATTTCTATATCTAGAATACTAAAATCTGCCCCTGCAAAATACACAAGAGCTTACCTCTATACAGAAACTGACGATAATGATGTAACTTATTTTATCATTCACCAATTAGAGGTCATTAATAAAGCGATAAAAGACTTACTGCTTTATCTGGAAAACAAATCTAAAGAAATTAATACTGTGGAGCAGATGATAAGAAAGTCTCCGCATTTACACAATCTGCTTAATCATCGCCAGATTGCGCTAATAAATAGGGCGCTGAAAAATCCAGATGCCGTTTTTTATGTAGAAAGCCATAGAGGTGCACATAATGTTACATATGATACAGCGAGGACTGATCTATTAAAATTAGTTAATATGGGTCTGCTTGATAAACTAAAAGTTGGAAAAGCTTTTTCATTTACACCTGTCGCCAACCTTAATAAAGAACTTGAGAATATATAACAATGGCGCATATAAAAATCATACAATCAGCTTAAGTGGACGTAAAAATTCGCAGCTTAGCAAGGCATTAATTCGCAGAACAATAGGGGGGCACGGTTTTCATTCCTCACTATTAGCAAATATAAAAAACGTACCGTTTAATGTGACGTTAAATCTAAACTGAACCGAGGTGCCAACATGGCATGGATGTACTTAATTCTCGCAGGCCTGTTTGAAATAGGCTGGCCCGTTGGCCTCAAACTGGCGCAGGATGATAAAACCCGGCTACTGGGTATTGCTATCGCCATTGCTTTTATGTGTGTCAGCGGTTTTCTTCTCTGGCTGGCACAGAAGGAAATTCCTATGGGTACATCTTATGCTGTGTGGACCGGTATCGGTGCGGCGGGTACCTTTCTTGTTGGTATTTATTTTTATGGTGATCCGACCAGTCTAGGGCGGTATCTGGGTATTGTTCTTATCGTCACGGGTGTGGCGGTTTTGAAACTATCTCATTAAATTTGAATCATGCCTGTATCGAGCACAGAAAAAGAATTTGTTTCCTATGTGGTCGATCTCATGCAATCGATTGGACCTGTGCACGCGAAGGGTATGTTTGGTGGGCACGGGGTTTTTCTCGATGACCTGATGTTTGCCCTGGTGGCGGACAGCGTGCTTTATCTGAAAGCAGATAAAGAGATTATTCCTGAATTTGAAATAAAAGGCCTTGATGCATTTACCTATGGCAAGAAGGGCAAGGAATTCAGGATGTCTTATTACCAGGTACCTGAAGAGGCTTTAGAATGTGTCGAAGAAATGAATATCTGGGCAAACAAGGCCTATGACGCGGCATTGCGCGCCGCAACGAAAAAATGAAAAAAATAAAAGTATGTCATAGTTGATAATGGTTAAGTTTTATAGAAATAGTTGGTGATACGCTCAGGGGATAGCTGGAAAAAATTGCAGGTGCAGGAAGTTCTTGAAACGTAAGTTATCGAGGTTGAGTGATTATGAATAAATCAAACAAAGTTGTTGATACACCCGAACCACCTTATTACGCCGTAATCTTCACATCGTTGCTGTTCAATGAAGTAGAAGGCTATGATGATATGGCTGCCGAGATGAATGAGCTAGCGGCGCAACAACCGGGTTTTCTTGGTGTTGAAACAGTGAGGGAGAGTCCGGTATTTGGAATAACCATTTCATACTGGAAAGATAAAGAATCGATTCTGGCGTGGAAAAATAATGCGGATCATCAATGGGCGCAAAAACTTGGCAAGGAAAAATGGTACAAAAGTTACACCTTGCGAATTGCTAAAGTTGAACGAGCCTATGGTGCTGACAGGTAAAGTGGCTGGCGATCATCGGTGCGTTGTGGGGCTTTGTCGATGGTGTTGTAGCCGGGGTGGATATTTCTTTGGTATATAATGTGGTTTTAAAAAGAACGGCAAAATTTGATTAAGTTGCCTTATATCTATGTTGTCAGTTTTGATAGTAGGCAGTGAGTGATTGACGGGCGTCTTGATGACATTAAAAACCAGCGGAAATAAGCTATGAAAATAAATGCTATCCCCAGCATCGTGATCTGGGTGAAAACAATCTAAAAATAGAAGTTGTTGCTTATAAAAACGGTATCCACGCACTGCTGGAAGACAATGAAGAGACGTCGCAGTTGTTAACCAAACTCGCTAATCGCGGTGTGACGTTTAAAGCGTGCCGGATCAGTATGAATGCGTGGGGTCTGAAAGAGGATGACTTTCCGCTGGAGGTCGAATTTGTACCTGCGGGCGCGCCTGAAATGATCAGGCTTCAGATGTCGGGATATAAATACTGGCGTCCGTAATTAACTGAATCGCATTGTGCTGGCTATGGTGTTTCTAACCACCGACCAGTTGTGCCTGGCCTCTGACTTGTTTGGTGTTTTTCTGTCCGGCTCTGCTTTTCGGCCAGCCGTATTCGCCTGACCACTCTCCGCTGCCGAAATCGATGTTGAGCCAGCTTGGTACATAGGGCTTCTGGTTTTTTATGGTGAAGTCGGTCACCGGTGGCGGACCGACATAATCAGATACCGGGCAGGCTTTTGTCATTACCGTATTGAAACGGATATAAATATTGTCAGTGAGTTTTTGTGAATCGTCAATCATCGCCGCAAATTCTTCTTTATCTACCTGCCAGGTACCGTTCAGCACCGTATCGCTATAAAACGCGAGTCGCTTGCCTAATAAACAGCTGAAATAGATCTGTATTTCAATTAACAGAGTCGATTCAAGTCTGCTGTTTTGTTTGACGGCGGACGGTGAGAGTTTGACCGTTACCGGTTTTTCATGAAAGGTTAATTGTTTCTGCATAGTTTTTCCCCGAGGTTTGCAGTTATGATACGGACTGATTGTAGTCGTTCAAATAAAAATCGTATACGCCTAAAAACGACGATATACTATTCAGATATGAATAGTATAAATAACATGAACTGGGATGGGTTTCGGTATTTTTTAGCAGCAGCCGAGGCTGGCAGCCTGTCTGCGGCAGCCGGTGCATTGAGTTCCAATCAGTCGACCGTGGGCCGGCATATCGACGCGCTTGAATCAGCACTGGGTGTCAGACTGTTCCAGCGTTCGGTTAAGGGCCTGAGTCTGACCGAAGAAGGGCAGGCCGTTTTTGAACAGGCGCAAACCATGTCAGGCACGGTTGTGAAAATCCAGCGTGCAGTGCAGGGCGGTGAAGCGACTGCACGCGGCACGGTAAGGTTATCACTGCCGGAGGGGTTGGGGCTGGAAGTGCTGATCCCGGTGCTGGATGATTTTTATCAGCAATCGCCGGAGGTGAAACTTGTGTTCAATGTTTCTGCGACCACAGCAAATTTGACGCAGGGCGAGGCCGACGTTGCGGTGCGACTTTTTCGTCCGGAAGAGTCTGATCTGGTGGTTAAATATCTGGGTGAGATGAAACTGGGGCTGTATGCCTCAGACGCCTACGAAAAAAATTATGGCCTGCCGAAAATGTTAAGAGATATACGCAAACATAAGGTGATTACTTATGGTGATCATCTATCGATCCTGCCGGAAAACCAGTGGTTACTTGATCATTCTGAGCAAACAAAAAGAATTCTGTGCAGCGATAGCACCGCGACAAGATTTAAAGCGACGCTCTCCGGTGTCGGTATCTCCATTCAGCCGGAAGTGCTGGCGCAGACCAGTCCGAATCTGATTCGTTTGTTTCGCTCGGTAAAATTGCCCGCGCATAAAGTCTGGCTGGTCTATCATCAGGACGTGCGGCACATGTCTCGTATCCGTGCGGTGGTTGATTTTATATCGAGTCATCTGGGTGATGTGTTGCAGGCTTCAAATTAATTTTTCGTCAATAAGAACCGGGTACAGGTTTTCGTATCCCTGCTTTTTTGTAATCAATGACATTTTTTCCTAACTATAAGCAGTTTTCTTTTGGATATAAAATCACTTAATAATCAATTGAACGAATGCATGTTAAGCGACGTGTTTCGACTTCGCCGGCGTCTGCACAAACTTAAAAAAGCAAAAAAAAATGATAAAGATGCTTTTGCAAAAATAACGCAGGAAATTGAACGTTCCGTTGCCTTGGTGCAGACACGCAAGCAGAACGTTCCAAAAATCACTTACCCGGATGATCTGCCGATTGCGCAGAAAAGTGCGTTGATCAAAAAAACCATTCAGGAAAATCAGGTGACGATTTTATGTGGTGAGACCGGCTCCGGAAAAACCACGCAGTTGCCAAAGATCTGTCTTGATATCGGGCTTGGTGTGCGTGGAAAAATTGGCCACACACAGCCGCGTCGGTTGGCTGCCAGAGCAGTTTCGCAACGCATTGCTGAAGAGCTGAATACCGAGTTAGGAAATGAAGTCGGTTTTAAAGTTCGCTTCTCAGATCGCTCGAATGATAAAAGTTATATCAAGCTGATGACTGATGGCATCCTGCTGGCCGAATGTCATCATGATGCTTTTTTGAATCAGTACGACACAATCATAATCGATGAAGCACATGAACGCAGTTTGAATATCGATTTTTTATTGGGTTATCTGAAGCGGTTGACCCAGAAGCGTAAGGATCTAAAAATAATAATTACCTCGGCCACGATTGATCCGGGTCGTTTTGCCAAACATTTTAATGATGCGCCGGTGATCAATGTGTCTGGCCGTACTTATCCGGTCGAAGTGCGTTACCGACCGTATCAACTGGCAGAGAATGAAGAGAACAAGAGTTTGCAACAGGCTATCGTCGATGCGGTCAACGAACTGTCAAAAATTGATCGCGGTGACATTCTGGTCTTTCTCAGTGGCGAAAGGGATATTCGCGAAACTGCTGATGCGCTGGCGAAAGAATCACAAAGCATGGCTAGAAATTCGGTATGGAAAAACACTGAAGTGTTGCCGCTGCTGGCGCGCTTATCCAGTGCCGAACAGAACCGTATTTTTCATTCATCGAACAAACGTCGCATTGTGCTGGCGACAAATGTGGCTGAAACATCGTTGACCGTGCCCGGCATAAAATACGTTGTTGATTCGGGTGTTGCCCGTATCTCACGCTATTCATGGCGCAGCAAGGTTCAGCGCCTGCCGGTCGAAAAAATTTCACAGGCGTCAGCAAACCAGCGAAAGGGTCGCTGTGGACGAACCTCTGCCGGCATCTGTATTCGTCTGTATGATGAAGATGATTTCATACAACGTAAGGAATTTACTGAGCCTGAAATTCAGCGCACCAACCTTGCGGCTGTAATCCTGCAGATGGAAAACCAGAAGCTGGGGCATATCGATGATTTTCCTTTTGTTGAGCCGCCGGAAGACCGGCTGGTGAATGATGGTTATCGATTGTTGTTTGAGCTGGGCGCAATTGATACCGGTAATGCCATAACGAAGATAGGAAAACATCTGGCGCATTTTCCGATTGATCCAAAACTGGCGCGTGTGTTGTTGCAGGCTAAAAATGAAAATGCATTAAGAGAAGTATTGATCATCGTCTCTGCGCTCGCTACCCAGGACCCGCGTGAACGCCCGTTAGACAAACAGCAGGCGGCGGATGAAAAACATGCAGCGTTCAAAGATAAGACTTCTGATTTTATTTTTTATATCAATCTGTGGGATGCCTATCATGTGGAGAAGAAAGAACTGTCAGGCAACCAGTTGCGCAAGTGGTGTAAAAAGAATTTTATCTCGTGGATGCGGATGCGCGAATGGATCGATACTTTCAAGCAGATAAAGCGCATGTTGTCTGATTTGAAGATGTCACTGAATACCACGGCAGCGTCATATGATGAGATACACCGTTCTCTGCTGATTGGTCTGCTGGCCAATATCGGTTATAAAAGTGAAGGCAGGGAATTTATTGGTGCGCGCAATAAAAAGTTTCTGGTTTTTCCCGGTTCGAGTTTATTCAAGGCGCCGCCAAAATGGATGGTGTCTGCCGAGATAATCGAGACCTCGCAGGTCTATGCGCGCACCAACGCCCGCATAGATCCGGCGTGGATCGAAGATAAAGCAAAACACCTGCTCAAGTATCATTACAGTAATCCGCACTGGGAGAAGAAGCGCTCACAGGTTGTCGCGCTGGAGCAGGCAAGTTTGTACGGACTGATTCTGCACACAGACAAAAAAACAAGTTACGGAAGAATTAATCCTACAGAGACAAAAGAAATCTTTATCCGTTGTGCGCTGATCACCGGTGACTTCGATAGCCGGGCGAAGTTTTATTTGCACAACCGAAAACTTGTTGAAGAACTGGAATCGCTGGAAGCAAAATCACGCCGCCGTGACATCATTGTCGATGAAGATATCCTTTATGATTTTTATGAGAAGCATCTGCCGCATGATGTCTTCAGCGGTGCGACAATGGACAAGTGGCTACGCAAGAATCCAGCGGCGGAGAAGTTGTTATTTTTGTGCGTCGAAGATTTGATGCGTGATGAAGCAACGTTGGTCTCTGATGCACTGTTTCCTGATACGCTGGCGATGAATGGTTCGGTGTTTCCGGTGATTTATCACTTTGACCCTGGCAACCATTGTGACGGGGTGACGTTGACTACGCCGGTCGCAGCCATTAATGCGATCAATCCACAACGATGTGAATGGTTGATACCGGGCCTGCTTCAGGAAAAAATCATCGCCCTGATCAAGTCTTTGCCAAAACAGCTGAGAAAGAATTTTGTGCCGGCACCAAATTTTGCAGAAGCCTGTGTGCAGGCGTTGGAGCCTTCCGATACGGCTTTATGTACAGCGTTGGCTAATCACCTTAAAAAAATGACCGGTGTACTGGTACCGTATGATGCATGGAATGTGCAGAGCATTAATTTGCATTTGTTAATGAATTTTAGAGTAATCGATGCCGCTGCAAAAGTCATCGATGAGGGTCGTGACCTGCAAGCGATAAAAAACAAGCTGTCGGGTCTTCTTGATAAACAGCCGGACGCCGGGCTGGCGGCAGAGCAGGAAACTCATTACGGGAAGAATGATGTTGGGCCGGGTGTACTGGATGATATGGCCGAGACGGTTGAGCTGGGCATGCACGGTGTCACCATCAAAGCATATCCTGCGCTGGTTAGAGACGGGCGACAGATAAACCTTCGTGCGCTGGAGAACCGGAAAGCCGCGATCAATGAAACCCGTTTGGCATTAAGGCTGTTTTGTTCTAATGCGCTGAAGGAGCAGATTAAATTTTTGCGGCGTTTGATTCCTGATATTCAGAATCTGTGTTTAAAGTACAGTGACTTCGGAAGCTGTGAGACACTTAAATCGGAAGTTATCGATAAAACCATTGATGAAGTGTTTTTATCTGAAAGCGTCACGTCGGAAAAAGAATTTTATGACCGCATCGAGACTGGAAAATCCGAGCTGATAAAACACGTGGAGCAATGGAGTGGTCTGTTGACAAGGATTCTGGATGAGTACCGCGCCATTAGAAAATTAATAAAGTCGCCGGTCTTGTCGCAGCTTGATATGGTGGCTGATATTCAGCAGCAGTTAAATAGCCTTTTTCCGAAAAATTTTATTATCGAAACAGACAGTGACTGGTTGCGGGAATACCCGAGATATCTGGCGGCCATTAAAAAACGTTTCGAAAAAGCAAAAACCAGTATGACGCGTGACCGCCAGTTGCGAATCGAATATTCAAGGCTGTGGGACGAATATGTTAAACGGCAGGCGTCTCTGGAAAAACAGCATATCGATTCACAGCAATTGCAGTGCTATCGCTGGATGCTGGAAGAATACCGTGTCTCGTTGTTTGCGCAGGAACTTAGAACAAAATTTCCTGTTTCAGAAAAAAGGCTGAAAACGTACTGGAATGATTTGTCTGATGCATAGGGAGTTTCTGAACCTGCTGGCCAAATAAAAAGAATAAAAGTGATACAAGCATGTACAATATTTGTATCGTAAACTTTGCGTAAAACTATAGAGAAAAAATGATTAGTATCGGACATATTATTGAGCTGGATGTAGTGAAGGCTGTCGAATTTGGTTTTTATCTGGACGCAAAAAACCTTGGCGAAGTTTTGCTACCAAATAAAAATTCGCCAGATGATCTGGCGGTGGGAGATACTGTCGAAGTGTTTCTTTACCTCGACTCAGAAGGTCGGCCAGTGGCAACCAACAAAGCGCCCAAAGCTGAGGTCGGTGAGTTCGCTTATCTGAAAGTGCTCGACACGTCTGCGGTCGGTGCGTTTCTGGACTGGGGTCTGGACAAAGATGTGCTGGTGCCTTTTGCTGAACAACACCGGCCGATGGAAGTCGGTCATTCTTACCTGGTGCATGTTTTTATCGGCCTCGACGGTCGCATTCTCGCCTCGTCCAAAATTGATAAATTTCTCGATGATGAAAAACCGCATGATTTCAAAGCGCAACAGAAAGTTGATCTGATTATTGCTAACAGTACCGAGCTGGGATACAAAGCGATCATCAATCACAGCCACTGGGGCGTGCTGTATAAAAACGATGTGTTTCAACGCCTGAGTTTTGGTCAGTATAAAAAAGGTTTTATTAAACATGTTCGCCCGGATGGAAAAATTGATCTGAGTCTTCAGGGCGGCCAGGAAACGCGTGATAAATATGCCAAAATTATTTTGAACCACCTGAACAAGCAGGGCGGTTTTGCAGCGGTACACGACAAGTCTGATCCAGAGTTAATCTCTGACCTTTTTGGCATGAGTAAGGGCGCGTTCAAAAAAGCCATTGGTGGTTTATATAAGCAGCGCATTATCAGCATCGACAAAGACGGTATCCGCTTGCTTGAAAAATAGATCGTCAGTATCTTGATATAAAACAGAAAAGTTCACTTTTCTTTATCTTTTTTTGTTCTTTTTGATTGATGCAAGTCAACATTTTTATTTCCATTATCTGCAAACTTGTAGAAGTGTAGTTTTATAGCGGAAGATAGAAAGATGATTGCAATAGAGGAATTTATGACATCAGCGCCTTACACATTGCGCGAGACGCACTCTTTGAGTGATGCGCGGAAGGTAATGACTGAAAGGCACATACGTCATATCCCGATCACGGATAATGATAACCATTTAATCGGCCTGGTAACACAACGCGATGTGCTGGCGGCCACAGCGCCGGGTTCGATACAGCAGACCAAAAGTGCGCCGCACGAGGCCGATGAAGATATCAAGCTGTCAGATATTATGATGCGCAATGTTAGTGCGATTGATAAAGCTGATTCTTTGCGTAAGGCAGCCTTATATATACAGTCACATAAATACGGGTGTTTACCGGTGCTGTCGGCTGGCCACCTGGTGGGCATTATCACGGACAGTGATTTTATTGATATCGCGATTAATCTTCTGGAGCAGGTCGAAATAACGGAAGATGAGGTCAGGCTCGAACTTGAAGAGGAAGCCGAAGCCGTTACCTGAAGCCAGGGCAGCTCGCCTTATCTAGCTAGCTGTTGCGTCAAGATTTTTCTGAAAATTTTCTGCCCAGTTCAGGGCGCGGTATCCTTGAGGTGTCATCTGACTTTGATGCACGATACCATCAATCACTGCGGTGTACAGTAGAGCTGCGGCTGCTTTAGACTTGTCCCAGTCATAACCTTTAAGGTTCATGTCCTGCCAGGTTTTTTCTATTCGTTCAAAATAGCGGTGGGGAATCTCACTGACGCTGTGTTCCAGCGCATAACTGGCGATTGCATCGTGTAGTTCTCTTAGCTCTTTGCTCATGGGGGTGGTGCCTGTTGTTTGGGAATTTCTATTGAATATAGAAACTGAGTATACTCTCACCGGACTATATACTGCAAATACATGATTTTAAAGATATTGTTAGAAAGAGTTTTAGTTTTGGCAGAAGCGGGCTGATTTGGCAGGGCTTTCTTCTGCTTTGAATGGATAATTATATGAGAAAAATAATACTGTTTTTTGCGCTAATGGTGACAATGTCGGCGAGTGCCGGCATTTATAAATGGACGGATGAAAACGGCAATATTCATTTTGGTGATCGCCCGGTCAACCAGAGTAAAGCCACCGAATTGATCTATGACACGGAATCAAGAGCTGGAATCACTAATTCGTCGGGTCATAATAAAGAGCGTGACCGCATGGCGAAAGAGCTGGAGAGTGACAGAAAAGAAAGGCAGAGCAATCGTGAAGAACGGCGTGTTGTGCAGAAGAAAAAGCAGAAACGCTGTGCACGGGCGCGGGATAAGTTGCTTCAATATCAGCAATCACGCAGAATTTATAAACTCAAAAGTGACGGTGAGCGAGTCTATCTCGATGATAAACAACGCCAGTCGACAATGAGAAAACTTAATAAAGCGATTGCAAAAAACTGTCGTTAGTCAGCGCATCAGGATCGAAAAAAACGATATATGGTTTGATTCGTCGAAGCAATCTATTTAGTATTAACGGCTTAATTAATTGCGCTGTCCAGCCATGTGAAACCGTTATGAAACAGAAAATAATTACCATGCTCGAGTTGCAGGACTCGATGAATTCCAAAGTAAATGCCGACTGGCGCAACGCAGGTAATGAGTGGTATCGCGCCATCTGGATGGAAGCGTCCGAGATGCTGGAGCACTACGGCTGGAAATGGTGGAAGAAGCAGGAGCCGGACGTGATGCAGGTGAAACTCGAAATTGTTGATATCGTGCACTTCGCCCTGAGTATTCGTCTGCAACAAAACCTGTCACTGGATGATACCGCCGAACTGATCGCCACTGATTTTAAAAACATCATGCAGGCCGAAGACATTCGCAAAACCATCGAATGTCTGGCGCTGTTGACGCTGACCGACCAGGGTGCGCATTTCACTTTTATCGCTGGCATCATGAAATATATGGAGATGTCTTTCGATGAGTTATATGAAAGTTACATTGGCAAAAATGTGTTGAATATGTTCCGTCAGGACAATGGCTATAAGGAAGGCACATATAATAAAGTGTGGGACGGCCGGGAAGATAACGAACATCTTGCCGACATCATGAAGCAGTTGAGCGGCGACAGCCAGACATTTAAGGATGATGTCTACGCTGCGCTTTTGCAGAAATACGCGGCATAACCAAAGAGAGAAAATACTATGAAAATATCATTCAAATTACTGGGCGCGGTGTTTTTTATCGCCGCGTTCGAAGCGCAGGCGGCAGAGGCACCGGCAAGCTCGCACGGCATCGCTTACCCCGAAGGCTGGCAGAACTGGGCGACCATCGCGGTATCGCATCGCACCGACAATAAAACCATGCGTACTATTCTGGGTAATGATATCGCGGTAAAAGCGGCGCGTGCTGGCAATACCAATCCGTGGCCGGATGGTGCGGTGTTAGGCAAGGTGGTGTGGAAAGATACACAGCTTAAAGACTGGCCGGCGGCGACTGCACCGGGAAAATTTGTGCACGCAGAGTTTATGTTTAAAGACGCAAAAAAATACGCTGACACTTATGGCTGGGGCTGGGCACGTTGGGTCGGGCTGGAGCAGAAGCCGTTCGAAAAAGGTGCGCAGGTTTGTACGTCCTGCCACACGCCGGTGAAAGGCCGTGACTGGGTTTTCACTGATCCAGCCTCTTTGCCTTAAAACAGCCTAAACGTATTTCGCCAGTTTTTTCGGGTACAACGAATCCACCGTGCCGACGATTTTCTCGTCGGGTTTAAATGCGATGGTCGGGTCTTTCGCCGGGTAATCCAGGCTGTATAAAAAGTGTCGCATGCAGTTGATGCGGGCGCGTTTTTTATCGTCCGATTTCACTACCACCCATGGCGCGTCGGCGGTATCGGTGTGGAAGAACATGGTGCGGCGGGCTTCGGTGTAATCTTCCCATTTGTCTAGTGATTCCAGATCAATCGGGCTGAGCTTCCAGTGTTTTAACGGATCATGCGAGCGCGAATGGAAGCGGCGCAGTTGTTCGTGGCGGCTGACCGAAAACCAGTATTTTCGGATGATCAGGCCGGAGTGAACCAGCATGCGTTCCAGTTCAGGTGCGGTGCGTAAAAATTCCAGGTGTTCTTCCGGCGAGCAAAAATGCATCACACGTTCGACGCCTGCGCGGTTATACCAGGAGCGGTCGAACAGTACGATTTCGCCATTAGTTGGTAGCTGTCGTACGTAACGTTGGAAATACCACTGCCCCTGTTCGACTTCGTTGGGTTTTTCCAGAGCGACTACGTGAGCTGAGCGCGGATTCAGGTGTTCCATAAAACGTTTGATAGTGCCGCCTTTGCCGGCTGCGTCACGACCCTCGAAAAATCCGGTGATGCGTTTGTGTTCTTCTTTCACCCACACCTGAACTTTTAGCAATTCTGCCTGTAGTAACTGTTTTTCGTGCTCATATTCTTTTTTGCTGATTTTTTCCGGGTAAGGGTATTCGCCCATTTCATAACTGACCTCTAGCAGGTCGTTTGCCGAGATGATATCCGGTGACGCCAGTACCTTCTCAGGGTCAGACATATCAGCAAGAATTCCTTTCAGGTCTTTTTTCGTACGTTTTTCAGTGACCATAAATTTTACGCCAGGTTTGTGAAGTATATGTCCTGAGTGTAGCAAACTATCTCGGTTATAATTTTGATGAGGGTTATTCGCGTATTAATATTTTGCGGGCAATAAAAAACCCGGCTATGCAAGGTGCATGAGCCGGGTTTTTTATTTGTAAAAAGAAGCGTAAGATTATTTAATCTTGGATTCCTTGTACATGACGTATTTACGTACCACTGGATCAAATTTTTTCATTTCCAGCTTTTCTGGCATGGTGCGTTTGTTTTTGGTCGTGGTGTAGAAGTGACCGGTTTTTGCAGATGATACCATTTTAATTTTTTCACGCATGATGTTCTCCTATACCTTTTCGCCGCGAGAGCGCATTTCAGATAAAACCACGTCGATGCCTTTTTTATCGATGATGCGCATGCCGTTTGCAGTAACGCGCAGTTTCACGTGACGGTTCTCACTTTCGACCCAAAAACGGTGAGTGTGTAAATT
>VAPF01007484.1_pt1 | contig 15041 bp, 16 predicted proteins | sample 3393931 | NCBI WGS metagenome assembly VAPF01 (sample SAMN08290437, study PRJNA428436) | hydrothermal vent metagenome | isolation source: Deep-sea hydrothermal vent chimney | place: Atlantic Ocean: South-mid Altantic Ridge | depth 2773 m m | reverse complement strand
TGCAAAATCAAGCGCCACTCGCCTGATAGGAAAAATGCGCCTGTATCTGGATGCCCCCATCGAATACGACCGACAAAAAAACGGCTATTACTATGACCAGAACCAATATGGCGACCACCCATACGAATTACCCGGTCTCTGGTTTAATACCTCCGAGTTACACGCCTTGCTTACTTCGCACACTTTGCTCGAACGCGTTGACCCCGGCATTTACAGCCAGCAGATTAACCCGTTGCGCGAACGTATTGAAACCCTGCTTGAAAAAACGGGGCAATCAAGCGATGAAATAAGCAGACGCATCCGCATCCTCTCTATTGCTAACAGACATTTCGACAACACCATATTTCGACACACCACCAATGCCGTGTTACAACGCAAACAACTTAACATCAGCTATCGAGGTCGACAAAACACCGAAGCGAGCAGTCGCACAGTCTCCCCACAACGGCTGATTTATTATCGTAATAACTGGTACCTGGATGCCTGGTGTCACCTGAGAGATGAATTTCGCACCTTCGCTGTCGAACGTATTGAGTACGCCCGTGAATTAAAACAAAAAGCCAAACACATTAGCGAAGACGAACTCAATAACTATTTCAGCAGCGCATTTGGTATATTTTCCGGTGCCGCCAAACACACCGCCGTTTTACACTTCACACCGGAACGCGCCCGCTGGGTAGCCGAAGAACAATGGCATCCGCAACAAGAATCAGCATGGTTAGATAATGGTTACTATGAATTGCGTTTGCCTTATGGCAACCCGACTGAATTGATTATGGACATTCTGAAATATGGCAGTGATGTGGAGGTGATAAAACCGGCAAGTCTGCGTAATGCCGTAAAAAGAAAGATTCGTTGTATGAGTGAACTCTATCAGTAAAAATCAGGAAGATGTTATTGCCTGCTGAATAGACTGTCTGACAAATTCATTTAAATTCATACTTTTTTCTTTAGCCGCTATAAGTGCTTTTTTATGAAGCTCTGAGCCAACACGTACATTAAATGACCCCTTATATGGTTTTGCAGGCTCCCTGCCAAGTGCATTGCAATCAGCCAGGTAATCATCAACTGCCTCTTTGAAAGCCTGCTCCAGGCCATGCGCCGTATCAGCTTCATAATTTACCAGTGGATCAATAAACTCCAGCTTTCCAAATAAACAATCATCATCCAGACTTACTTCAATAGAGCCATAGAATCCTTTATATCTCAAAAATTTCATAACAAATCAACCTCACTTAAGGGCACTTCTATTAATTGCTTATGTCCTCTGCGCGCCCTGAAGCATGTAGCTGCAAGGCGTGAGCCGCAGCAGAATGGTCATTCCATTCTCAAGGTTCACAACACAGCAGATGCATGTTTCAGGTCACGCCCTACGGGGCTTTACGGCCAGCTCAGACTCTGCGTTGCACTTTTTTGACAGGTAATAAGCATGGCTTCAAAAGCACGTCTTGATTCTGAGCTGGCCGTAAAGCCAGAGGGCACAAGCAATTAATAGAAGTGCCCTTAACTTAGCGATGATCTGTTTAATCGCGTATCGTTTTAAATTATTGCCTGGATGTGGCCGGTGCAGATTAATCATGTGATCAGCAATACCATCATCAAATTTAACGCGTGACCCACTACCTTGCATTACCTCGAACCCCAGAAACTTTAACAAAGTAACCAGTTCCTGCCAGGTAAAATCAGACCCGCTTAATAACTTCCTTTTCAGCTTATCCTTTTTGCTCATAGACATTATTGTAATCAAATTTTTCTGATATGCAACTATATTTAGTTGCGTATCAGCGCATGAAATCAAAAAAATAAACCACTAGCTCACCAAATGAGCCACTGCCTCAGGATAATAAGAACAAGGACATTATTAAGAGGCAGGCAAAAATGAAAAGACGCAGCTTTTTACAAACCATACTGGGGCTGGCAGGTACAACGGCACTGCCAGTGAACAGTACAACACAACAAAAATTATTAGAACAAAAACCAGTAAAGTTGCTGGAAACCACCATCGCCGGATTTCGGTACTACGAAGGTGAACGGCTGTTTAACCACATAAAAATTGGTGATACAGTACAGCTACGACGCGTACCTGATAACAAATATGATAAACGCGCGATTGAAGTCTACTGGAAGGGTAATATGCTGGGGCATATTCCAGGAACCGGAAACATGGGCATTAGTCAGATGATAGATAGAGGTGAATACCTCAGCAGCAGGATAACCCGGCTATCGCACGCCGATAATCCGTGGTCAAGAATAGAAATCGAGGTTTATTATTAAACCTGATCTCAGGCTCGATCACAGGAATAACAAATGGATCAACTCACTGATTTAAAAACCATACTGCACTCCAAACGTGCCAACATCTATTATTTAGAGATGTGCCGCGTCATGCAAAAAGATGGCCGAGAGCTATATCTAGTCGAAGAAAAAAATGAACAATAATAAAATTAAAGCAGCAGCCAGGAAAGCATTAATAGTCGCCGACAATAGTTACTATTCATGGCCGCTGGAGCAGCAGGAAAAATTTCGGGCAACCATGAATGAAGCTGCACAAAATAAAGTCGAGAGCATATTGTTAAATAGCTTGCTTGATTTTAAAAGCACACCTGAAAATGCCGGTGAAATCTGGAGTGAGCTACCACTATCAAAATTGGATAATCTCAACTGGGCAAAACTATTAGTTACAGGTATAGGCGATGATTATATTCTTCTCAATGAAAGCATGGCCGAAAATGTAAGCTTGCTGGATTTTAATAGCCTGTATGATTATGACTACGACGATCATCTATTTCAGGAACAGGCGAATAAAAAAGAATTCAAAAGCTATGTAGCAAGAGACTACTACGCATTCCGCTTTTCACGTTGGGTCAGATTAATAATTAATGATCAATTTTATTATGCCAACCTGTATTCATTAGCGGGTTATTTAACAGATGAAATGGAAGATAAAAGCCGCGACCTTATCGAAAAGCTAATACCCCATGAATATATAGAAGGCAAAGAAAATGGCAAACAGGTAAAAGGTGGCTTTCGCTGGGATATGCAAGTAGATGCTGCTGGCAAGGAAAAACAGTTAGATGAACTAAAAAGCCGTTGGTATCGTTATACACAACAGCGTTGGCTGGAATTAAGTAAAGAATTTACCCGAGCTTCCCCCGCTGTTTTTATAGAAGATATTAACCGGAAAGGTGAGCTAAACAGGAATTATATATTTAACAATGAAGCCGCACTAAAACAAATTCGCTGGAAACATTTTTTAGCCGATTGTAAAACACTGACAACAGAGTTAAGCCATGTCACTGAAAGGGCAGAATTGGAAGTTGCCAGAGCAGAAGATTTTTTGAAAAAAGAGCATGAAGATATTATGAAAAATTTTGATCCTAAAGTGGTGAAGTTAAAGAAAAAGATGAAAATAGTATTGGCTCCGGGTGCGCTGGATGATTTGGTTAGAAACGACATAAACAATGACCCTGCTGAATAAAACCTGATAGCAATATGATAATCACCAGTAGGTCGGGTTAGGTCGCTCTTTGATCGTAACCCGACAGAAATAAATATAAGAATCATCTGTATTCTCATGATTTGAGAATGTGGTATAAATGTGCAGCTGGGTTGAAAACTGTTTTTTTTGTGGGTGGCTGGCAAGTTGATTCATAAACGGGAGAAAAAATGAATAAATACGAAATTTCAATGGAAATATCTGGCCCTTTTGCAATGTGGTCTAGGCCGGATACCGGTGCAACGCCTACCAGCTATCCAGTACCAACGTGGTCTGCGGTGAAAGGGATATTTGAGTCGATAGCATTTTTTAATGATGGTAAAGCATGGATTCGACCGACGAGAGTAGAAGTCTGCAAGAGAAAAGGCACCAGCGGTGGCAATATGAGTTTTCAAAAGTATACCAATAACTACCGTGGCTCATTAAAGGATAAGAAAAAGGTTAACTTTCAATTTTCAAGTTTAATTCTTGTCGATGTTTGTTATCGAATTTATGGTGTGGTTGAAAATGGTAGTGGTCAGCATTTAAAACATGGTGATAATCCTTGTCATGCTTTGGAGGCAATATTTAAACGACGATTAAAAAAAGGACAATGTCATAAAACCCCCGCACTTGGCTGGAATGAGTTTGTCCCCAGTTATTGGGGGCCGCTTCGTGATGATGATTCCCTGCCTGATACAACTGAGGTTGATATTGAAATCAATCTGGATTTGGTGTCGGTACTTAATCAGGTCTTTGATAAAGCGGTAAATGGTCAGTACAAACCGCGCTTCCAGCAAGGTGATGAAGCGTGGATTAAAAAGGGAGAATTTTGCTATGCTGAATGAACTCTATTCAATTTATCGGGGATTGGAGGCCGTTGGTGAATCCCCACCAATTAAGCATAACGATATTCAGTCACCAGGTATGGGTACCACATTTCGGGTGATGTTGGATGAGCATGGTCAGGTATCCTCAGTTAAGTTAATGACCAAAGAGCAGATTCAGGACAGTTGGTCTCTGGGAAATGGTAATAAGAATCAGTTTCCGGCGGTTAAGGTTGTTTACCCGTTGTTAGCGAGTGGGCATGCAGATTATCTTGTCTGGAAAGAAAAGTTCATTAAACCAAGTGAAGCAGAATATCGTGAATTGATTGAACGCTTGTCGCAACAGTATCCAGCTAATTTGTCACATATCAAAATTTGGCCTAGTTATCGAAAGCAAATATTGGCACGTAAAGATCAGTTGGCTGGTATTGATGGTAGTGAGGCTGTTAACCAGTTGTTTGATCGATACAGTCAAACTGAAACTGGAGTAGAAATACTAGAACAAGTCACCGACCAGTTGATTGACTCTGCTCTACAAGGGGCGGATGCCTTTAGTTTGAAGCATATTTGTACTTTGCTATTTGGTGATGATGTGACACCTAAAGGTGAGGTTAAAGATGGAAAACGTGTCACATTAATGCTTGATTGTTTTCCGGAAGCCGACATCGATATCTATGCATCATCCAGAGATCAAGTAGCTGATCTTTCAAAGGCGCTGTTTGAAGCAGAATTGAAAGCTAATAAAAAAATACGAAACGCGGAGTGTGCTTTAACGGGAAAAAATGGACAGGTAGTAAATAATAAATTTCCCAAAGAAAAGCTAGCAGTTGTAGGCCCCACTATTTTGTTTACTAAATCCGCAAAAACAAGTGGGCCAACAGTTGCACGATATGGTCGTTCAAGTGTTGAAGCATACTCATTGTCTGAGCAGCTTTCTCTAAAGTTAGCAGCAAGCATTCTATTTATTAATTCAGAGAAGTTTAAAGATAAGGCTTGGTCTAAATTACCATCATCCCGCCTATTGTTGGCATATTGCAAGGATGATTTTGGATTGATGCTAACACCATTGGTTACCGGAGAGTCGGAAGTCGAAGACTTTGATGATTATCTTGATGCAACTGAGTCGGTATTGGCATCATTTAAAAGTAGGAGTTTGAGTCTTGACTCTGTGGTTGATTTTTTTGAATTGATCAAAATTGATGATGGTAAACACAAAATAAATTTCAGTACGACAGCCAAAGTTGATCAGTTAATTCAGGCAGTTAAGAAGTGGCAGCAGGCTTGTCAAAATTCACCTGATCTCAAGTTGTATGCTCAGGTTCATAAAAATGAAAAGAAGATGTGCTCGCCCTGGGTAATCAGCCCACAGCAGATAATATACTTGTCACGTCAAAAATACATTCGAGGTGGTACGGCATCGACAAGTTTACCCGGAATCAGTTTTGCTGATGTGATGAAATTATTTCTAGGGAAAAACAATCAAGTCTTGGCAAAGCATTGTTTACAACGTATTTCTGAGCAATATCAGCCTCTATTGAATTATTGTACTTTGAGCCGGTTACAGAGTGTGTTGCAAGCCAAGGCTCATGTAAAAACTAACCCTAAATTTAATGCACAAGCTTTGAGTGCAGTTACATTGGTGTCTGTACTCTTATACAAAATTAGACGAACAAAGGAGATTTATATGAATGATTTTTCTTTTCAGTTAGGACAGTTATGTTCTGCTATGGATGAATTGCATATTGGTTACTGCAAAAGTGAACGTAAAGGAGATATTCCAAATACGTTAATCGGAAATCAAGTGTATGGAATGGCTTTACAAAACCCAGTTAAAGCAATGGATTTTATGGCCACTCGCAGGAGGCCATATGATTCCTGGGTTAAGCGAATGATGGCCAAGAATACTCGATCAGAAGATAAGGCAATAACCGCAGCTATCTTTGCTCAAATCTGGATGAGCAAACAAGCGGAGGCGTTAAATGCCTTCTTATCAGGTTCTATAACTAAATCTGATACTTACAAATCAGAACTTATGCTGGGCTATTTAGCTGGCCGCCCTTTTGAACAAAAAAACACATCAAATAATGATCAGGGAGAAAAATAATGAATGCACCTTTTAATCGCCATGTTGGTTTATTAGTTTTAGATGTCACTATGTCCAACCCGAACGGTGATCCAGATATGGAATCAGAACCGAGAACTCGTGAGCTGGATGGCCTGGGAATGATCTCGCCTGTTTCACTAAAGCGTAAGTTAAGGGATTTGGTCAGTGGAGAATCGGAAGTTAATTCAGAAGTTAAGATTTATTCTGAAGTTTTTGAAGAGGCCAAAAAGAAACTGGGTCTTGATCCAGATAATTTTAGGATTCTTGAAGAACGTGGTCGTGATCGGGATGTTATTAAGGCGATGGATAAAGCAGAATTTATGCGAGCCTTTTGGGATGCTCGTATGTTTGGTAATACCTTTCTGGAGTCATTAAAAGATAAAGAATTAAGTAAAGAGCAAAAAAAGAAGAAAGATGATGGAGGATACGCGCATTTAATTAATACAGGCACAACACAAATAGGTGTGGGTATGTCGATTGCCCCCATCGATGTTGTTCGAATGACCTATACGAATAAATCAGGAGTAGAAGCTGATAAAGATCGCGGGATGGCTCCCTTAGCATTTCGGGTGGTGCAGCATGGTATCTACTGTATTCCTATTTTTGTGAATCCGAGCATTGCTAAAAAAACAGGTGCAACTACAGAAGATTTGGATTTACTAAAATTTATGCTGCCTTATGTTTATCAACACACCGCATCTGCGATTCGGCCACAAATTTCGGTTTTACACGCCTGGTTTGCGGAGCATAAAAACACCTTGGGTTCTTGTCCTGAGCATTTATTTATTAATGCATTAACACCTAAATTAAAAGCAGGTGTAATACATTCAACATCAGCGGACGATTATGTTATTCCTGAGCAAGATGATTTGGGAAATTTGCTAGACCGATTTAAAGATGTGCGTGATTTAGTGAATGAATAGTGGATTATCTTGCTCACACACCACCTAAAGAAAACCTTGAGTGGGAAGCTCACTGGTATGCCGATCATATTGGTGAGATGCTGGATTATGGGCTTGATTTATTCGATTATCTTTTGTCGTTTTCAAAATTAGTTGATGCTGAAAAAGCCCCGCTACGTCTTACCTTTAAAGCGGCATTGATGTTGCACGATATGGGTAAACTGGATGAGTCTATTCAGCGAATATTTCGTGGTGAAGATTCAGGCCGCTTGCCAATAGATCATATTGAAGCGGGTGTTAGCGTTGCTGATGAGATGAAAAATGAACTGCTGGGCTGGCTAATTCGTGGACATCATGCGCCGGGTTTGCCGAATAAGAAAACTGAGAAATATTTTATCAAACAGTTAAGGCAGAAGTTTCAGCTAACTTTGTCACCTTACAGTCTACGGGGAGGGCGTTATCACCGAGACAAACTTACGGCAGATTTTGATAAGCACAAAAGTGCCATAATTACCACGAACGAAAGAATCGAGATTTATAAGCAACGACAGATAAAATCCTGCGGACAATGGCCAGAGCTCAGCTTGGAACTTCCGTCCAGTAGTTTAACGCCGCGTTTGATGTTATCTAACCTAGTTGAGGCAGACCACAGTAGTGCAGCTTGTTACAGTCAGGGAAAGCCGATGACATGCTTTAAACCTGCCGAGACTCGCTGGCAACAACGCTTGTTGGCTTTAGATAGTTATATCAAAAAGGTGGTTGATTCGAGTAGTGATCCTAATAGTGATCGTAATCAAATGCGAGGTGAATTTTATCGATGTTGCTTTAATGGAGAATTATTTGATTCTCGTTTGGTCGCTTGTTCAGCCCCGGTAGGTTTGGGAAAAACAACCTCGGTTATGGCTTATTTACTTCGCTGTGCAATTAAAGATGACTCCAGTCGAATATTTGTTATTGCACCTTTCTCTAATATCATTGATCAGACGGTAAAGGTTTTACGTAAGGCGATTGTGTTAGATGGCGAAGATGCCGCATCGGTTGTTGTTGCGCATCATCACAAAGCAGATTTCAGTGACAAGGATATGCGCCAATATGCTGCTAGTTGGCAAGCACCCATTGTCGTCACCACAGCCGTACAGTTTTTTGAAACACTAGCGTCTTCGAATCCATCAAAACTTCGGAAACTACACAATGTGGTAGGTGCTGCGATTTTTATTGATGAATCTCATGCCTGTTTGCCTGCTGAATTATTAAATATTAGTTGGTATTGGATAAAGCAACTGGCTGACACATGGCGATGCAACTTAGTCTTTTCCTCAGGTTCGATGGTTAAGTTTTGGAATGATAAATATTTGGTCAGTGAAGAAGGTATTCGTACTTTGCCTGATTTATTATCTGAATCATTAAAAGCAAAAACACAACAGGCAGAGAGTCGACGGGTTATTTTTGATCGAATAGAAAATTCATTAAAACGTGATGATCTGATTACACGGTTACAATCTAATGCAACATGGGAAGAGTTTATTAATCAAGACAAGCCATCGTGTTTGGTGATTTTAAATACCGTGCAATCGGCAGCGGTCATCGCTGATACACTGGCAAGAAGCTTAGATGACAAGAAAAAGGAATTATCCAATAAAGTTGTTTTGCATCTATCAACTGCTCTGGCACCCAAGGATCGAGATAGAATGCTGACCGAAGTAATTAATAGGCAAGATGATAGTAGCTGGAATCATCGCCCCTGGTATTTGATTGCCACCAGTTGTGTTGAGGCCGGTGTCGATTTGGATTTTGCCATTGGTTTTCGAGAAACCTGTTCAGTAACCAGTTTTTTGCAAGTGTCAGGGCGGATAAATCGTCACGGAAAGCGAACTTTTGGTCGATTGTTTGATTTTTCTGTTTTTGCTGAAGATGGTCTTAATCATCACCCAGGTTTTAATGAGTCATCTGATATTTTTAATAAGTTATGGTCGGAAATGGTTAGTGACGAAATGGATAGTAGTGAACTTTGTAGTAAAGCTATTCGCAAAGAACTTTCTCGGTTTCCAGAGAAAAAAATCAAATCAGAACTACTGTTGTCAGAAGAGGAAAAACAGGGGTTTCAGGAAGTATCGGCTGCGTATCAGATTATTGACTCTGATACGGCAACTGTAATTATAGATAAAGAATTAGTTAAAAAACTTGAACAAGGGGTTCCGGTTAATTGGCAAGACTTACAAAATAATTCAGTACAGCTATGGGCTAATAAGATTAAAAAATTCAACTTGAATCCTATTGCAGGTTGTAAACAGGATGACATTTATTCATGGATAGACAGATATGATTATGACCCCGAGTTTTTAGGTATTATGGCCGGAATTATAGACCCAGAAGTATTTTTTAAAGAAAATGGTGGTGTTATTTAAATGTCCTATTCACCCACCACCCAACTCATCATCTACAAAACCAAAGACAAACCCGAATGAGTAGAAAAAAAACCAGAAATAACCCTACGAATTCATTTACTGAGTTTCTTCTCTATACCACGCCAGAGAATAAAGTAAAGGTTGAGATTTTTTTAAAAGATGAGAATATTTGGCTGACTCAGGACAAAATTGCCGAGCTTTTCGGGGTGCAGCGACCAGCAATCACCAAACACCTGAAAAATATTTTTGAATCTGGTGAGTTAGACAAGGATTCAGTTAGTTCCAAAATGGAACTAACTGCTCAGGATGGTAAAAGCTATAAGACTAATTTTTACAATCTTGATGCCATTATCTCAGTGGGTTATCGTGTCAACTCAATACAGGCAACACAATTTCGCATTTGGGCAACGGAGCGCCTTAAAGAGTACATCATCAAGGGTTTTACCATGGATGATGAACGACTTAAGAACCCTAATTATATCTTTGGCAAAGATTACTTTGAAGAACAACTGGAGCGTATTCGTGACATCCGCTCTAGTGAACGTCGTTTTTATCAGAAGATTACAGACATCTACGCTCAATGTAGTGTGGACTACAGGAAGGATGCGGAAGAAACAAGAAGATTTTTTGCGTCAGTGCAAAATAAATTACATTGGGCTATCACACAGCAGACAGCTGCAGAAATTATCCATACTCGGGCTGATAGTCGAAAACAGAACATGGGGCTTACTTCATGGAAAAATGCGCCTTCAGGTCGAGTTCGCAAACTTGATGTTTTGGTTGCTAAAAATTACTTGAACAAAGCAGAACTGGATGGGCTGAACCGTATTGTATCAATGTACCTGGATTATGCAGAAATGCAGGCCAGGAACATGCAAGTCATGAGTATGCACGATTGGACTAAAAAACTTGATGCATTCCTTCATTTCAATGAAAAAGAAATCCTGAAAAATGCAGGGGAAATTAGTGCTGAGGTAGCTAAAAACTTTGCTGAGTTAGAATTTGAAAAATATCGCATTGTTCAAGACAGGTTATTTGAATCAGATTTTGACAAGCTGGTAGCGTTGCAGAATAAAGACAAGAAAAAATGAGTGACGATGCACGCACTATCATGCTCTCTGCCCTGCAACACTACGCCTACTGCCCACGTCAGTTTGCCTTAATCCATATCGAACAGGTCTGGGCAGAAAACTTTTTTACCGCACACGGCAATTTATTACACGAGCGTGTCGACAGTTGCGAGCCAGAGCAACGAGGTAATGTACGTTATGAACGGAGCGTTGCCGTCAAGTCGCAGAAATTGCATCTTACCGGCAAACTCGACCTGCTGGAAATTGAAGGCAAACCCGCCTCTAAATATTTTCCTGTGGAATATAAACGTGGTAAGCCAAAAAAAGAAGATTGGGACAAAATTCAACTTTGTGCCCAGGCATTGTGCCTTGAAGAAATGCGTGGAATAAACATTGAAGAAGGGGCAATGTGGTACTGGCAGGTGAGGAAACGTGAGCCGGTATTGTTTGATGATTCATTGCGGGCGGTGACACTTGCAGCGATTGAAGGGGCACATAAACTGCTGGCTGCTGGTGCCACGCCTTTACCCACAGATGACAAGAAACGCTGCCGCGCCTGCTCATTACTGGATTTATGTGAGCCGGATACTTTTCGGCGTGATCGCTCGGTTAATTATATTGAAGGACTTTTTACAGAAATAACAGGGAGTGCAATAGATGAAAACTGATGTGTTCATGGTGAAAATGAATGGCTAAAAAAAATCGAATAGTCACTATTCTGGGTGAAAACATAGCAGTGGCATCGAATGACTACATATCCTTGACGGATATGATAAAAGCTAAAGATGGTGATTTTTTTATTTCTGACTGGCTCAGAAATAGAAACACGGTTGAATATCTGGGGATTTGGGAACGGATACATAACCCTGATTTTAATTATGGCGAATTCGCCACAATTAAAAGTTATGCTGGTTTAAACAGCTACAAAATCAGTGTTAAGGAGTGGGTGATGAAAACAGGTGCTATTGGTCTAACGGCTAAAGCGGGTCGTTATGGTGGCACCTATGCACATAAAGACATCGCTTTTGAATTTGCTATGTGGATTAGTGCTGAGTTTAAGATTTTTCTCATTAAAGAGTTTCAACGCCTTAAAGATGAAGAACAAAAACAACTAGGCTGGGATGTTCGCCGTAATCTCACAAAAATTAACTATCGCATACATACTGATGCAATCAAGCATAATTTGATACCTGTCACCCTGAACCAACAGCAAATCAGCTATGTGTATGCTTCAGAGGCCGATATTCTCAATATGGCGCTGTTTGGTAAAACAGCCAGCCAGTGGCGAACCGAAAATCCTGATGAAATCGGTAATATTCGTGATTTTGCCAATGCCTCACAACTGGTCTGTCTTGCCAATATGGAAAACCTGAATGCAGTATTTATTAACGATGGATTAACGCAAGGTGAGCGTTTAACACGCTTGAACCAGATTGCCATCCAGCAAATAAAGATCTTACTGAAAGATAAAACTGTAGGGACGCTGGAAAAAAATGAAAACTGATATGACATTATTTGAGGATTACCAGATTCGCCGTGTGTACGATGACGAATTGGAAATATGGTGGTTTTCGGTGATTGATATTGTACGGGTGTTGACTCAGCAAGCTGATTATCAAACAGCTCGAAAATATTGGAACAAGCTGAAACAGCGGCTTGATAAGGAAGGTAACCAGTCGGTGACAAATTGTCACCGACTGAAACTAACTGCTTCAGATGGGAAAAAATACCTCACCGATGTTGCTACAGCTGAAACTTTGCTACGTCTGGTGCAGTCTGTGCCCAGTCCCAAAGCAGAACCTATCAAACTTTGGTTAGCTAAAGTCGGTTATGAACGAATGCAGGAAATGGCCGATCCGGCTATGTCTCTTAATCGCGCTAGAGAAACCTGGCAGAAACATGGTCGTAGTGAAAAATGGATTCAGCAGCGCATGATGGGGCAGGAGACTCGTAACAAACTCACTGATTACTGGAGCAATCACGACATTAAGCAGGGTGAAGAATTTGCCATTCTTACTAATATCATTCACCAGGAATGGTCAGAGGTTAATTTAAAAGATCATAAGAAATTAAAGGGGCTGAAAACTCAAAATTTACGTGATCACATGAGTGAAGCAGAATTAATTTTTACCGCACTTGCTGAATTGTCCACACGCCAGATTGCTGAAACTGAAGATGCTACAGGGATGGAAGAAAATAAAACGGTAGCAAAAACTGGTGGCGGCATTGCCAAAAAAGCGCGCAAAGAACTGGAAGCTAAAACCGGTAAAAAAGTGATTACCTCTGAAAATTATTTGCCTTCAACGGCTAAGAAAACTATCAAAAAAACAGTGCGTAAGAAAACTGCGGATAAAGAGCCATGAAAAAACTTCTCAACACACTCTATATCACCCGGCAGGAAAGCTACCTGCACAAAGAGCGGGAAACTGTTGTTATTAAACAGGGCAAAGATAAATTAGGACAGTTTCCGGCGATTAGTATCAGTAATATTTTATGTTTTGGTCAGGTGTCCGTTTCTCCTTTTTTAATGGGGTTTTGTGGCGAGCAGGGCATTGGTTTATCTTTTTATACTGAGTACGGAAAATTTCTTGCGCGAGTGCAGGGTAAACAAACAGGGAATGTTTTACTACGCCGTGTTCAGTATCGTTGGGCAGATGATGAAGAAAAATCAGTTGCAGTTGCACGATTGTTTGTTGCTGCAAAAATAGCGAATGGTCGATCTGTACTGATGCGTGAGGTTCGCAATCATGGTGATAATCCCGCGCTCGCCCAGGCAATAAAAAGACTTGCCACCAGTTTACGTCGTGTTCAACACGCACAAGAAGTTAGCGAGTGCATGGGAATAGAAGGCGACGCAGCCAGTGCTTATTTTAGTGTGTTTAATGAACTATTACGTGGCACTGGCTTCACCTTCGGTGGCAGAGTTCGTCGTCCACCAACCGACCCGGTCAATGCATTACTGTCTTTTGCCTATACGCTTATTACACATGAATGCTCATCAGCGCTACAGGGCGTTGGTCTCGACCCTTATGTTGGTTTCCTGCATCAGGATAGACCGGGCCGTGTTAGCCTCGCATTAGATTTACTCGAAGAATTCCGTGCCCCGTGGGCAGATCGTTTTGTGCTGACATTAATTAATCGTAAACAAATTCAGTTAAATGATTTTATTACCGAAGCCAGTGGTGCTGTGCGTTTAAAAGACGATGCCAGAAAAACATTTTTAACCGCCTGGCAGGAACGTAAACAGGTAGAAATAATGCATCCTTATTTACAGGAGCAAGTTCCTATTGGTTTGCTTCCTCATTGTCAGGCGATGTTATTAGCCAGGCACATACGTGGCGACACCGAATATTATCCACCTTATCTGGTGAAATAATTATGCTTGTACTCATTACTTATGATGTTTGTGTTACATCTGATGGTGGTAAAAGGCGTCTACGCAATATAGCAAAAACCTGCCTGGATTACGGAATGCGTGTACAAAATTCCGTATTTGAATGTGAAGTAACACCTGCGCAATTTGTTACACTAAAAGACGAATTGATAAATATTTATAATCATAAAGAAGACAGCCTTAGATTTTATATGCTTGGGAAAAAAGGCCGTCAGAAAATTGAACATATAGGTGCCAAACCTGTAGCAGATCCTGTCAATGATGCTTTAATTCTTTAATCGCTAACCATGTGTTCTCAGTAAAACACTAAAGGGTTAGCGGTTCGCTTAATATACTGAAAGAAAAAGAAAAAAGTTAAAAGTTATTAATTAACATGTTCTAAATATGTAAGTTGTTTTTAGGTTAGCGGAAAAACAATATTTGTTCTTTTAAAATCAGGAGTTTATTATAGCTATGTCGCGCCCTTCGCGGGCGCGTGGATTGAAACAACAGAAAGACTCACGACACGAAAGTTGTACAGAGTCGCGCCCTTCGCGGGCGCGTGGATTGAAACTAAAATGTTCACTACCTTATCTGATAGCCGCCATGTCGCGCCCTTCGCGGGCGCGTGGATTGAAACGTCCTTAGTCATCTGGATACGGAAGCTGACAACGGTCGCGCCCTTCGCGGGCGCGTGGATTGAAACAAATGAAGCGCGTAAAGATCGTCAGTCAAGTGGTGTCGCGCCCTTCGCGGGCGCGTGGATTGAAACTTGCATTACCGGAGCTAAAACACCGGAGCCTTCAGTCGCGCCCTTCGCGGGCGCGTGGATTGAAACCAGAAAACTGGTATGAAGCCGCTGTTGAAATGGGGTCGCGCCCTTCG
>VAPF01054230.1_pt1 | contig 15172 bp, 11 predicted proteins | sample 3393931 | NCBI WGS metagenome assembly VAPF01 (sample SAMN08290437, study PRJNA428436) | hydrothermal vent metagenome | isolation source: Deep-sea hydrothermal vent chimney | place: Atlantic Ocean: South-mid Altantic Ridge | depth 2773 m m | reverse complement strand
CCTATCGGCTGGACGTCGCCATTCTGATCCATGGAACCCGTAATGGCTATATACTGCTTTAGCGGGACACCCGCGAGGCTGCTTAATATCACATAGAGTTCCGCGCATGATGCGCTGTCTCCTTCCACCATGTCGTATAACTGCTCAAAAGTGATCGAAGCGGAAAAGCTGATGGGCTTTTTCCGCGCGTATGTACTGCCGATATAGTGGGTGATAATAAGAATGGCCTTTTCATGTATCCTGCCGCTCATTTTCGTCTCTCTCTCGATGTTGACAACGCCGGACTTGCCCACGTAGGTCCGCGCCGTAATTCTGGAAGGCTTTCCAAAGCGGTAATCACCCATATCTAAAACGGCAAGCCCGTTGATCTGTCCGACCTTTTCACCTTCAACATCGATTATCAACGTGCCTTCAATAACCAGCTCCTGCAGTAGTTTTTCTATCTTGTTGGCCCTGTATATCTTTTCTTCCAGGGCGATATCGACATGTTCATCCCTTACTATAGTGTTGCCTGCTTTTTTCGCCCAGTAATTGGCTTCCATGATAACAGCCGAAATATCGCTGAACCTGGAGGATAATTTGCCCTGATGCTCAGCAAGCCTGGATCCGTATTCGACTATTTTCGCGACACCGGTCCGGTCAAAGGGCAGATAATTCCCCTGCTTGCACCTGCTGGCCACAAAATCAGCGTATTTCTGTATGGTCTTGTCATTTTTTTCCATTCTGCTGTCAAAATCCGCTTTCACCTTGAATAATTCTCTATATTCCTCATCCATGTTATAAAGAAGGTAATAAAGATGGGGGTTCCCCATGAGTATTACCTTGACATTCAGGGGTATGGCTTCGGGCCTCAGTGTTGTCGTCGACAGAAGCCTGTACTGTTCCCATATATCTTCGATCTTTATCTCCCTGTTTCTTATCGAACGTTTCAGTGCGTCATACGAAAACAGGTTCCGCAATAGGTCCAGGACATTTATTACTATGTACCCGCCATTGGCCTTATGAAGGGAGCCCGCTTTTATCATCGAAAAGTCGGTTGTGGCCACTCCATACTGAAACTTGTGCTCCAACCTGCCGAAGAGATTAAAATACGTAGGGTTGCTTTCGTAGACGCAGGGCGCGCCTTTGGTGTCCTTGTTGTTAATAAGGACGTTCACGGCATACCTTGTAAAAGTGGGTTCCGCCTTAGGCGCCTTCAGAAAAGGCATGGGAGCCGCCTGTTCGTCCTGAACCTTGAAATCCTCAAGATGGTCGAGTATATCTTCGGTGACATCGTCAAGATACGCAGTTATATTTTTATAATCATTATACTTATTTTTTATCTCTTCCATATACTGTCCCACTGCGGTAAGGGCGGCGTCTCTTTCAAGCTTTAAAAGCTTGTCCTTCACACTTTTTTCCCCCTCCCTGACTTCCCTGACGACATCGTTGAGCCTATCCTGAAATGCCTTCCCCATCGCATCTATCTTACTCTTAAGGTCATCTTCAAGACTGGAATACTCTTCCTCTGTCAGTGGCTCGCCGTTCTTCTTAACCGGGACTATCAGAAGACCGCTTACCGTCTTCCTTATCGAAAAGCCCTTGCCCTTCGCCTCCTCTTCGAGTCCAAAGAACATCTCTTTCTGGCTCTTCTGAAATTCCTCCACGAGCTTGTTCTTCTGTTTTTCATATTCCTTGGATTCAAATATTCTGGGTATTTCGACCTTGAGTATTCTTATCAGTTCTTCCATGTCCTTATGGAATACCGATGCACTGCCGGGCTTCAGTGATATCGCGAGCGGGATATCAGGGTCTTTAAAATTGTAGACGTAACACCAGTCATCCGGAACAGGTTCATCAGCCGCTTTTCTGTTGAGCAGTAATTTTATCGTGGTCAGCTTTCCTGTGCCGTTATCACCGAGCATAAAAATATTAAAGCCCTTGTTATCGAGATCCAGACCAAAATCAATTGCGCGCAGCGCCCTCTCCTGCCCTATTGTCTCAGTTGATTCAGAGAGTTCATCAGTCGTCTCAAATTGGAATAAATCCGGGTCACAACATTTATAGAGCTGTTCACTGTCGAGTGATTTTGGCATTACCACCTCCAATAATTAAATAGCTTCAAGGTAAAAGATAAAACAAGTATAAGGGAAAGCAGAGATATTTTCCAGCAATAAAGTAGCGTTACCTTGCGAAAGCCGGTTATCTCTTCTTCGCTGCAAGTTTATTTAACGCATTCAGATAGGCCTTGGCGGCCGCCAGGATAATATCCGTATCAGCGCCGTGCCCCCTCACCGTCTTTCCGTCTTCATCGAGCGTCACGGAAACCTCGCCTAGCGCATCGGTCCCACCCGTGATACTCTTGACCTCGAACTTCAGAAGATTGCTTCCGGTTCCAGTTATGTGAGCGATCGCCCTGTAAATAGCATCAACGGGTCCGTCTCCGTATTCCGTCCTTTCAAGAACTTTATCCCCTATTTTAAGCTTTAGCGAGGCCACGGGTTTCTGCCCCATCCCACTGGATATGGACATGTCCACAAGGGTATACAGTTCATGAACTTTCGATACCTCTTCCATGACAAGGGCCTCTATATCCTCGTCAAAAATATATTTTTTCTGGTCGGCAAGCTGCTTGAACCTCTCAAATGCCTTATTCAGGTCAACATCGGACAATTCATATCCGAACTCCTTAAGCCTTTCTTTAAATGCATGTCTTCCTGAATGTTTTCCAAGTACAAGCTTGCTCCGTGGTATACCGACTGTCTCCGGCTTCATTATCTCATACGTTGAACGTTCCTTGAGATACCCGTCCTGATGTATGCCGGCTTCATGCGCGAACGCGTTCTCGCCCACTACAGCCTTATTAGGCTGCACCATTATGCCTGTAATCTTCGAAACAAGCCTTGATGACCTGTATATCTCTTCGGTCACTATCTTCGTGTCCGCATTAAAGAATTTAGGCCTTGTCTTCAGCGCCATGACAAACTCTTCCAGTGATGCGTTGCCGGCCCTTTCCCCGATGCCGTTCACCGTGCACTCCACCTGGCCCGCGCCTTTCAGCACCGCGGTAAGTGAATTCGCCACGGCAAGGCCGAGATCGTTGTGGCAGTGGACCGAGATGACCGCTCTGTCAATATTAGGAACATTTTCGAACAGATATCCGATCAATTCACTATATTCCTGGGGCACCGTATATCCAACAGTATCCGGTATATTCACGGTTCCGGCGCCAGCGTTAATAACAGCCTCGGTTATCCTGCAGAGATAATCCCAGTCGGACCTTGTCGCATCCTCAGCCGAGAACTCCACGTCATCGGTATATTTTCTCGCGTACCCGACTGCATGAACAGCCGCCTCAAGGACGGCGTCCCTGTCCATCCTTAATTTATATTTAAGATGTATATCGGATGTAGCAAGAAATATATGTATCCTCTTCTGCTCTGCGGGCGTTAGCGCCTCGGCCGCCTTTTCGATGTCTATCTCCTTCGCCCTGGCAAGAGCGGCGATAGTTACACCCCTGGTCTCCGACGCTATCCTTTTTACGGCGAGAAAGTCACCGGGCGACGCCACAGGAAACCCCGCCTCTATAATGTCGACCCCGAGTCTCACAAGCTGTTTCGCAACCTGGAGCTTCTCATCAACATTCATGGACGCGCCAGGCGACTGCTCGCCGTCACGAAGGGTTGTATCGAAAATCTTTATTATCCTCATCTCTTAACCTCTGCTAACCTGAGTTTCTGTTTTCTATAAAATAGATATATATTCTCTATAATTCCTTCAACCAGATAGATCATGGCAAAGACAAACAACGCCACCGGCGGATGAATAACAATGGCTGCGAAAACAATAACAATGGCCACCAGTATCCAGAAAGGCTTCCTCTTACCAAAATCGATCTCTTTCAGGCCATGGAATTTGAGGGCGCTCACCATAATAAGGGCAAGAAATATAGTAAACACCAGTATGAATATGTTCTTCTCCGGCATACCTTCCCATAACTCGTTGTGGAATATTATAAGCGTAGCTATCAGACTCGCGGCGCCAGGTATGGGCATACCCGTAAACGCCTTTGATTCCGTCGATCCCATCTGTACGTTATACCGCGCAAGCCTGAGAGCGCCGCAGGCCACAAAAAGAAAGGCCGCTGCTAATCCAACCCTGCCGAAGGGTTCGATCGACCATTTATAGACAAGAATCGCCGGCGCAACACCAAACGCCACCAGGTCGGAAAGCGAATCAAGCTCAATCCCAAACCGGGTGGTGCTGTGGGTCAACCTGGCTACCCATCCGTCCAGTCCGTCAAAAACAGTAGCTATCAATATGGCCCACGCAGCATGAAGGTAATTACCCTGAATCGCGGCGAGTATCGAATAGAATCCCAGAAACATACCGCAGAGCGTCAGACTGTTCGGAAGGATATATATGCCTTTTTTCATGAAATTACCTATTATAATCCAGTTTTTTTATTTGCGCTATTACTGTTTCGCCCGCCTTTACCTTATCGTTTAATTTCACCTTAATATCCACGGATTCCGGCAAATATACATCGAGCCTCGAACTGAATTTTATCATCCCGTATCTTTCCCCGCAGGTTAAAAGATCGCCTTCCTTCTTCCTGCAGACCGCCCGCCTGGCGACAAAACCAGCGACCTGCCTCACAAGTATATCGCCGTATTCCGTCTCAAGGACCATCTCGATATTCTCGTTTTTAAATGAAGCATCCTCTCTGTATGCGGCCAAAAATCGGCCCTTTGAATGCTTTACCGTCTTAACCCTTCCGCTGCAGGGCGCACGGTTGACATGGACATTAAAGGGCGTCATAAAGACGCTTACCTGTTTCATACCGGCATGAATATGACGTGATTCATACACATCCTTTATCAAAATCACTTTCCCATCAGCGGCCGAGACGAACAGTCCCCGGCCTTCGGGTACTACCCTGTCGGGATCCCTGAAAAAATAGAGCATAAACAGGGTCAGAACTGACGGAATAGCAACACCGGCCGGTATAAATATAAAAACAAGAGCTGTCAGGGCAAGGGAACCTAATATAAAAGGGTACCCCTCATTGGCTATTTTAAACATCGCTTTATTTCACCGGCGATCAGTTTTTCATGCCTTTGACCTGTCGACAAGCTTGCCTTTTTTGAGCCACGGCATCATGCCCCTGAGCTTGTCGCCCACTTCTTCTATCTGGTGTCTTTCGCCTTTCTTTGTCAGCGCGTTAAAGACCGGCTTGTTCGCCCTGCATTCAAGCATCCACTCCTTCGCAAAGACGCCGTCCTGGATTTCATGGAGTATCTTCGCCATCTCTTTTTTGGTATCCTCGGTAATAATCCTGGGCCCTCTCGTCAGGTCACCATACTGGGCGGTATTGCTGATCGAATATCTCATGTTGGATATCCCGCCCTCATATATCAGGTCAACGATGAGTTTGACCTCGTGCAGGCATTCGAAATAAGCCATCTCAGGGGCATATCCCGCCTCGACAAGCGTTTCAAAACCCGCCTGGATAAGGGATGTAATGCCTCCGCATAAAACCACCTGCTCCCCAAAAAGGTCCGTCTCGGTCTCTTCCCTAAAACTCGTCTCTATAATACCCGCCCTGCCGCCGCCTATTGCGGAAGCGTAAGCAAGAGCAATCGCCCTGGTCTTCCCTGAAGGATCCTGATGAATGGCAATTAAGCATGGCACTCCGCTTCCCTTCGTATATTCCGACCTGACGAGGTGTCCCGGCCCTTTAGGTGCAGCCATAAAGACATTCGCGTCAGCGGGCGGCACAATCTGGCCGAAATGTATATTGAACCCGTGGGCAAAGGCGAGGCAGACACCCTTTTTCATGTTCGGAGCTATCTCGGCATTATATACGTCCGCCTGCAATTCATCCGGAAGCAGGACCATAATTATGTCGGCGGCCCCGGCTGCGTCCGCAGGGGTCATCACCTTAAAACCTGCTTTTTTCGCCTTGTCCCAACTCGCTCCTTTTCTTATTCCCACAACGACATCCATGCCGCTTTCCTTGAGATTGTTTGCGTGGGCGTGTCCCTGGCTTCCATAGCCCATGACCGCTATCTTCTTTTTTTTCAGACTCCCGGTGTCCGCGTCCTTGTCATAAAAGACTTTTATCATAAAATCCTCCTCTGATTATTATTATGGTCACTATATTTTTTGATTAAAACAGAATCTATTATATTATAATTTAAAGGTTTTTTCTATTTTTGTACTGTTGAATTTATTCTTAACGGTTTAAATGAGGACAACGGGGACGAAAGACATGCCTCCGGTAAAAAAAGCGTGTTTTCTTCCGGAGAATATCTGCCGGCAATCCTGAAGCTTCTTTCACCTTTCGGGCTTAAAGTATAAAACGGCAAGCGGAGGGAGTACCAGTTCCATGGAATATTGCCTGCCGTGCCACGGGATATCAGATGAATTTACACCGCCGGAATTTCCGAGATTGCTGCCGTAATATTCATCTAAATCACTGTTCATTATCTCACGGTAAAAACATTTTTCCGGGACGCCGATCCTGTAGTTGAATCTCGGCACAGGTGTGAAATTACAGACAACAACAATATGATCATCGGGATTCCCGGCGCGCCTGATGAAGGACAACACACTATTGTCCGTGTCCCTGAAATCGATCCACTCAAACCCCTTTTGATCAAAATCAACCTCATATAACGCCGGCTCCGAAGAATATATGCCGTTGAGGTCCCTGGCATAATTCCAGAGTTTCCTGTGATCTTCAAGTTCGAGCAGGTGCCAGTCAAGGCCGCGATTGAATTTCCATTCGTCCCATTGTCCAAACTCGCCGCCCATAAAGAGTAGCTTTTTCCCTGGATGGCTGTACATATAGCCGTAGAAAAGCCGGAGATTCGCGAATTTCCTCCATCTGTCTCCGGGCATCTTGCTCAGCATAGACTTCTTTCCGTATACAACTTCATCGTGCGACATAACCAGCACGAAATTTTCGGTGAACGCGTAAAGGAGGCTGAATGTCAGATTATTATGATGATATTTCCGGTAAACAGGGTCTTGTGAAATAAACTCAAGCATATCGTTCATCCAGCCCATGTTCCACTTCATATCGAATCCGAGACCGCCGAGATGAACAGGTTTTGACACACCGGCCCAGGAGGTGGACTCCTCCGCAATTGTCAGTATGCCTGGAAAATACTGGTGTACGAGCTCATTGAATTTTTTAATAAAACCTATCGCCTCTAAATTTTCATTCCCGCCGAATATATTGGGCTCCCATTCTCCGTTTTTCCTGGAATAGTCGAGATACAGCATGGATGCCACCGCGTCAACCCTGAACCCATCGATATGATACACGTCGAGCCAGAACAGGGCGTTCGATAAAAGGAAATTTCTCACTTCATTGCGTCCGTAATTGAAAATTAACGTTCCCCAATTCTTATGCTCCCCTTTCCGGGGGTCCTGATGTTCATACAGGGCGGTGCCGTCAAAGAATCCAAGACCGTGTCCATCCTTTGGAAAATGCGCCGGAGACCAGTCTAGGATAATAGAGATATTATTCTGGTGGCATTTGTCCACAAAAAACATGAAGTCATCTGGAGTTCCAAATCTGCTGGTGGGCGCAAAATAACCGATTGTCTGATACCCCCATGAATCATCAAGCGGGTGCTCGGATAATGGCAGCAGCTCTATATGCGTATAGCCCATATCTTTTACATACGCTATCAGCTTATCGGCAAATTCCCTGTATGTCAGAAACCTGTTACCCTCATCGGGCGCTCTCATCCATGAACCAAGATGCACTTCGTAAATCGATACGGGCCTCTTGAACCAGTTTGTCTTTGAGCGATTTGTCATCCACTCATCGTCATTCCACCGGTATTTATGTATGTCATAGACTATGGAAGCGCTTTTCGGCCTCTGTTCAAAATAAAACCCGTAAGGGTCGGCCTTGACCGCGCGATATTTATTAAATCTGGACTTTATCTCGAATTTATAGAGATCACCCTCACGGAGTCCCGGAATAAAAAGCTCCCATATCCCGGATGAACCTATAACACGCATCGGATGTCTTCTATTGTCCCACCTATTGAAATCTCCGATAACACTGACGCCTTCCGCGTTTGGCGCCCACACGGCGAAATGGACTCCGCTTATCCCGTCTATCTCCATAAGGTGGGCCCCGAATTTTTCGTATTTATTATAGTGTTTACCTTCTCTTATGAGGTAAATATCATAGTCTGTAAGCACCCGGTCGAATGAGTATGGGTCCTTAAATTCAGAAATATCGCCGTCGGCTGTCTGTATTTTTAATTTGTATGGAAAAGTATCTTCCCTGTCGAGCCGTAAAATATAGAACCCCTGGTCCCGTATCCTGGACATCAGAAATTCTTCACCTGTATTTTCATCTACAACCCACGCCTTGTCAGCCTCCGGAAGAAAGGCCCTGACTTCCAGTTTTCCGGCAAAACCGTCGCCGACAACATGCATCCCCAGCACATAAAACGGGTCACTATGGCAGCTCTTCAGAATTCGTTTTATATCATCTCTGATTTCCATGAATAAGCCTCTCGGACATCTTTTATTAGTATATTAACCTTAGTGCTGTAAAAAATCATTAATAAAAGCAGGCAGGGGGGATGAAAAACAGCTCATTCCAGCCCTGGGACGGCCGTCTCTCTGAACGGCTATATTTCCGGCTGAAAAAACAGGGTGCTATTGTGAGGACCTGTTCAGAACTATTAATATTTCTTTAAACCTTCCCTCGCAATAGCAATTTTGCCGGTCCTCACAAACTCCTTGATACCCATCGGTTTCAGGATATCAACTATCGCGGCTATCTTCTTTTCATCACCTGTTACTTCTATGGTATAAGTCTTCTGACTCGAATCAACAATCCTGCCGCGGAATATTTCCGCAATCCTGAGGACTTCCGCCTTGTCCTCCGCCCTGGGAGCAACCTTAATTAGCACCATTTCCCGTTCTACATGGTCAAGTTCCTTCATGTCAACGACCTTAATAACATCAATAAGTTTGTTGAGCTGCTTATCTATCTGTTCTATGACCCAGTCATCACCGCTCGTTACTATCGTCATGATCGATATCTGAGGGTCTATTGTTTCGCCTACGGACAGGCTCTCTATATTATATCCTCTCCCGCTGAACAGACCCGAGACTCTGGAAAGCACACCGAATTTATTTTCAACAAGTACAGATATGGTATGTCTCATAGCTCTCCTTCATATTATGCTTTATATTTTATCTATCCAATATATGTAACCGCCATCCTTCCCGTCCAGAGAGGATGACAATGGTATAGTGCTGTTTACAATAATTAATAGCTGAAGCTCATTGCAGGTTTATTTTACCGCCTTAAGCTTTTTCCCGGATTTTTTCACCTCTTCAAGAAAAAGCATTTCATCGATCGCCGCCCCTGCCGGCACCATAGGGTATACCTTCTCTTTCCAGTCTATTACAAAATCCATTAAAACAGGCCTTTTTATTTTGAACGCTTCTTTCAGCACAGGCTCCACCTCCGAGCGTTTTACGGCCCTTAAGCCGACGGCATTATAAGCCTCTGCAATTTTCACAAAGTCCGGCACGGATTCGTCAAGCCTGGTATGGGAATATCTCTCCTTAAAGAAAAGTTCCTGCCATTGCCTGACCATCCCAAGGAATCTGTTGTTCAATATGGCGACTTTCACCGGAAACCTGTTTATCACGGCAGTGGCAAGCTCCTGGATATTCATCTGTATGCTTCCATCGCCGGCGATATCAATTACAAGTTTGTTCGGAAATGCAAGCTGTGCACCGATGGCGGCCGGCAATCCATAGCCCATGGTACCCAGCCCGCCCGAAGATAAAAATGTGCGGGGTTTATCAAACTTATAGAACTGCGCCGTCCACATCTGGTTCTGGCCGACTTCCGTTGTGATTATCGCATCGCCTTTTGTCAGCTCATTTATTTTTTCGATTACAAACTGCGGTTTGATGATGTCAGTGTCCCTGTCATAGGTCAAAGGTCTTTCAGCCTTAAAGTCGTCTATCTGTTTTAACCAGGCCTTCCTGACCTCTTTCCATTGTTCTTTTACCTCGCCCTTAAGGACTTTGTTCAGTGTTGTAAGCACCCTTTTCACGTCACCGACAATAGGTATGTCAACACGTACGTTCTTCCTTATGGATGTAGGGTCTATATCAATATGTATTATTTTAGCATGCGGGGCAAAAGCGCTTACCTTGCCGGTGACCCTGTCGTCAAAGCGCATGCCGATAGCGATCAGAAGGTCCGACTCCTGTATGGACTTGTTCGCATAATACGTACCGTGCATCCCCGGCATGCCGAGGGAAAGCTTATGACTCCCGGGGAACGCCCCAAGACCCATAAGAGTCATGGCGACAGGCAATTTAGCATGTTCGGCAAGTTCTTTCAGTTCTTTTGAGGCGCCGGAAATTATAACGCCGCCGCCGGCGACGATCACCGGTTTTTTTGCCTTTGCGATCGCATGGGCGGCCTGGCTTATCATCCATTTATTGCCCTCATAGGTAGGGTTATAGCTCCTCATCTTTATACTTTCAGGCCATACGAAATCTGTTTTAGCCGTGGTAACATCTTTAGGGAGATCTATTAATACCGGGCCGGGGCGGCCTGTAGTCGCTATGTAAAAGGCCTCTTTAATAATCTGCGCCAGGTCCCCAACGTCCTTCACAAGAAAATTATACTTGGTGCACGGCCTCGTAATTCCGACTATGTCCGCTTCCTGAAATGCGTCATTGCCGATCAGCAGCGTCGGCACCTGCCCAGAAAACACAACCAGAGGTATCGAATCCATTGCCGCAGTGGCTATTCCGGTAACGGTGTTTGTAGCGCCTGGGCCGGAAGTCACAAGTGCGACGCCGGCTTTTCCGGTCGCCCTCGCATAACCGTCCGCCGCATGGACAGCCCCCTGTTCATGCCTGGTAAGTATAAGCTTTAGTTCCTTTTCATCATGCAGCTGGTCAAATATATTAAGGACGACTCCCCCAGGGTACCCGAAGATATGTTTTACACCCTCTTTTTTTAGGCATTCCAGCAAAATTTCCGCGCCTGATAGTTTCATATTGATTTATGCTCCTCTGTCAGCCTCTTAAGGACAGCTTAACTTTTTTAGTTCAAATTTATTTTAACATATAGCCGCAAACAACAAAAAACGTTCCTGGTGTTTTGTCATCTTTGTATCGTCATAACCGATATGCCTGTTTGTTATTTCGAAGGAGTACGCAACTGAGAAATCCTGGATTTCTCCCTTCGGCCGAAATGACAATTCAGATTTGACACAGCACCAGCTATGTATTCTTATTCTTTTCTTTTTTATTCCTGTACATCTTCACGTCAGCCTCATTTAATGTCGCCAAAAGGTTATTAGAGTCATCGGATGTCGAACAGCCGAGACTGAAAGATATCACGCAACCGAATTTTTGAGCGTTATTATTATTCCATCTAACAGTTTCTTCCCCTAGTCTCCTGGCTACCCTGGCGCTCTTTCCGCAACTGGTATTCATCATCAATACCAGAAATTCATCACCCCCGAAACGGAATACAAGATCTGATTTGCGAACCGAATTTCTGATCAGGTTTGCGCTTTCAACCAGGATTTTATCTCCTGTCAGATGCCCCAGCGTATCGTTAATCTGTTTGAGATGGTCCATATCTATCATAATAAATGAGACGGCCTCGCCGTTTTTTTTAAGCCTCGCAAACTCCCGTTCAATCACCTCATTAAAGAAATGCCTGTTATACATACCGGTCAGATGGTCTATTATTGACAGCTCCCTGAGCCTGGAGGCCCTATTGTTGAGGTGGAAAATAAGAGTATTTATATTTTCATAGAGGGTCCTTACAGGCTGCTCGGAAATAACCTTGAAAACCTCGCAATCAAAACAGGTATTGTATTTCTTCGAAAATTCACCCTGGACATCGCCATCGCAGATCGTGCCGCCCTGAAGCCAGCATCTGTAATTTCTGCTTTTATACGCCGGGCATTTTTTTCTTTTACATCCTTTAATCTCCCAGCACCTGAGAGGTTTAAACTTCCTTGATAAATAGCTCCATCTTTCGACCGGAAGGGACATCTCAATTGTGCCCCTGATAATCTTCTCCAGATCACTGTTGAGCTGCAATAAAAGATGGTTGTCATCTTTTCCCCCTGCTTTACTGTTTCTTACAACCATATTCCTTTACGATATAGTTAACCCCATATATCAAGTGGCAATAAAAACCTCTTTTCCCCTGGAAATCACCCCGGTTTTCAGAGCAATTATAAAGTTATATAATTGAATAAAGCAAACTTTTCAATCTTCGTCAACAAAAAAATTCAACGCTGAACGTCCGAACATAACTCAGTCTCAACAGGTCATTTCATTATCGCGCCCTCATCCGCGGAACTTACAAGCTTCGCATACCTTGCCAGGTAGCCCCCCTTTATTTTCGGCAACGGCCTCTTCCATCTCTTCATCCTCTCTGTTATCACTTTCTGTGACAAACGGACGTTCAGACTTCTTTCAGGAATATCAATCTTTATCCTGTCCCCGGCTTTAACTATCGCAAGGAGGCCGCCTTCCATCGCTTCCGGCGAGATATGCCCGATGCAGGGACCTCTCGTCCCTCCGGAGAACCTTCCATCTGTAATGAGCGCAACGGATTCACTCAGTCCCATGCCGGCTATCGCGGAAGTGGGAGAGAGCATTTCACGCATGCCCGGCCCTCCCTTGGGGCCCTCATACCTGATTACAACCACATGGCCCGATTTTACTTTCCCGGCAAGGATAGCCTTCATAGCGTCTTCCTCTGAGTTGAAAACGATCGCGGACCCTTCGAATTTCATCATCTTCCCGCTGACAGCGGACTGTTTCACTACACATCCGCCAGGCGCCAGATTACCCTTCATTATTGCAATTCCGCCCTCTTTTTGATGGGGTTTATTCAACGGCCTTATAACCTCTTCATCGTTTATAGCGGCCTTATCCGCAATATCGAACACCTTTTTCCCCGATACCGTAATATTGTTATTTATTCTGTCCCTTAATCTCTTTAATACCGCCGGAATGCCACCGGCGTAATGGAGGTCTTCGAGATAATGTACGCCGCCGGGCAGCATATCCGCTATATGAGGAGATGTTCTGCTGAGTTCGTCAAATTTAGCCAGGGGCAGATTTATGCCGACATCATGAGCAATAGCGGGAATATGAAGCACGGTATTTGTCGAGCCGCCAAGCGCCATATCAACACGGACGGCGTTCTCAAACGCCTTCATATTCATTATCTTTCTTGGAGTGATATTCTTCTTGACAAGCGCTACAATTCTTCTCCCGCTCTCAAATGCGATTCTCCTCTTCTCGGATGAAACGGCCAGGGCGGTAGCGCAAAACTGAAGACTCATGCCAAGCGCCTCCGTAACACATGCCATGGTATTTGCCGTATACATGCCCTGACATGAACCGGCCCCGGGACAGGCGCACATTTCAAGCTCTTCAAGCTCTTCCTCTTTTATCAGACCTTTTTTATATTTTCCTATCGCCTCGAAAGTATCATTTACAAGTGAAAGTCTCCGTCCATGAAGGCGTCCTGATAACATCGGCCCCGCCGTGACCACTATCGACGGTATATTTATTCTTCCGGCGGCCATAAGCATTCCCGGCGTAATCTTATCACAGTTCGTCAAAAGCACAAGCCCGTCAAGCTGATGGGCCTGAGCAACTGTTTCAACCATATCAGCTATCAGTTCCCTTGACGCGAGCGAATAGTGCATCCCCTTGTGTCCCATGGCTATTCCATCACAAACACCCGGCACACCAAAGAAAAACGGATAACCGCCCCCCGTATGGACTCCCTTTTCTATAAATCTTTCCAGGTCTCTCATGCCGACATGACCTGGAATCAAATCAGTGAAGCTCGTAGCTACACCGATAAAGGGCTTCCCCATCTCGGACTTTGAAATTCCCGTCGCATAAAGAAGTGCCCTGTGCGGAAGACGCTCAAGTCCCTCTTTTATTGTTTTGCTTCTCATGGTGACTATAATCCCCCCCGAATCCTGAATCCGGCAGCCGGGCGCAAGAAAACTCCGGTCTTCGTCGCCTGCGGCTATCGGATTAATTCTCTGTAGTTTCTTTTTTGAAATCCCTTATCATTGCAGCCATCCTGTCTTTCCTGAACAGTTTCTCTTTCTGTAATTTTTTTCTTTCGATCTCCTGCTCGGCAGAAAGATAAATGTTTTTGTCTATAGCTGCCAGTACGCCTTCAAGACTCTTATGTTCCTCACTAAGTTTCTTGAATTCCGAATTTTCTTTTTTCAGACTCTCAATGATCTCTTGCTCTTTCAAGTTCTCCTCCTCATATGGAAATTTTTTTTAAACAAGGCATATAAAAACACAAATCAAGGTTCCGGTAAAAAAACTTCAGAAAGAAACCTTACCTTCCTATGAGATTGACAATTTACAGGGAAACTCAAAAAAACTTCTCGCATGCGTTAATATAGGATAAAACTTTCAGATTAAATTATCAATCCATAAATTTACTTAACTTAATTATGTGCCCGGGATTGCCTTATTTTTCTTCAATTATGACCTTTATTTCTATCCTTTCCTCCGGGTTGTCCCGCATGTCCCTCGGCTGGCTTACTATTGTATCCGCCACCTCCATCCCCGAGACCACTTCCCCGAAGGCCGTATACTGTCCGTCAAGAAACAGCGCGTCCGCCACGCATATGAAAAACTGGGAGCCGGCGCTATCAGGGTCGGCCGACCTCGCCATCGACAGCACCCCCCTCTTATGCGGCTTATCGTTAAACTCAGCCTTCAACTGATATCCCGGACCGCCCATACCATGTTTTGACCTGTCAGCTTCCTTTGAATTCGGATCGCCGCACTGTATCATGAACTCCGGGATGACCCTGTGAAATATCGTACCGTCAAAAAAACCATTTTTCGCCAGATCGATAAAGTTTTTTACGTGGCCTGGCGCCAGGTCTTGGAAAAAACTCAGCTCCATCTTTCCGAATTTTGTCTCTATCACCGCTCCTGTCCTGCTCATCTTGCAATCTCCTTTTTGAAAATATTTTGCAATAGTTGACAATCCATCTGATTATCACCGATTTTCATACAGATAAAGCACCCTAAATTCATGAGGTTGCCCAGAGCTTAAAAAAGAGTTTTCTATTTCCCAGCCAGGGGATCTTTGCAT
>VAPF01074126.1_pt1 | contig 15196 bp, 10 predicted proteins | sample 3393931 | NCBI WGS metagenome assembly VAPF01 (sample SAMN08290437, study PRJNA428436) | hydrothermal vent metagenome | isolation source: Deep-sea hydrothermal vent chimney | place: Atlantic Ocean: South-mid Altantic Ridge | depth 2773 m m | reverse complement strand
CTCTATCCTTCTGCCGAAGGCATCATACTTGAGTGACGCAGAGAGCATCGCGCAAAGCGCATCAAAACCATCAATACGAATAAGTCTGTTTCTTGTATCCCAGGTGTAGGCGGTTGTACCACAGGAGTTCGGCATGTCTAATCTTGGCTGTCGCGGCATGATGGAATCCTACTATTTTACCTCCTTATACTGTCAACAGTTTTGCATAGTAGGTAACAACTTCACAAATGTTATCTCTTTTTGTCAACAATGAAGATTTGACCCTCAAAGTTTCAAGGTGTGTGTTTACTGCTCCCAAACGCCAGTTAAACCCAAGCTACGCAATAAAGTTTTTTGGAAATCATTTTTAGAGCTGCCTCCGTTATGCCGATACAGGGTAAAGTTGACTCCCTGAATGGCAGTAATCAGGCATTTCGTCCCAGGTGCGGTTCTCCAGACTCCTCCCGTTTTTCTTCTTGTTGGTTCCACCCCACTGTTTAAAGAAAAACGGTACACGCGCTCTCATACACTGATCCCGTATATCTGTAACCCATTCAAGCTTCATCGGCCGGGCACCAGGACCGGACTCACCGCCGACAATTACCCAGTCAATGTTGTCGAGATCCAACTGCCGAACTGGTCCTAGTAATGGTTCTATGGATAAGAACTTAACCGCTGCGCTTGTATTTCTCAGGTGATCGACTCTTGTCAGGTACCCTTCTGCTTCCACTGTGACCCCCATCCAGATATTAGGAGTCCATGGTAAACGCGAAGAAAGTTGAGCTAACCGGTCCGCTCGTTTTGTCAGAACCTGAAACCTGTGCCAGTGCGCCTTATTCATCACATTAAAAACCTTAAGGATAAAATCTGTTGGAACGCTTTTGTGGAAAAGATCACTCATGGAATTCACGAAAATAGCCTGGGGTTTCCGCCACCGCAGAGGAAGTTCAAGCGTGTGCTCATGAGTCGTGACAGCAAAACCGTTACGATAATTCGGCTGACCCATAGCATGTAACCGATGGGCCATTCGCTCAGCGTAACAGTTCATACAACCGGTGCTGATTTTCGTGCATCCGGTCACCGGGTTCCATGTTGATTCCGTCCACTCTATTGTTGATTTTGTCGCCATCAGTTTATCCTTTCAATCCAGATCTTGTATTTTTTGTAATCCATGGAATTAGCAGGCTTTCCTGTGGGAGTTGTAGCAGGGTCACGTTCGACAGACAACAAGTTATCCATTTTCATGCCATTGATCTCCTTTTTCAGACGAGGTTCAGGAAATGTGATGCCGTATTTCTCCACAAGAGCAACAAGAAGATCCTTTAGCAGCATTTTTGTTGCCGTTAACCGAAGAATGTCCTCTCGTATATCATATTGGTGCCAACCAATCATATCGGGATAATCTAGCTCTTCATATAAAATCGGATTACCATCCCTATCCTCAACAACAAAATCACGCCATGTTCGGCTCATCTTGTCCGCCATAAGAAGCAGACCATCAGGGTGATTCGTTCCAAAAAACAAGCGATATTTAGGTAAATTATTTCTCTTCTTCTTGACGGGGATATTAACCACGTACTGGAACACCTTGCCCAGTTGTTTCTGGTATTCCTCGACAAAGTGTTTTTCTGTATCTTGCATGGTAATTTGACCTGCATTGTATTTTTTCAGGATGTCCTGCCAGTAAGCCCCAGAGGCGATCGCGTTCATTCTGGAAACAGTGTTCCCGGATTCCAACTCGTATTCTTCCGAATCATCATAGATTTCAAAATCCCGCAGTTCAAGCAATCGGCAGCCCTCTCTTAGAAAGCCAAATGAATTGAAATTCATTAAGAGCTCAAACGATGAAAAATTCTTTTCCGCAATGCGCTGAAAATGTTGAAGATCCAAATTTTTTATCCCGTAAGGGTCCACATAAAGAAAGATGTTTTTGCGGGTATTGTGAACCTTAGCAAGGAAGTTCTCTAATCGTTCCTCAAATGAACCATCAAGTAGTTTGCAGCGTTCGTATCCTTTAAGATTTTTTTCTAAGTCTTTGAAATACTTCTTCTCAATAAATACACCTTCGATATCGGCTCCAGGGTTTTGTTTAAGAGTATCGTCGATAACAGAAGCGATAATAATTGGAGACCCTGGTTCCCCATCATCGAATCGACCCTTGCCTGCGAAGCAATCAGCGATAATCACTCTATTGCCAGTTCTGAGGATTTTCGAAACGTATGGCACAAGGTAGCATCTGAGGATTTCATCCTTCAGCAAAGACCATCGTCGTTTCTTTGAAAAGAAATTTTCGGTTGTTTTCACTTTTGTCCCTCCACAATAGCTATTTCGTCATTAGTTAGACCGTATATCCGATAAACATGTGCATCAACGTCACTCTCCAAGGTCGTAGTGTCAGCATCTGGACTTATAGCTCGTTCATCAATAAGTCTCTTAACCATGCGTTCAACCGCATGTTTCAGGGTTTTATCAGGATTCGGAATGGGGAACTTGAGAATATCGCGTGCAAGAATCTGGGGAAACGTGTCTGTATTCGATATTTGAAATCGTTTCCGGAAATACCAGCCCATCAGGGTGGAACAGAGTACTCCCAACAAATACTGCTCACTGATCCCGTGCGTTCCCTTTACCTTGACGATGAATAGCAGAGTGTTGCAGTAGCTGTCGTACGACACATAGGTCCCAATAAGCCGTTTGTCAACGATTTTGCGGATCAAGAGCTTGGCTCCGAGAAACTGAGCTGGGTCTCTCGGAGCAGCAAGCCATGGGCCATAGTTAATCCAGCTATTCTCCTTCCAGAGCAATCCATACCGCATGACGTGCTTGCCCTCAAAGAACGGCTGCCAAGACTTAACTTCCCTTTTTTTCTTGCTAGTAAAGGGTTTCGTTGACCTGGTTTGCACGGATTGAGGAGGTACACCCTTGCCGACTTCATAGGCTTTGATGCCCGATAGTACATCTGCAAACTCAGCAAGAGGGCTATGTGAAGACTCAATCTTCTTCAGCAGTCTGATCTCTTCTGCGTTGCTGTGTACATTGAAGATGCGTTGCTCATGCCAATCATTGGCCAATGCCATGAACTCAGCGACTGGATTTGCGGGAGTGATGTCCGCTGCTGTCTTTGAGAGTCGCCGCACCCTAACGTTGTATGCAAGGGCCATTAGCGAGGTGTCAGCCTTGTGGGCAAACAGCAATGTTGTGTCCACTACCGCAGCAGAAAACACGTTAGCCGGCAAGGCGTAGATTTCCGAAAGGCGAGTTGTTGTGAGCAAGAAGTCTCTAAGTGTCTGCGTAAATCCTAGGTTGAGATAGGTGTCTGGAACGATTAGGGCCAAGGCACCACCCCTCTTGAGTAGCTGAACCGCGCGCTCTATGAACAGGACGTAGCTTTCGCCACGAAGGGCGTAGGTGGTAAACGTCATCTTCAACAATTCTCGTGTATCGGAATCAAAATTGATACCATACGGTGGATTTCCGATAACAACATTGAACCCATCTGCAATGCCATACATCCACTCCGGATCAAAGAACGGCGCGGAAGCGTTCTGATCATACGGGTCCCATGCGGCGAGTTGGTGAGAGGCTTCGCCGCTCATGCCGCCATCGGCGAGTACGCCGGCTATTTCCTCACGAAGCTTAGCATCGCGCTTCTGCAACGCAAGCTTGTCACGCCTGCGCTGGGCGGCGAAGTGTTTGTGGCGTACGGCGGCCAACTCACTCTCCAGTTTGGGCAGTCGCTGATCGACAAGGAGTCCTTCGCCACGATCCAGCGAAATAAGTGTATTGGCCGCGACAAACTTGGTTTCGAGGTTCGGCAACGGGCGGACACCACAGTTCTGGGCCTTGTTCTTGTTGGTACGCTGATCGCAGATAAGCGAGATAAAAAAGCGCAATTTCGAGATCTGAATAGCGATGGGTTGAATATCAACGCCATAGATGCAGTTTTCTATCAGATACAGCTTGCGTCCATAATCATCGTCATTGTCTTCAAATATTCGCTCTAACTCTTCCCGCATGGACACTGAGTCCAATTTATCAAGCTGCTTATGCTTCCAACGTTCGTTGTGTGGATCAAGTTTACCAAGGATAAACACGAGCTTGTGCAGAATCCCCATCGGGAATGCACCGGAGCCGCAGGCAGGATCGAGGATCTTGCACTTGTCAATCGCGTCGATAAGGGCATTGACTTCGGCATCCGGGAACTGGTGCGGGTCTTCGCTATAGGCGAACAACCGCCGGAGGCGGTTGGTGTTTTCTTGATCGGTCTGATTCGACAGATCTGACTGATCCGACGGATAAAGCCTCCCTTCCAGATACGCAATCAGCGATTCATCCACCATGTAATGGACAATCTCGCGGGGCGTATAGAAAGAGCCGGTCTGCTTGCGGGCAGTGGTGCCGGTTTCGGGATTATAACTGGCGAGGAGATTCTCAAAGACCTTGCCAAGCAACTCAGGGTCAAGCGCGATTTCTTCTTCGATCGGGGTGTTCTCTGTAACAGTAAACTTATAGCTGTCCAGTAGTCGAATGAGGCCCCTGACGTTTTCTTTCTTTTTCTTCTTATCGCCGTAGGCATCGCTGAGGTCGAGGGTGCGGTAGTCGGAGAAGAACAGGAAGTTGGGAACCTTGGGCTGCTTCCGTGTATTGCGGGTAAAACCGTCAACGTAGATGACCTTGCCCGAATCGTCTTCCTTATCCAGGCAGTCGAACAGGCCACCATTCAGGAATGGAATATCGGAAAACAGCTTGACCGCTTCTTTTTCGGCAATGGCGAACAGCTTTTGATAGCGGTACAAGCTCTTGACACCATACTCGTCCTTTTGCTCGTGGAAGGAGCCGTCACTTGTGAATTTTCGGTTCTCCCGACCGCCGGAATTCATGCGCTGGTTGAGTGTGCCGAAGAACAGATTCTGGAGAATGGCCCTGTAGAACGTGCTGTCGTCATCCCTCAGGGATTTGAGAATGCCAGCAAGCTTGCGTTCACTGAAAAGTTCGGCGGGAATAAGGCCCTTTTCCTTGAGAAACCAGCAGAAGATCAGCCGGGTGAGGAGCCGGATAACATTGGTTGCGTTCCGTGTAGCCGCGTCCTTCTCTACGTCGTCAGGGAATGCCACATGTGCCAGCGCCCAGAAATACCAGTCCGCAAGTTCGCGATAGAACTTCTTGTTCAGCTCGTTGGTATCGAGCGTGGCACGCCATGCCTCGTGAAGCTGCGTGAAATCCCGGCACTTGTGCTTCGCCATCAGTGTGGGGAGTGCGAGGTCGTACAGAATTTCGATATGCGCGCGGTGCGCTTCCTGATAGCGGATGTCCTTTATCAGCTTGACCTTTTCCAATACATCGCGGCTTTGATCCTTCTTGTGCAGCCGTCGGTCAATGATTGAGAACGTCAGCGCGCAATCGTGCCGCAAGAGAAGCATGGCAGGCATATCGAACAGGAGATTGATCTCACGGGTGATGTCCGAGAGCTGGGTTCGCGTATAATGGTTCTTCTCCAGGTCAAGGGCAAAGAATAAATAGGACTGATAGTTGCGGGCGTCAAAACCAGACTGAAAGTCCAGGCTGGCCGGTCCTCCGGCGCTCTGTATTTCATCATCCGTAATCTGAAATAGGAATTCGACGGACTTCCAGCGGTCAAACAGTGCCTTGTCCTTGCGGAATTGGCGGTCACGTTTGTCGAACTCGGAAAGAAAGGCGTCCGGTGTATTGTCGAAATCGAGGGTCTTCTCGCTCTGGTAGCCGAGGCTATTCAGAAGACCAATTGATGCAGCGCGCAAGTCAGCACCGGAAAAAGCCCGGAGCGCTGTTTCGATTTGTTGTTTTGTGTCTGTGTTCATTATTAATCAGCGCTCACTTGTTTCTCGGTGGTAGCAGCCGATGGCCCAGTTCCGCAACGTGAGGCTGATATTGACAGCGCAGCCAGATGTTCGGCCTGGCGGATGTCGGATACAAGCGCATCGAAATCCATTTTGTGTTCTTTTTCAGCCATGAGTTTTCCCTGATTTGATTACCAGCCAGGTTATCAGTTCGAAATCAGAGGCGTCGTTGGCCTGCTCCTGCTTATCGGGGATAACAAAATCCCGGCCGGACTGTAGCCCGGCAGCGGTTCGTTTCTGGAACGTGCGGGCGATTGCGTTGATAGCCTTGGCCAGCAAATCGCTGTACTTGTCCATCTTCGCGCCGCTTTCCGTCTCCTGGTCAAACAGGTCGCAGAGCGCCTGATACGGCGCGGCCTTCCCGAAGCAAAGCTTCTGGAACATGGAGAGGGCATTCTTTGCCTGGGTGAAGGTGAAACGAACGGTGCCATCATTGCGAATATAGAGCAGGTAATACCGCCCCAGGGGATTAACATTGGAGGATCGTTTCTCCTGCGGCGGGTTCTTGTGCCGCAAGCAGAAGATCACACCTGGCTTCACGATCTCGTGCCAGTTCTTGTCAAACAGCTCAGCGCCCTTCATTTCGTCAAACGTCGGTGTAACGGCATAGAGACCCAGCGGGGCTTCCTCCAGTCGTTTGCGGTTGTTGGCCAGGAAATTCATGAGCTCAACCCGGAAATCGTCAAGCGTAAATTCACTGAGCGAGACGTTGTCGTCCATCTCCTCCAGATCGATCACCTCGTCTCTGAGCCGGATGAGCTGCTTCTCACGATAGGTCAGTTCTTCAGCTACCAGGGCTTCGAGTTGATCGGGATTGAGAAGGTTGTCCGCACCGCTGGCAGCAAGGTCCACCATCGCCATACGCGCTTCAACGCGGTCTTTGAGATTGATATACTTGTTCAGGTCGTCAGTGGGCCAGAAATTGACGAGCTGAATCTGTTTGTTGGTGCTGCCCAGGCGATCGATTCGGCCAAAGCGCTGGATGATCCTCACCGGGTTCCAGTGGATGTCATAGTTGATGAGATAATCGCAGTCCTGCAGGTTCTGGCCCTCTGAAATACAGTCGGTAGCGATGAGGATGTCAATCTCGCCCTCCTGCGGCATGTTTGGCATTTTCTCACGAAGCTTGGAGCGGGGCGAGAAGTTGGTCAGGATAGAAATAAAATCTGTCTGGCGGGCATAACCAGTCTGCTTGAAGGTTGTACGGTTGTCACCAGTGCCGGTCACCAGTGCGCAGTACAGGCCCAGACCCTCGGACACCCAGTTCCTCAGATTTGCATAGAGGTATTGTGCTGTGTCGGAAAAAGCGGTAAAGATCAGTACTTTCCGATTGTCGTCGTTAAGTGGGTGTTTGATCTTGTCCTGGATCAGACGTTTCAACTCCTGAAGCTTGGCGTCACGATCCGCAGTCACGGCCGCGGCTTTCTCGTGGATGGCAATCAACTGTGTACGGTCCTTCTTGAGGTCCTTTTTCCATTCTTTGCGTTTCAGGTGCTCCAACCGGATTAGGAGCTTCTTGCCTACCCTCAGCCTTTCCTGCAGCTCCGCCTCCTCTTCCTCTCCCTGGTCCTTAAACAGTTCAGGGTTAGTATATTCATCGATATTGCCCTCGAAATGGTCGATCTTCTCCAACAGGTTGTCGATCTTCTTGATTGTTCGGTCGATCGACACCTCAAAACTGTGCACGGAGCTTTCGAGTCTCTTCAGGTAGTTTGTACGCATCATGCCTATCAGATAGGACTCGCGCTTCCTCTGATCGTTGAAAAGAACCAGCTGCGCGTCGTCCTTGATGTAGCGGTTCACATGGGCTTCTTCCAGATACTTGGTCGGATTGAAGATGGTCAGTTTGTATTCGGAGATAGCCGCATGCAATTCATCGTAGGAAGGAAAGTATCCCTTGATATCTGTAGCCGGATGCAAGGAGATTGGTTTGAGCCTTTTGGGAAATTCGCCCATATCCCCGGTCCCATAGTAGCTGATGATATGTCGACGCGACCGTGCGATCGTGAGTTCGTCAAGCAGTTTGAAGAATGTGGAATCCAGGACATCGAGTAGACGGCTGACCTTACGTTCCGGGTTCTTTTTCGGGTCCGCCCACTGCGTAAAGTGGGTCTGCGCATTCTTCATCGCCTGAGCGATGCTGTAGATGCCAAGCGACTCGTGGAAGGCCGTGTCCTGATCTTGTGTGATCAGCAGAAACTGGTTTCGTAAATCCTTGAGGCTGTTGTTCACAGGAGTTGCCGAAAGCATCAGCACCTTAGTATCCACGCCTTTCTGAAGAACCTGTTCCATCAGAAATTCGTAACGCGTAGTCTTGCGAGTGCCGTCTTCCTGAACCTTGCCCCCTGCGTTATTGCGAAAATTGTGAGACTCATCAATAACCACAAGATCATAATTGCCCCAATTGTGAGTTTCATAAGCATCCCGCCCCAAATCAGTATGAGCCAGCACAGTGAAAGCAAACCTATCTCTGAGGAGAGGGTTTCGTGTGTCGTTTTCGCGGTAGACCTTCCAGTTATCCTCCAGCTTTTTGGGGCAGAGGACGAGCACGCGACCGTTGAGAAGTTCAAAATACTTGATGACCGCCAATGCTTCGAACGTTTTCCCCAGTCCGACACTGTCCGCGATGATGCAGCCGTGATGCTTCAGGATCTTGTTGATCGCGCCCTTTACACCGTCCTTCTGGAATTCATAGAGCATGTCCCATACGTTGGATTCGAAGAAGCCGGTCTTCTCGTTGAGGAGGCCGCCACGTTCTGCCTCCGACAAGTAATCTTCAAATAAGTGAAAGAGCGTTTTGAAGTAAACGAACTCCGGCGAATGATCCTGGTATAACAGAGAAAGGTAGTTCAGGACTTCAGACTTGACGTCCTCAACGAGGTCTGTGTCGTTCCAAACCTCGTTGAACCAGTTTTTCAGGTCCTTGCGGTCCCTGTTGTCATTGACCTCAAGATTTAGCTCTATATTATTATTGAAAGAACCGAGACCAAGGCCGCGCACCGTAAAGTTCGAGCTTCCGATGATGGCTTCGTGGACGCCATTGTTATCCATGTGGTACATCTTGCCATGAAGGAAGCCGGGTTTGATAATCGATCTGACATCGACTTTACTCTTCAGCCAATCTGAACATTCCTTAGCCACTCGTTTCTGTTGCAGCTTGTTCTCAAGCGCGAGAGTGTCGTTCTCAATCCTGAAGGCTTTTTTTTCTGTTTTGTCGGGGTCAAGTGATTGGATGAATTGTGGTTCTCCGAACAGGAACCGGAGATGATTAACCTGGTCAAGCTGGTCCTTGAGGGCGGAATAGGCATAAATGGTGAAATAAGCGGAGACGAATGAGAGATCTGAGTCCTGGAGAATCTTCTCTTTGAGAAAATTGCCAATTGATCCCCGATGGTGGTTGTCCCGGATGCCGGATGTTTCAGGGCTGGATGATGTCATGCGCAGTGTCTCCTCTGATTCCAGATCATAATCATTTCCGGCCTTTACCGATTTTGCCCGCCATCGATATCCTGAACGGTATCGCTCGTGCTGTAGAACAGATTCATCTTACACATATTCTTCTTCCTATCATGCACAAATTCTCCTGTCACTCGCTTTCCATTTGAGTAACAGTTCATTATACCTTAAGTTGAGGGGTGTAAGGTATAAGGCACAACACGCTGGATTGATTGCCCCAAACCGGTTCCTCATTGGTCCGTACTTTACCAATTATTGCCCGGGATGATAAAATCACATGATCGGATGTCATATAAAAGTATCAAAAATTGGCCGGAAGACGAGCGACCGCGTGAACGGCTCTTCAAACACGGTCCATCAAACCTGTCCGAGGCGCAGCTTATCGCGATCATACTCCGCACGGGCGGAGGCGGTGGGAGTGCTTTAGATCTTGCGATGGAATTGCTGGATACATTCGGAAGCCTGAAGAATATGGAGCAGGCGTCACTCACTGAATTCTGCGCTTTAAAAGGCCTGGGGAAGGCAAAGGCGGCCCAGTTAAGGGCCGCGCTTGAACTCGGCAGAAGGTTGTTTCAGGAGCGCGGAGACAATAGTTCCGCGTTTTTGACCGCACGGGATGTATATGATTACTTTCACCCGAGGTTCAGCAACCTGAAAAAAGAGGTCTTTCACTGCATGATGCTCAATGTGAAGAACATGAAGATAAGGGAATCCAGGATATCGGAGGGGACCCTGACGTTTTCCGTGATACATCCCAGGGAGGCCTTCAGGGAGGCGATAAAGGAAGCCGCGGTATCCGTGATATTCGTCCATAATCACCCGAGCGGCGACCCGAATCCCAGCCGGGAAGATATATCAATAACAGCGAAACTCGCGGCTGCCGGCGAAACAGTAGGTATCAGGGTCCTGGACCACATAATCATAGGTGACGGGACATACGCAAGCATGCTGGAGAAGGGTTATTTAACAAGCAAATGAATTATAATAAGTATTCGGCTATCAGCTTAGCCCTTAAGCCTTTGTTGCCGGACGCTGAAAGCCGGGGGTTTATGGACTGATTTGCAGATATCGGGAGAGAGGTATTTAAGATGAAAGTGCTTGTTATCGGAGGCGGAGGCAGGGAACACGCGATTGTATGGAAGCTCTCGCAGAGCAGGCTGGTGGATAAGATATACTGCTGTCCCGGAAATGCCGGGATCGCTACGCTCGCCGAATGCATTGATGTAAGCCAGAACGATTTTAGTTTGCTGCTCGATTTTGTGAAGCATGAATGGATTGATCTCACAATAGTGGGGCCTGAAGAACCGCTTTCAAAAGGTATTGTCGATCTGTTTGAGAGAGAAGGCAGAAAGATCATGGGACCGAACAGGGCCGCGGTCCAACTCGAATCAAGTAAGGTCTTTTCAAAAGATATCATGAGGCTGCACGGCATACCGACGGCTGAATATAAAGTCTTCACGTCTTACCTGCACGCGGAAGAGTATCTGAAATTCAAAGGTGTCCCGATTGTGATAAAGGCCGATGGCCTGGCGGCAGGCAAGGGAGTTTTTGTCGCGTCTGACATGGATGAGGCAATTCACGCGCTGAAGCTTATAATGAAAGACAGGGTCTTCGGCGAAGCCGGCGACAGAGTGATTATAGAGCAATGCCTTACTGGCGAGGAAGCCTCTTATATGGTTTTCACTGACGGCAAGACCATTGTCCCGATGGTAAGTTCCCAGGACCATAAGCGTATTTTTGATGGGGACGCCGGCCCGAACACGGGAGGCATGGGAGCGTACAGTCCGGCTCCGGTTATCACGGAAGAGCTTGAGAAAGAGATACTTGAGAGGATTATGAAGCCGACATTAATGGCGCTCAGGGCGGACGGGATTGACTATAAGGGAATTCTTTATGCCGGGATTATGATAGATAAGGGAAGGCCTTATGTCCTTGAATTTAATTGTCGTCTGGGAGACCCTGAAACCCAGCCGGTGCTGGCAAGGCTCGATTCCGATTTTATGGAAATAGCCATGGCGATAGCGGATGAAAAATTATCGACTGTCCGGATTGAATGGAAGCAGGAACCCGCCGTATGTGTCGTGATCTCCTCCGGCGGATATCCCGGCCAATACAGCAAAGGGAGCATGATCGAGGGCATTGAGGAGGCGGACGGGATGGAGGGAGTCCATGTATTCCATGCCGGGACGTCTTTTGAAGATGGCCGCATCATAACCTCCGGCGGCAGGGTGCTCGGCGTTACTGCCGAAGGGAGCGATATAGCCCTGGCGAAGAGGAGGGCGTATGAGGCTGTCGGCAAGATACATTTTGACGGAATGCATTACAGGAAAGATATTGCCGACCGGGCGTTAAAGAGATGAAAATGAGTGTGTGGAGGTGTGGATGAATCCGAAGGTGCTGATAGTCATGGGCAGTGATTCCGATCTGCCTGTAATGGAAGAGACGGCGAAAATACTTGGGGAATTTGAGGTTCCTTATGAAATGGCAATATCATCGGCGCACAGAACGCCTGTAAGAACACTGGAGATAATTAAGGCCGCCGAGGGTAAAGGCGTTGACGTGATTATAGCAGGCGCGGGAATGGCCGCCCACCTGCCCGGAGTAATCGCCTCGCATACATTGTTGCCTGTAATCGGGGTGCCTCTGGAGGCATCTTCGCTCAACGGCCTGGACGCGCTGCTGAGCATAGTCCAGATGCCTCCCGGCATACCCGTGGCAACAGTGGCTGTAGGCAAGGCCGGGGCTAAAAACGCCGCGATACTCGCGGCGCAGATTATCGCGAGGAAGGATCCAAAACTGACCGGCAGGCTTTCCGATCACAGGAAGCGCATGTCGGAAGAAGTGGAAGAAAAGGCGGGGAAGCTCCAAAAGCAGTGATGGATACAAAAATCGAATGTTTCCCCTGTTTCCTTAAACAGGTGGTGATAGCTCTTCAACAGGTTCCCGGCGGAGCGCCTGATCTTCACCAGAGAATATTCAGGGAGGTCCTTGCGATTATGCAGGAGGCTGATATGAGCAAGCCGCCGGCATATACAACGACGTTTATCCATAGGGCGGTCAGAGATATCCTCGGTCTGGATCCGTTTAAGAAAATAAAATACGATTATAATAATCTGGCGATGGGACTCTATCCGGAATTGAAGAAGAAGATCGGGACGAGTAAAGACCCTTTATGGACAGCATCGAGGCTGGCGATAGCCGGCAATGTAATCGATTTCGGCATATTTACATCGATAGACATGGAAGGTTCGATTAACCGCGCGCTGGAGGCCAGTATCGCTGTTGATGACTATGTGTCGTTCAGTAAAGCAGTCCGGGAGGTGGACAACATCCTTTATCTGCTGGACAACGCCGGAGAGATTGTTTTTGACAGGCTTTTGATAGAGGAGCTTGTTTTGCCGGGCGCTAGAGTTACAGCGGTTGTGAAAGGCTCGCCGGTGCTGAATGATGTTACATTTGAGGATGCCGTCCAGGTAGGTCTCCCGGAAGTATGCGAAGTGATCAGCAATGGCTCTGATGCAATAGGGACAATTATGGAATGGACCTCTCCTGAATTTCAGGAAGCGTTTGGCATGTCGGACCTCATTATAAGCAAAGGGCAGGGCAATTTCGAGACACTTACTCCCGACGGAAAAAAGACGTATCACCTCTTTCAGTCTAAATGTGACGTACTCTCCAAAGAATTAGGCCTTTTGCCGGGCGCTATGCTTCTTAAGAAATCATAATTTATACGGCTGGATAATCAGTTCTGAAAGTGAAGAATGACCTGAACGGTTATCTCCTGTCCCTATCCCCTCTTTTGTTAAAAGAATCCCTCTGTTTGAAGCCGCCGCTTGCTCTTTTTTCCTGCGGCTTTGCTTCGTTGACGACAATCGATCTCTCCATGAATTGCGTTCCGTTAAACATGGAAATCGCCTTTTGGCCGTCTTCATCGGATATCATCTCAACAAAGCCGAATCCCCTAAGTCTGCCGGTAGCGGCATCCTTGATAAGCTTAACGGATGCTACCTCTCCCGCCTGGGAAAAAAGATCGTTCAGGTCGTCCTCATTGGCTTTGAATGAGATGTTTCCTACGTAAAGTCTTATTGTACTCATGCATTCCTCCTATTACGGCATAAAGTCCTCGTGTACCCAAGGGGCTGCACCGGACTGTGCCTAAATATGACTAATCCATACAGGCTTTGTCAAGAAATAAATAACCAGGGGAGTGGTTATGGGATTTTGCCGGCCCCAAAATCCGTGAATTGGAGGAATGCGGAATAACAGAAACCGCCCAGGTTTTTTATTTGTTTATTTCAAGGATAGCGACGAGCCCATGCCCTACGCCGATTCCCTGCTGCAAGTCCATCTCCAGCCTTCTTAGCGCGTAAGCTAGCTGGGGCTCGATTATATTGGCCCTGGAGTCACCTGGAAGATTCCCGGTAGCATTGATTATGTTCTTCATTGTATTAACCGAATTCCTGAGGGATTCGGGATAGGCCAGGTGCGAGTCACGGAGATCGGGCGTTGCCGATGACTCTCCATGAAATTCGGAGAGGAACACCATGGTATGTTTTACCAACGAATTCCAGTACATCGAATAGTTTTCGAAAAACTTATTTAAGTCCGTATATCCTGTTTTGGGAATATAATCTATTATCAGGGAACTCAGGTCGGTGCGGATATTCGGTTCGAGCAGGGCGTTTACAACTTCACGCATGGCGGGGCAGTGCCGGTTGTATTCAGCCGTGTCCATATGTCTTCCGACGAATATCGATCTGTCGAAAAACTTTTTGACCTTGATATCAACGCCAGACTCGGCACTGGCCTGTTTAACAATACGGATTGCTTCATCCTGGGAGAGTAACCTGAGAGGAAACGATTTTATGTCCACGGTTTCTCTTTCCTCAGGGGGATAAATATATGAAATCCGGTAGTCCATGAATGTTTCTTCCGCCGGTTCCTGCCCCCATAGTTCCTGCCATTCATAAGAATATCTGCCGAGCCAGTCACATATAATGAGGGCATGATCGCCGCAGTGACGGGCTATATCACAGAGGATCTTTGCGTTCTGACTGTCGTTATTATGAGAGAGGGTTCCGTAGGAGGTCAGGTAGATATCAAAAGGGTCTTCTTCCAGCGACAGGCCCGCTGAAAAATCACTCTGCCGGAACATAATCTTCTGGTTTCCGCTATGGAACTCCCCGGCCTCTCTTAAAAGGTCGGTATTAATGTCTATTCCAAGATAGAGACCTAAGATTTCCTGGTTGATGATGTCAACCGAGTACTCATATATGCCTACGTCTTTTGACGTGACGCCCATGATCAGGTCATAACCGTCGCCGTTGCCGCAGCCCAGGTCCATAATTCTGAGGCGCTCGAGTTTTCTCGCCTTATTGTCGACAAGTTTTTTGAGAAACGGCCGGATGAAAAGCCTTGTGACCTCGTCTTCCCAGGAACGGCGCACATTATCATATTTTCCGGTCAACCCGGACTTTTTGGCATAGTGGCCTGTTCTGACAGCCTCGGAATATGGTTTTTTCTCTGCCATTACGATCGATCCTTTCCTTTAAGTCTTCTAATCATAAAATCCCCCTTAATCTCTCCCTGCTGCGGGTCCTCGCCAAGGGTCGTTTCAACTCCGGCCCCTGAATTAGTTGCCGTCAATTTATGGAATTTGTATATTCTACCGCCTGGAACGCATCCGCGCAGTGTACATCGGCCCCTATCTTTTTCGCGAACTCCCTGGAGGTCGGAGCCCCGCCTATAAGGATTTTCACGTCATCCCTCATCCCTTTATCCTTTAGTGTATTGATAACGTTTTCCATTTCACGCATTGTTGTCGTGAGCAGGGCCGACAGCCCCACGAATTTCGGCTTTTGCTGTTCCGCGGTTTCGGCAATCTT
>VAPF01029037.1_pt1 | contig 15223 bp, 11 predicted proteins | sample 3393931 | NCBI WGS metagenome assembly VAPF01 (sample SAMN08290437, study PRJNA428436) | hydrothermal vent metagenome | isolation source: Deep-sea hydrothermal vent chimney | place: Atlantic Ocean: South-mid Altantic Ridge | depth 2773 m m | reverse complement strand
TGATGGTGGTCGCGAAACGGAAACAGTCGGCCACGGCCTTCTGCCAGTAATTCCTGTGCGTGCCAGTAGGGTGTGGATAGCACCGCTTTGCCCATGCCCATGGCGTAGGCCAGTGTGCCAGAAATAATTTGTGCTTCGTTTAGATAGGGGGTGATATAAATATCGGCAGCACCGATAAACGCCGGCAGTTCTTCATCTGACACAAACTGGTCATAAAAAATAACATGGTCGGCAACCCCCAGTTGTTTTGCACGCATGTGCAGACCCAGGCGATATTCCTCGCCCTGTTCGGCTTTGAGGTGCGGATGGGTAGCGCCCACCACCATGTAGATAACGTCAGGATGTGTTTTGATTACTTCCGGCAGCGCGTCGATGACCGTTTCGATGCCTTTGCCCGGTGATAGCAGGCCGAAGGTTAGCAAAACCTGTTTGTCTGCAACATCGAAGCGGTCTTTATAATCGGCTGATGGTAGCAGAGGAACATCGGGAATGCCGTGATGAATCAGTACGATTTTTTCAGCGGGTATGTGATAGATGTTGCGCAGGAAATCAACCGAGCGTTCGCTCATCACCACCATGCGGTCGGAAAGTTCGGCCAGCTGCATGATGATGTAACGTTCTTCATCACTGGGGTTTTTTAATATGGTGTGTAGCGTGGTGACCACCGGTATTTTTAGATCGCCAAGCAATTCGAGAATAAAACTTCCGCGTTGGCCACCGAAAATGCCGTATTCGTGTTGCAGGCAAACGATGCCGGCTGTGCTGTGGTTGATCTGTTCAGCGGTCTGGCAGTATTCGCTCAGTTTTTTCTGGTTGATTTCAAGCCGGACTTGCGGTGGGTAGTCATAACCCTGTTTTCTGTCGTTCATCGCCACTGCCCAGCAGTCGGTGTCGGGGGTGTTTAGTGCGACGGCTTCCAGCAGGTGGGTGGTGAACGTGGCAAGGCCGCATCGTCGGGGCAAATAGTTGCCGATGAAGGCGATTGAGGCGTCTTCTTTGTTTTTCTGAGATGAGTTTGTGGTGCTAACAATTTCCATTTTTTTCTTCTGGACAGATTAAGGCTAACATAATCTGCCACGTTGGACAAAATTATGGCTGCCTGGTTCCCAGATAGAAGATGGGGGCGGTGAATTGTTTTTAAAGCCTATGACGCGTTGTAATTGATGCGCCATTCGCTGAGTGCTTTCTTGCAGTTGCCCTGCGCGCCGATGCGCTGCCAGAAATCGGTGAAGTCAGTCTGCACTGTTTCCAGAGAAATCAGCATCTTATGTGTTTTGTCTTTGAGGAAAAGCTCGATATTGCTGTTCAAGGTTTCAATATAGTCCGAGGCAATGTCGTTGACGGGAAGCTGGTGCGTGTCGTGCATCAACACGCCCTGTTCATAAGCTTTGAGAATGCCGAAATCGATGCGTTTCGCAAAACTGCTGGCGGTGTCCTGTGGCTCGCGTTTCAGGTGCACGTAAAACGCGTCGTCGCCGTAGCTTTTATCCAGTCGGCCTAATAACCAGGAAAGCCGGTTATCGGCTTCGATATGATTGGCCGGGTAGTTGAGGCGCGCTACGCCGGTTTGGCTTAATAAAGATTCGTGCGCGGCGCTGTAGTTGCTGATGTGCTGACAGGCTTTGATAAAAGTGGTGGAACCGCAGCGGCCGGAGTTTAAAATGAAGACGTTCATTTGTTGAGCGCTTTTCCCCAGTTATCCATATCGGTTTGATATGACATGATTGCGTGTTCGATGGATGCCAGGTATTTCTCAGCATTTTCGCTGGAAGATATCTGTTGAAAAGCAAAACTGTTCTGATCGAAGTTTGACTGAATATTTTGCAGAAAATTATTGAAGTTGTTTTTTGCCTGATCGATCTCTGCGGATTTTTCAGTGCTGTCATTCCACCAGTTTTTCTGGTCGTCCAGATGTGCCTGTATTTGTGACTTGAGTTGCAACACGGTGTGGTGTTTTTCGATGTAGTTTTGTTTGATGCTGGCGTAGGTGTCGGTTACGGTTGCATGAATGTACTGGTTGTGGTTTTTTTGGTTCGGCGATGTTTGCTCAGTGATTTTTTTTATCGAAAACAACATGACATCGCCATAAAACTGGCGGATGAATTCATTGCCAAGGTCGATGCGGGTTTCGTGATTCTCGACGCCGGCGCGAAACTCGGACTGCCCGGTGTTATCGACTGTGCGGTTGTGCAACATGGGCAGGTTGGCAGAAACAAATTTTCCCTGTAGTTTTTCATTGAGCAGTCGTCCTAAAACCGGCCCCGCCATGCGTAGTTTAAGCGTAGCGAAGGGGATGAAGTGTGTCAGGTTTTCAGGTTTTATAACATAGTTTCCGGTATATACCGTGCGCGCAGCGGTGGTGGCAGAAAACCCCTGGCCGTAATGAAAGAATGTTTTTCGTGTCGGGTGTTCGCCATAAAAGAAGCGACCAAGTTTGTCGGAGAAATCTCGGAAACATTCACTGTTGTTATGTTTGCCCTGCAGGCTGCAGTGGTAGTCAAACGCCTGCGTGTGGTCGGCAAAACCGAACAGGCTGGCCATGTCGTGATAAGCCGCGTCGTCGTCGCTGTTGTTGCTCTCATGGGTGTGAAACTGACACGGTTTTTCAGGCTGCAATTTTTCTATTGCGTTTAAAAAATTCTGTATATCCTGCTGAAAATTTCCTGCCATGACAGACGGCGACACCGGCGGGTCACCGACCACTTTTCCGGTGAGGATGGAGATGTCGCAGGTTTGGAAAGTCTCGTTGAGGTAGTGAAAATAATTGATCGCGTAAAAATTCTGGTCGGAATCAGCTCTGTTGATGCAAAATTCCTGATCACTGTCGATGAAATAGATCAGGGTGTTTTTGTTGTTCGTTCCCTGCGCCAGTACCTGGTTTAGTTTCAGATAAGTGATGTTGCGCATGATGGATGCACCTTTGTGCGAGAACTCGGCCGGGTCGGCGATGTTTTCCACGTTGGAGGTGATGCGCGCCAGCTCGTCATTTTCTGTGGCGGTTTGTCTGACCAGTGCCAGCTGTTCTTCCAGGCCAAAATATTCGGTGTTGATGCCTTGCGCAGAAAGTTTGTCGCAATAAGATCGATGCAGTTTTATGTTGGCCGATTCTTTGGAGTCGTCGGCGATTAGCACCGATATTTTATTGAACCGTTTGTTTTTGTAACCGCCGTAACCGTAACTTTTGCAGAGTGTGTGCAGACTGTCCAGACAGTGTTTCAGGTGCTGCGGCCGGTCGGCTACCGGGATGACAATCTTGAAGTGGTAGCGGGTGTCGGTGGTTTTTAGTTCGTGCAGTTTTTCCAGCACCAAAAAAGCGTTCTGGTATTGTTCGATATCTGTCGCCGTGGGTTTGTTTTTCCAGATTTCCTGTTCCAGCGAGACGATGGTTTTTTCGTAGAGCCTGATAACACGGTCGATGGCATTGTCGTCGGCGGATTGCGATAGTTGTTTGAGAAAGTTTTTTAATTCATCCGAACTTTCGGCGGACAGTTTATTTTTCTGGAGTAGTGAAGTATCAAGCGCGGATATCATGGTGTGCTGTTGTCGTGTACTGGCCGTTGGCTGTTAGTGTTTAGCGTCTCGAAGAATAATTCGGGAAGGCGTTTTTATCAATGATGATCTCGATCAGGTTGATGCCGTCGCTCATGTCGAGTTCATCAAACATCGAGTCCAGGTTTTCTTCGCTTTCGATCAACACGTGATTGATGCCAAACGAGTCAGCCAGTTTTTTATAATCGGGGTTGCTGAAGTCGCAGTCGATAAAACGGTTATCGTAACTCTGTATCTGGTTTTTTCGTATTAGCCCCATACTACTGTTGTTGAACAGGATGATGTTCAATGGTTTCTGGTAATTTACCGCAGTCATGATTTCCATGCAGCACATCTGAAAACCACCGTCGCCGATGATGGCGAACATAGTAGTTTGCTCGGCGAACTGCGCGCCGATAGCAGCAGGGATGGCGTGGCCTAAAGATGAGATGCCAGCGTTGGGGTAAAAATTATTTTTAGTCGAAACCTGTAACAGGTTCTGCGCGAAGATGATGTTGTCATCAAACACTGAAATGCCCTCGGGAAAAACTGTATTCATCTTTTCGAAGAAAGCTTTTACCAGTGAGAATTCGGCCTGAAAAATCGCGTTGCCTTCGCTGGCCGCCTTGTCTTCGATGCTGTTTTTGTAGGCGTTGATATCTTGCAGCGGTTTTTTATCGATGGACTGTTGTGCCAGTTTTTGCAACACGTCGCCCAGCGTTTGTTTGATGTCGCCGTGAATACAAAGGTCGGCCTGGTAAACCTTGTTTAACTGTTCGTCGTCGATGTCGACCTGCACCACATTTTTATCGCCGAGTAATTGCTCGTTCCACAGGTAGCTGGTGCGTTCGTTGAAGCTGGCACCCAGCACCACCACCAGATCGGATTTGTTGATGATGTAGTCGAAGGCGTAACCGCTGGAGGTGACCCCCAGACTGCCCAGCGACAATTCGGAACATTCGTTGATGGTGCCTTTGCCTTTCAGGCTGGAGGTGACCGGGATGTTGAGCGACTGACTGAGTTCGGTGACCAGCGATTGTGCGCCAGCCTTGATGCAGCCATAACCGGAGACGATGACCGGCTGTTTGCTGTCGCGCAGCAGGTCGACGAAGTGGTCGATCTGTTGTGAGGACTGACTGGCGGCACTGCTGCCATTCAGTTTTTTTGCCGTTGTTTCATGACGGCAAAAAATGTTGTCGAGAATATCCAGCTCGACCATTTCTTTCTGCACGTTAAACGGCAGGCTGAGTAGCACCGGGCCGGAGTTTTTTGACAGCAGAATTTTTGAAGTCTGGTTGAGCACGTTTTCCAGATAGTCGGTGCGTTCGATCACCCGGCTGTAGCGGGTGATGCTGTCGAACAGCGCACACTGGTTGATGCTGCCGCCTTCACCGGAACTTTCCTGTAAACCGCCCTTGCCGAAAATATATGTAGGGGTTTCGCCGGTGATGATGAGGATGGCCTGTTTGTCGGCGTAGGCGTTGGCGATACCGGTGATCAGGTTGGTCGCGCCGGGGCCGGCAGTGGTGATGCAGGCAGCGATTTTGCCCGAAGCGCGGTTGTAACCGCAGGCCATGAAAGCCGCGCCTTGCTCATGTTTGGCCAGCACGGATTGAATAGGGGAGTGATATAGGCTGTCGTAAACCGGCAGGATATGCGCGCCGGGCATGCCGAAAATGGTTTCGATGCCGAGGCGTTCCATATATTTTACAATTAATTCACTTACTTGAACTTTCATATAATCATTTGAAATTCATGTGTTTAGCTATTTTTACGCCTGTTTGTCGGGATCGAGCGGGCCGCGGCCAGTATTTTTCGTGCTTACACAACGTTGTAAAGCGAATATTACCATTAGATTCGGCGAGTATCTCCCCAAGATTTATGCAGTAATCGCGGATGAAAAAAGTAATGGTCTGATCTTGTGTGACATTCGGCCTTTTGGCGGGCAGTGCCCGCCCTACGAAAAACAAGGTTGATAAAGTCGAATAACGTAGGTCGGGCACTGCCCGGCGTTTTATTAAGATAAAAAGGGGGATATGATTCAGGCAGGTGGTTTAAACCAGTGATGTAGGTCGGGCACTGCCCGACATAATATCTGCCGTGGCTCCGTGTTTTTTAAACATCCCTGACTACGGCAAAGCTTTTAATATTTTAGTTGCTGAGATTTTCGGCGGGCAGTGCCCGCCCTACAAAGCTGAACCAGCCCGGCGGTTTTCAGGGGGGGGCTTTATTTAGTCAAACTGGCGAATGATGCCGGTAACCACACCCAGCACCTGTACCTCTTCATTTTTCAGCAGAATCGGTTCCATATCCGGATTGGCTGGTTGCAGGCGTATGCCGTCGGCTTCGATGTAAAACTTTTTCAGCGTGACCTGTTCGTTGTTGATCAGGGCGACGACTGACTGGCCGTTTTCTGCGGAGAGTTTTTTCTCGACGATGATGATGTCACCGTCCTGAATGTTGTCGTCGATCATCGAGTGACCGGAGACTTTTAACGCGTAGGTATCCTTGCGCACCATGTTGGCGGGCACTTTGATATTTTCTTCTTGTTCGACACGTTCGATCGGATTGCCAGCGGTGATTTTTCCCAGTAGTGGGATTTCGATGTAGTTGTTCAGTTCGTTATCTAATGTTTCGTCGAGGGCATTGAGTCCGGGTGTCCATATCGGGCGACGATTTTTTGGTAGCAGTAGCGAGATGTTATTCATATTGTTTTTTATTATTGTTGTTTGTATTAAAACTTTCTAAAGCATAGCTTACCTAAAGCAAAAGATATACTTGTAAATAGTTTTTTACCGCTTATGATGTCCGGTTAACTGGATTTTTCAGACGGGTTTTACGAAAATAACGGCAGATCAACAACCAGGTAGAGGTGTATGATGAGTTTGAATTTACTCGACGCAGATACAGGCAAGTTAATCGTTCGCTTGAGTGTGGCAGGTCTGATGTTGTTTCATGGCATTGCCAAAATCATGCATCCCGGTTCGCTGGATTTTATCGCTGGCATGCTGTCGGGTTTTGGTCTGCCAGCGGTGCTGGCATACGGCGTTTATATCGGTGAGGTAGTTGCACCATTGATGGTTATCGTCGGCTTTAAAGCAAGAATCGGTGGACTGATCATGGCGGTGAATATGTTATTTGCGCTGGTGCTTGCGCATACTGGTGATTTTTTCAGCCTGTCAGAACATGGTGGCTGGACGATTGAGTTACAGATGTTTTACCTGCTGTCTGCGCTTGCTGTGGTTTTTCTGGGTAGCGGCAGGCAGGCTATAAAACCGGATTAGCATAGATTGCTATATTTTTTTAACTTACGAGTGATGATTTAATTAAACCTGCAGTCATAAAAAAGAGACGGATCTTGAATAGTCTGGGTGGGCAGATGGTGTTGCTGACCTCCGGGATACTGCTGGTTGCAATGATCACCAATGCTTACATCCAGTTTCGTGATGAAGTTTCTACTATTGAGCAGGTATTAAAAGTTCGGGCGCAGTCACTGGGTCAGGTGCTGTCATCGGTTAGTATCGATTCATTGCTGGATTACGATGTAAAAAAGCTGAACAAATATGTTGAGGCGGTTACCTCGCAGACTCAGGTGGTTCACGCGGTCATCATTGACACCGAGGGGGAGTCGCTTACCACCTATCTTGATTTGAATGATATTCACATTCAGAACACACTGGATAATCTGGACAATATTGATTCAGCCGCGATTGTTGGTGAGCTGGATAAAATACCGGAACTGGTTTCGTATAAAGTACCGGTGATGTTTAATGATGTCATGCTCGCGCAGACGGTGGTTGTTTTAGACACCAGCGAGTATCTGGCAGCGTCGGCATTCAAGTTTGAAGAAAAAGTATTCAGTACACTTTTTATCGGCCTGTTTATCGGCATGGGAATCTATTTTGCTTTCAGCCGGATGATCCTGAGGCCAATTCATGCTCTGTCCGAGGGCGCAAACAGAATTGCTAATTCGGAATTTGGTAACAAGATAGAGATAAAAGGTGACACGGAGTTAACAGATCTTTCGGAAAACTTTAACCAGATGTCAGAGAACATCGAACTGTTGATTGCTGATCGCGATAGCGCTTTAGATGACCTGGAAGATATGAACGTCGATCTGGAAAAACGAGTGCAGGATCGAACCATAGAGTTGCAGGCGCTAAACGTAGAGATTGCACGTCAGGCGATGCATGACCCACTCACCGAGCTTCCGAACAGAACATTGCTGGTTGAGCGGCTGAAGCAGAATATCTACCTGGCGAAACGCAATGGAAAAAAAGTCGCCTTCCTCATGCTTGACCTGAATAATTTTAAAGAAGTGAACGATACTCTGGGGCATCCGCAGGGTGATCGTCTGTTGCTGGATGTTGCCAGTCGCCTGCCAACGGCGCTGCGACAAAGTGACACGGTCGGTCGATTAGGTGGTGACGAGTTTGGCATCGTGTTGCCGGACACCGATAGTAAACAGGCTTTAGAAGTCGCTAAAAAAGTGCTGATCAGTCTGGAGCCGGATTTTGAACTCGAAGATCAGGTTCTGTCTATTGGCGCGAGTATTGGCATCGCCTTGTATCCTGAACATGGCGAAGATGATGCTTCCTTAATAAAACATGCCGACATTGCCATGTATGATGCTAAAGGTAGTAAAGGCGAGCCATGTCTGTACGACCCTGGTGCCGATCATTATACAACTGCGCGACTGGCGTTAATGACCGACCTGCGAAAAGCAGTTGAGAACGATGAATTGCAGCTTTATTACCAGCCTCAGGTCGAACTGAGTACTCAGAAAGTCCACACTGTCGAAGCCTTGTCACGTTGGCATCATCCGCAACACGGTAATATTTCGCCCGCTGAATTTATATCACTGGCAGAATCCAGTGACCTGATCCGCCTGCTCAGTGAATGGGTTTTGGAAAAAGCGATTAAACAAATTTCGAGATGGCACTCACAGGGCGCAGACATTATCGTTGCTATCAACCTGTCGTCACGTGATTTGTTGAATCCTGCTCTGGCTAATATGATCGGACGGTTATGTGAAAAATATCACGTCAAGCCATCGATGTTAAAGATAGAGATTACAGAAAGTGTCATCATGTCTAATCCAGAGCAGATGATCAATGTGCTTAAACATCCGGTGTTGTCGCAGATGAATTACGCTATTGATGATTTTGGCACCGGTTATTCTTCTTTGAGTTACCTTAAAAAATTACCGATTCGAGAAGTGAAAATCGATAAAAGTTTTGTGCTGGATATGATTGATAATGCTGACGACACCAGCATCGTACGATCAGTGATTGAACTAGCGCACAACCTGGGGCATATCGTTGTTGCCGAAGGTGTTGAAACCGAGCAGACATTGACCCAGCTGGAATTGCTCGGTTGTAATGTGGCGCAGGGGTTTTATTTTTCCCCTGCTGTTGAAGCCGATGCCTTGCTTGATGTGATAAAAAAAATAGAGAGTGAAGCTTGATCGGCGAAGGTGTTTATATGGGTAAATTTAAAGTTTGTCTATTGCTGTTGGCGGCAGTCGTTTCTGGTCAGCCTGTTGCGGCTGAGAAATATTTTTTAACGGTCGATGAGCTGGTTGCGAATGGTTACAGCATAATGTCCGGGCAGCAGATACGTGAAATTATGGCTAATCGTGCGATCAGAGTAATCGATATTGAAACCGAAGCGGTGAGTATTTCTGAGAACAATAAGTCCAGCAATGTTATGGATAGAAAATTTGTCGAAACAAAAACGGATAAAACCTCATTATTGCTCGACCCCCGTTTAATGGCCAGATCGCCAACGCTTGAAGGCAAGATAAAACGCAAGGTTGTCGGTGATGAATTGATCTCTACGGATGGTGTGCGAACATATCACTATCGTTTATATAAAAAACAGAACAGGATATTTGCGGTGCGTGACATCGATCACGGTGATGTGTTTTTTGAGGTTGAAATTAAATAAGATATTGATGGGTTGCTATGAGGAGGTTTTTGACACAAAAGAGAAGTTTGCAGTCGTCAGTTGGCAGTAAAAGAAAAATCCTCGCTTATACTGCGGCACGGCGGTCTTTTTTTAGTTTTTGTTTTTAACTGACGACTGTTTACTGCAAACTGCTCTTTCTGGCCGTTAACCGCCAGTCAGCCAATCCGTAATTCTTCCATAAAATAACAAACACAATCCTGCCGTATGGCTCGTTCGTTGTTGGTGAACATGGACAGGGTTACAGGTTTTTTGAACAGGATTTTGTTTTCACGTATATTCATGTACTCATCGGTGATGTCTTCGTGGCTTTCGCTGTAGACAATAATCAGTTTTTCTTTTTTAGAATTGATGGTGGCGAATTCGGTGCCGGGCTGGATATGGTGAAAATTTTTATCTTCCAGTTGACGATTTAAATGAATATCACCGGTGCTGCCGGTGATCATTACTGTTTTTGGAATTAATACTCTGGCGATGGTGTGATAGAGCTTCAGGTTGTTACTGTTCTGCGATGACAGCTTATCGATTTGTAGTATTCTTTCAAGATAAAACAGCGCGTGGTCTTCGCCTGACCTTTCACCGGCCTGTCCGCACTCGAGTACGACCGACGGACAGAAGTCTGAAAAGGCGGATGATTGAACGCCTTTTGGATCGGTGAAATACACAGCAATGTCGCTGAACTCGGAAGCTAGTACCAGTCCGTGTGGGTTAAGAATATTGATGCAGCCGTAATGTGGATTTTTGCCGGTATTGTTGTGGATATCAATACTGGCAAATGGTTTCTTTTTGCGCATGATGTTAGTGACGGTTTGCATCATGTCTTTTTCAGCGGAGTCATTATGGTGGCTGCCGGGCCAGATTCGGTTGTAATCATGCTGGTTGTCCAGGCGGCGCTGGTCTTCTTTGGCGGCTGCGATATTTCCGATAAACAGGGAGATTGATCGTGGTAGCGGTTGATCCCGGTATTTTTTTAGTAAGCGCTGAACCGCGTACAGACCGGTTGTTTCATTGCCGTGTAATAGCGTGCATATAAACAGCGGTTGTGTCTTGATTCCTTTGAGGTGAAACAGTGTCGGTGCAGGTAATATTCTGTGCAGCTGTTCTGCTTTCGCGTCGAGAAACGCTTCAGGGATGTGGTTCATTTCATTTAGCATATTACTGTCTCAACGGCTGGTATCAACTTGTCGTGTTCAAGTCCCATTCGTGTACTGGTTTGCCTGATCGCTGGTTATTCAGATAGTTTAGCGTGAGCAAGGTTCTATCATCTTGATGTGCCTTAAGAAAATTCAACTGCCATTCGCTGCCAGTTTGATTGTTTTTGACGCGCTGCTGAATGATGGAAAGATAACGTTGACTGTCATCCTGATTGATACCCAGTTTATACAGGCCGGTTTCTGCTTCGAGCAGTAATTTATCCAGAATAATTTTTTGCAGACTATCGGTTTGCAGTGTATTGGCTTTGTTGCCGAACCAGTGAGTTTTATGTTTTAGTCCACGCTGTGCTGCGCGATAAAAATTATTTTTTGCATCGGCGAACGACATAATGGATTCAGGCGCTATTTCTGTATTGGCGTAATAATGTAACAGGCCGTAATAAAAAGCGATATTGGCGATATTATCGATTGTTGTCGGTGCGGCTGCGCAGACGCGGTGTTCAATGCGAAGATGGGGCGTGTGGTTATTATCAAAACCAATCAGCGGTCGGTTCCAGCGCCAGATGGTGCCATTGTGTAGATGCAGATATTTGAGCTGGTTAAGGTCTGATTGGTAAGTCACCGGCAGCAGTACCGGAAAGTGTTCCAGGTTTTCCTGAAAGCATTCGAACAATGAATCACGTGCGTAGCCGGAACCAAAACTGACGCGATGTATCGGGCCGGAGGCGGCGCCGCCATAACCGCCGGCAGGAACCGCCTGTTCGAAAACAGGGATGCGTGTTTCCTGCCATAAGCGTCGACCAAACAGACACGGTGAGTTGGCGCTTACTGCAACCATGGGCGCGGATAGCAGGATCGAAGCATTGTAATAACGCGTGGCGACATCCTGAGGAACCTGTATGTGTATTTGTAATGATGTCGCTGCCGCTTCCAGCATAACGTCTTTGTGAATCACGTGAAGATGATCCTGACCGTTAATATTCAGCTCTATTTCGATACCTTTGCGATGCGTTAAAATCTGTTCATTGAGTGCTTTATAACGATCCAGACGCGAGATATTTTTTATTGTGAGGTCATGGTCCTGCAAGGTTGGCAGAATGCCGATGCTCAGAATACTGGCATCCAGACTGGCGGCGGTGTTTGTGCAGTGCTGCAGCAGTTGATCCAGTTTTTTTTCGAAAGTTGATAGAACGTTATCTGATAATAGTTCGGGTTCGACATTGAGTTCGACATTAAATTTTGCCAGCTCAGGGCTTAACAAAGGCTCGTTGGCTTTATTGAGAAATGTTTCGTTGACTGCAGCGGGATGGCCGGCACGATCGATCAGCCAGGTCTCAAGTTCGTAACCTGCGGTTAATGCTGCAGTGGAAAACTCCTGGTTATCAAACCAGCGTTTTAGCAACGCTGTTTCTTCCTTTAAGTGAGAAACAAATTGCTGGTAGTCGGTTTTATTAAAACGGCTGTATTGTATTTCGTCGCCCATTGCTCAAGTCTAATATAAACGCGTAGCATGTGTTAACAATCTTGTTTTGTGAGAACTGCTAATCGATGTGACAAGCTTGTTACGATGTTGTGAAGATGTAAAGTGAGGATTTTAAAATTCCGCAAATTAAAAATAAAATTATTTTTAAAAACGGTTTACATTTTAATTATAAAGTTGTATTAATAGTAACAACAAATAATCAGAGGAAATTTGCCGGCAACTAGACTTTAAATTGAATTAACTTAACTAGTTTATTAATCAATGTCCGAGGTGTGTACATGTCGAGAAAGCATGGTCGAGCGAAAAGACAAAAAAGTAAGTTACAACAACTAGATTACCTGTCGGAGGATAGCGTAGTCATCGATTTCCACTCCCCTTCACACAACGATTCATACCATCCCTCTCATTCAAGAAAATCCAGCTCCTCAAGTAGACAAATTAAACCCATCCAGCCAAAGAACAGGTCACAGGACATGTTTATGGCAGCAATAAAAACGCATACTTTAATTTTCGGACTCGGCCCTGCTGGCACGGGCAAAAGTTATTGCGCTGCTGCTATGGCCGCGCAAGCACTGGTTTCTGGTGATATTGATCGAATCATTTTTACCCGGCCTGCGGTCGAAGCGGGCAACAGCATGGGTTTTTTGCCCGGCAAACTGGATGAAAAGTTTGATCCGTATTTTAGTGCATTTAAATCCTGTCTCATTAGTAATGTTGGTAAAGGTGTAATCGAGTGTGCACTGAAAAATGGCAATATTACGGTAGAGCCGCTGGCGTATATGCGCGGTAAAACATTCAATCGCGCTTTTGTTGTACTTGATGAAGCGCAAAATTGCACGCCGGATGAAATAAAAATGTTTATGACGCGCATCGGGCAAAACTCTACCGTGGTGATCAGCGGTGATTTAAGTCAATCAGATATCCGCTGTTACTCCGGTTTGCATGATGCGATCTGTCGCACGCATAATGTAAAAGGTGTTTATGTTCATGAATTTGAATATAAGGATATTGTGCGCAGTGATATCGTGAAAGACATTCTCATGTGTTACGACGATGTCGAGCAGAAGATGGTGAAGTATCGCTCTGAGTGCTGATTATATAGAAAACTATGTAGGTCGGGCACTGCCCGACGGAGCGTATTCAGGAACCTGAAAAATGGCGGGCAATGCCCGCCCTTGTGAAGCCTTACGTTTTTTAGGGCGTAGTGCCTCGCCCCGGTCTACATGCTGATGCGATAAGTAGCGTGGCACGCGACGCAGTTTTCCATCAGGGTTGATAGCTGTTGCAGAGTATGGTCGCGATCTCCCAGATCGTTGGCATCCATGGCTAACTGATCAAATTTTGCATGGGTGTCGAACCCCAGTTTTTTAAACGCCAGCGGCAGTTTGCCAACCAGTGTGCCGGGCATGCCGCCAGTCGCTGCCTTGCCTGATTTTCTTGCCTGTTCAGCGACAAGTTCCATGTTGTTTTTGGCGAGACCCTGATTAATCTGTTGCACGCTGGCCAGAAAAGCGCGCATTTCGGCCAGTACAAGATTTCTTTCGTTATCGTTTAAAACTATTTCTGTGCGACCATCGCTGCTTTCAATGGTGCTTCCTTCAAAAATGAATTTGTAAGCGCCCGTAGCGATAATAAATAAAAGTATGGCGATGGTGGTTAAGTATTTTGTATTCATTATTTTATTTTCTCTTGAAAAATGGCATCTCAGGTATTGTGTAAGGTATTACGAAATTTTTTCCAGCTGTTCGACGTTATCAAGCCAGTTAAGTTCACTGGCTTCATGCTGTTTGTCCAGTTCGGCTTTGTCTAAAAGTAACTGCTGAAGTTTTTGTTTGTTGTTTTCGGCATAAATGTCACTGTCGGATAATTGCTCATTGATCGTTGTGAGTTTTTTCGAAATTTTCGACATGTCATCTTCAAGTTTTTTTATTTTATTCCTTAAAGGCAGTGTCTTTTTTCTGTTTTCAGCTTCGCGTTGTTTTCTTTCCTTGTTTGAAATATTTTGAACATTGTTGCTCGCCGATTTTCCCTGATTGATTTGTGTATTGTTATGCTCGCTTAACCATTTTGGGTATTCGTCCAGGCTGAGTGGAAATTCGCTTACGTTTTGTTGGTTGACCAGTAGTAACTGATCGCAGGTTGAATTAAGCAGGTGTCTGTCATGCGAGACAATGACCATGGCACCAGAAAAATCCTGCAGGGCTTCAGCCAAAGCTTCACGCATTTCAAGGTCGAGGTGGTTGGTTGGTTCGTCGAGCAATAACAGGTTGGGTCTTTGGTAGATGAGTATTGCCAGTACCAGTCGTGATTTTTCACCACCTGAAAAATTCTGTATTATTGATAACGCCATGTCGTTAGAAAAACCAAAGCGACCCAGATAATTACGGATGTCCGCTTCACGCGCCTGTTTGTCCAGCTGTTGCAGGTGCTCGACTGGTGTGTGTTCGTTATGCAGTTGCTCCAGCTGATGTTGCGCGAAATAACCAATTCGGGTTTCTTTAGCAAGTTGGTATTCGCCGTGCTGGATTTTAAGCTGGCCGGTCAGCTGGTTGGCCAGCACTTTGATGAAGGTCGATTTGCCAGCGCCGTTGGGGCCGAGCAGGCCGATCCTGTCACCGGGTAATAACTGGAAGTCGATATTTTTCAGAATATTTGTGTCGCCATATCCAGCATCGATGGCATCCAGACGCAGCAGACTATTGGGAATTTTTTCCGGTTCAAATAAGGAAAAGTGAAAAGGTGAGTCGACATGTGCGGGGGCGATGGTCTGCATGCGTTCCAGTGCTTTGAGTCGACTTTGTGCCTGTTTTGCTTTGGTCGCCTTGGCGCGAAAACGTTCGATGTAAGATTCGATGTGTTTTATATTGCGTTGTTGTTTGATGTACTCCGATTGCTGGTTGGCCAGGCGCTCTGCGCGTATGCGCTCAAACGCTGAGTAGTTGCCGGTATAAAGCTGGATACTCTGATGTTCAAGGTGTGCGATGTGCGTGCAGATGTTATTTAAAAAATCACGGTCGTGTGAAATCAGTAGCAAGGTTCCGCGATAGGCTTTTAACCAGGATTCCAGCCAGATGATGGTATCCAGATCAAG
>VAPF01043131.1_pt1 | contig 15231 bp, 10 predicted proteins | sample 3393931 | NCBI WGS metagenome assembly VAPF01 (sample SAMN08290437, study PRJNA428436) | hydrothermal vent metagenome | isolation source: Deep-sea hydrothermal vent chimney | place: Atlantic Ocean: South-mid Altantic Ridge | depth 2773 m m | reverse complement strand
CTGGTTGTGTCTGTTCGTGTGATCCCGACGATAATTCCCGGCTCTGCCCGGAGTGTGCGGAGATGATTGTCTCCGGCAGGCGTCCAGGGTCTGAATACAGGAGGGTTCCAATTGTCAACCTTCCATTGAATGTGACAGAGGAGATGGTCGCCGGCGGCCTCGATCTGGAGGTTGCCCTCAGGAAGGGCAGAAGGTGTTTTCAGGCAGGACTCCTTGCAGCAGCTAACAGGGGTATTCTCTACATAGACGAGGTCAACCTGCTTGATGACCATATAGTGGATATTATCCTGGATGCGGCATCAAGCGGCGTCAATGCAGTAGAGAGAGAAGGCCTTTCGATCCGCCACCCCTCCCGATTTATCCTCGCAGGCACCATGAACCCTGAAGAGGGAGACCTTCGTCCGCAACTGCTTGACCGTTTCGGGCTCTGTGTAGAGGTCGTGGGTGAGATGGATGTTGAGAGGCGTGTCGAGCTAATGGAGATGAGAGAGCGTTATGACACTGATCCCTGGGAGTTTGTTTCCCTTTTCCTCAGGGAAGAGAGGGATGTCTCAGCCCATATAATCAGGGCGCGCCATGCAATCAGGGAGGTGGCCTTCCCCGCATACCTGGGCGGCCTCGTCTCTGAGCTCTGCCTTCAGAATAATGTGGCGGGGCACAGGGCGGACATTGTTATTAAATATGCAGCCACGGCGCTTGCAGCATTTGAATGCCGCGCAGAGGTAACAGCCGGTGACATAAGGAGGGTGGCGGGTATGGCGCTCCTGCACCGCAGGAGGGATGCCCTGCCCCCGCCTCCGGAGAGTGACAATCCGGAGCGGAAAGAAAATGATACTGATGATAAAAAGGACAATGGGGGCAGGGAAGAAGATAATCCCGGCAATCAGCCTGAAAACAGTAACATGGATGAAAAAGATGAGCCGGACAATATGGCTGAGGAGTTCTGTGCTGGCCTGCCTGAGACTGAAGGGCCTGCAGATACGCCGGAGGCCGGGGAGCCTTCTGAAGAGGTGTTTGAACCGGGCAGTACATTTAAGGTGCAGAGATTTAAACAGGAGAAAGACCGTCTGCTCCGCTGCGGTTCGGGCAGGCGCTCCAGGACAAGGACCGCACAGAAGACAGGCAGGTATGTAAAGAGTATTCTCAGCAACAGGTATCCTGATATAGCGGTTGATGCCACTATCAGGGCGGCGGCCCCGTACCAGGGACAGAGAAAGAAGCAGGATGGTATGGCTGTCAGTATACGCAAAGATGATATTCGCAGGAAGGTGAGAGAGAAGAGGATCGGAAATTTCCTGCTTTTTTTAGTTGATGCCAGCGGCTCGATGGGGGTGAGGGCGCGCATGACAGCTACAAAAGGCGCGATTCTCTCGCTGCTCATGGATGCCTACCAGAAGAGGGACAGGGTCGCGATGGTGACCTTCCGGCGTAAAGAGGCTGTCGTCAATCTTCCGCCCACATCCTCTGTTGAGCTTGCCGTGAGGCATCTCAGGGAGATGCCTGTGGGAGGGCGCACCCCCCTGACAGACGGGCTTGTCAAAGGGTTTAAACTGCTGAAGGTACATTTTCTGAAGGAGCCGTCCGCCCGTCCGATAGCAATAATCATTACGGACGGCAGGGCGAATGTGTCAACCGGCAGCGGCATTGCTCCACAGGATGAGGCGATTGTTACCGCTGAAAAGATGGCGTACGAGGAGAGGATAAAGTTTGTGGTGGTAGATACGGAAGAACCGGGAATAATGAAGCTCGGATTTGCTGCAAGGCTTGCCGCTGCATTAGGCGCGGAATATTTCCGCACTGAAGACCTGAAGGCAGGTGACCTTGTAGATATTGTAAGGAGGAGGTTGTAATGGAGAGAAATACTGTTTATCCCTTTTCAGCGATAGTTGGACAGGATAGGATGAAGCTTGCACTTATCCTTAATATCATCAATCCCCGCATATCAGGGGTGCTTATCCGGGGGGAAAAGGGGACTGCAAAGTCAACGGCGGTCAGGGCATTGGCGGATGTGCTGCCCATGATCGAGGTGGTAAGCGGATGCCCCTTTCAACTGTCGCCTGGTGATGAGCAGGTGGCCTGCAGCGATTGCAGTAACAGGGAATGTAGTGAACGAATCATTGCCGGAAGACCGGTTGAGGTCATAAGGCGGAAGGTCAGGGTGGTGGAGCTGCCTGTGGGCGCCACTGAGGACCGCGTAGTCGGGACAATGGATCTGGAGCACGCCCTAAAAAAGGGTGAGAAACGGTTTGAGCCCGGCATACTTGCCGCAGCACACAGGGGGATCCTCTATCTGGACGAGATCAATCTCCTGGATGACCATGTGGTGGACGTGCTGCTAGACTCTGCTGCCATGGGGATAAATACAGTAGAGAGGGAGGGCGTCTCATTCATCCATCCCGCCAGTTTTACGCTGGTGGGCACGATGAACCCTGAAGAGGGAGAGCTCAGACCCCAGCTTCTAGACAGGTTCGGCCTCTGCGTCGGCATTGAAGGCATACGGAGCAGCCCTGAGAGAGTGGATGTGATGGAGCGGCGGATCGCCTTTGAAGAGAATCCCGGGGGGTTCTGCCTGAGATGGGAAGATGAATCCGGAAAGACAGCAGGTCGTATCGGGGCTGCGATCGGTCTGTACCCGAAGGTGAAGGTCAACAGGAACAAATTCTTCAGCATTGCAAGACGTTGTGTAGAGGCGGGTGTTGACGGTCACAGGGCTGATATTATCACGCTCAAGACCGCCAGGGCGCTGGCTGCATGGAACGGACGGTGCGAGGTGCTCGATGAAGATGTAGAGATTGCGGTTGAACTTGCCCTGCCGCACCGTATGAGGCGTCAGCCCTTTGAGGAGATAGGAGCGCCCGGGAAGGCCGCAAGGGCGGGTGTCTGATGGGTACGCCATGAGTGTGGGGTTTCTCGTACTTATGCTTACAAGCAGGTGTAACCTGCACTGCAGGTACTGTTATGTTGATGCAGGAGCTGATGGCACGGACATGTCCGGGGAGATAGCTTTCAGGGCGATAGACCTCTTCATGCCTGATACCGGCGCAGTTACGATCGAGCTGTCAGGCGGTGAACCTCTGCTCATGTTCGGTCTGATAAGGAGTATCGTCGAGTATGCGGGAGGTCTGAATCCCATGGTCCGTTTTGCTATCCAGACAAACGGCGCCCTCCTTGACAGGCGGAAACTCGATTATCTCCGGACGCACGGCATAGGGATAGGGCTCAGCATGGACGGAACGCCGGATATAAACGAGCGTCTCCGGGGAGGCTCCGCTGCTCTGCTCAGGGCGCTCAGGCTCATGGAAGAGTCCGGGACCGGCGCCAATATCACGGTGGTATTGACCAGGGAGAACATCCTGGGCATTGATCGATTTCTCCTCTTCTGCGCCGGATTTTCGTGTGTGAGGGTGGTGAATCTCGATATCCTCCGCCCGCTGGGCCGTGCTTCAAACAGGGAGCTTATACCGGAGAAGGGGCAGATTACAGATATGGTTGAGGGTATGTTTGAAATCCTTGCATTTATTAATGAAAGGCGTTTCCCGCCGCTGAAGGTGAGGGAGATTGCACAGAGTTACAGGCGAAGGAATGAGAGGGAGATAAAGCCTTATTGCTACGCAGCCGCAGGAGAAGCCGCTGCAATAGCCCCTGACGGAAGGTTATTCCCATGTGCCTCACTCATGGGCATGGATCAATATCAGGCAGGGACTGTATGGTCCCCTGATTTTTCACGGCTTCAGGGTCTGGTACAGACCCCTCTATACCCTGAAAAATGCATGAGCTGTGAGCTGAGGCAGGTCTGCCGCAGCGGCTGCCCTTCGCGCAGGGTATCCCTCGCAGGGGATATAAAAAATATCTCTGATATTGAATGCGCAATGAGGAAGGAAATATGGAGGAGGATGAGAGTATGAAGAAGATAAAGATAGTTGTATTCAGCGCCACGGGCAGCGGGATGGCAAGCATGGCTCAGGCATTCCGTCAGGTTGGATATGAATACCCGGGCCGCATGGAGGTGCAGGCACGGACCAATGATGACCTTTTTGACTCAAAGATGGTAGAGCGTTTTACTCACCATCTTCAGACAGCGGACTCTGTAATTGTGGTGCTCCACGGCGGAAAAAACTCATGCGGGTTCCTTGACAGGCTGATCGAGTCATCTGAAAAGGCCTTCCTTTACATTCATCCCGGTGATGAAGACGATATGGCGCTGTCAGCGGAATATTCCACGGAATACGGCAGTGATTACTTTAATGAGATTGTACGCTTTATCAAGTTCGGCGGCAGGGATAACTGGGTGAACCTGCTTAAGAGTCTCATGAAAAAGTTGTCGGGTGAGGATATCCCGTATGCCCTGCCGCAGAAGATGCCCTGCGAAGGAATCTACCACCCTGATACCGGCGTATCCGGCAGCCTTGAGGAATACCTGAAGGCAAGAGGGACAAGCCTGAAAGAGCTTGAAACCGGAAAGACCCCGGTAATCGGTATGTGGTTTTACCAGGGTTACTACTTGGAGGGCAACCTCGGATATGCAGATGCCGTTGTACGTGAGATAGAGAGGCAGGGTGCGTTTCCTGTGGCATGTTTTTATAACAGGTTTCCCGACAGTGTCCTGGATAACAGAAGCCCGGACTGGGTGGTGGAGAATTACTTTCAGGCAGAGGGAAAGACCGTTATACACGTGCTTCTGAATTCCATGGTCTTTTCAATGAGGCTAACCCTGCCGCGGTTTGCCGGTGTTTATGAAAAACTGAATGTGCCTGTCCTGCAGGCGATCACACTCTTTACGACCCATGCAAACTGGAAGGGGACCGTTCAGGGGGCAACGCCCATGGATGTCTGCATAAGCGCAGCCCAGCCTGAGTTTGACGGCATTCTCATCACTGTCCCTGTTTCAACAAGAGAGGTGGATGATCGTGACCTGCTTACAGGCGCAGCGCTGATAAAGAATGTGCCTGTAGAAGAACGCATAAAAAAGATTGTGGGCCTTGCAAAGAAATGGGCAATACTCGGAATAAAGCCGAATGCTGAAAAAAAAGTGGCGATCATCTTTCATAACTATCCACCCCGCAATGACCGTATCGGATGCGCCGCAGGGCTTGATTCCTTTGAGAGCGTGAAAAACATTCTCAACAGGCTGAAAGAGGATGGGTATTACGTCGAACGGGAGTATGCATCAGGCGATGACCTTGCCCGGGAGATACTTGACGGGGTTACCGCCGACAGGAGGTGGCTCACCCCTGAAAAAATGGCGGAGAAGGCCGCAGACCGTATCGGGCCTGTGCAATACAGTGCATGGCATAAAAGCCTCCCTGAGAAGAACCGGGGACATATGGTAAAGGACTGGGGCGATATACCCGGTGAGCTTTTTGTCCATAACAATGAGGTGATGGTCAACGGGATTATCAACGGCAATGTATACATAGGCATCCAGCCGCCGAGGGGCTTTGTTGAACAGCCTGAAAAGATACATGACCCGCACCTTGCGCCGGGCCACCATTATATATTCCATTACAGGTGGATAAGGGATGTATTCAGGGCGGACGCCGTACTCCACATCGGCAAGCACGGCTCCCTTGAGTGGCTGCCCGGCAAATCACTGGCGCTTTCAGAGGAGTGCTATCCCGACATATCCATCATGGACCTGCCGAATATCTACCCCTATATCATCAATGACCCCGGAGAGGGAACACAGGCAAAGCGGCGCTCCTATGCCTGTGTGGTTGACCACCTGATACCTGTTATGACCAATGCCGACAGGTATGAGGAACTGGCAGAGGTGGATACAAAGATCCTTGAGTACATCCAGACAAAGTCCATGAACCCCGGCAGACTGCCTGTGCTCCGGAAGGAGATATGGCAACTGGCCGCAAAACACAATCTTCACTCGGATATAGAGGTCTCTGAAGATGAGGCATTCTCAGACTTTGACGGCTTTGTGGAAAGACTGCATTCCTATCTCTCAGAGGTGGCCGACACTGCCATCAATGACGGCCTGCACATAATGGGTATTGTGCCTGAGGGAGAAGGACTCGCAGAGCTTATTACACAACTGGTTCGTCTCAAAAACGGGAATGTCCCGTCCCTCAGGGAGGCAATCGCAAGGCAGTGGGGCTATGATTATGACAAGCTTCTTCAATACAGTGGACAGGCAGACCCGACAGGCCGTTTCCCCACCAATGCCGTTGCAATAACAGAGATACACAGGGCAGCGCTTGAAACAGTGAGGGCTGTGATAGATGGGCAGGAACCCCGGATGGCGGATGAAAGCCCGGAGGCGGGCAGGATCAAGGGATTCATAAGTGATGTTGTACTGCCGAAACTGGGGAAGACCACAGAGGAGATAGATGCAACAGCTGCTGCCCTTTCAGGGAGGCATGTCCTTCCCGGCGGCAGCGGCGCACCCACCCGGGGCATGGTGGACATCCTGCCTACAGGAAGGAATTTCTTTTCAGTCGATCCCTTTAAGATACCCTCCCCCACTGCCTGGACCACAGGGAAGGCGCTCGGAGACGCCCTCGTTGAAAGACATATAAAAGAGACAGACAGGCCGCCTGAGAGTATAGGTATGGTTATCTGGGGCAGCCCGACCATGCGCACAATGGGTGAGGACATTGCAGAGGCATTCTACCTTATGGGAGTGAAGCCTGTATGGAATGAAAAGAACGGCCGTGTTGACGGGCTTGAGGTTATTCCTGCCGGGGAATTGAAGTTCCCGCGGGTGGATGTGACCTTCAGGACATCAGGTTTTTTCAGGGACTCGTTCCCGAACCTTATGGAACTTCTGGATGAGGCCGTGGCAATGGCAGCGGCCCTGAACGAGCCTGTGGAGAAAAACTTTCTGAGGAGGAATGTGCTGAGAGAGGCTGCTGAACTTGCCGCAGCAGGCGGCATTGACCCGGAACAGGCGCTGCGTGAAGCATCATTCCGTGTCTTCAGCGACCCGCCGGGCGCCTACGGCGCAGGCATACCCGCGGCAATTGATGCAAAGGCATGGGAGAAGAGCGAGGACCTCGGAGAGGTCTATATTACATGGGGCGGATATGCCTACGGCAAAGGGGTCTATGGAGAAGACAGGAGAGAGACATTCCGCAGGAGGCTCTCGGACATCAGCCTTGTCATCAAAAACGAGGACTCAAGGGAGTATGACCTCTTCTCCTCTGATGACTTTAATGCCTACTTCGGCGGCTTTGTTGCAGCAGTAAAGGCAGTGTCGGGGAGTTATCCGAGGGCATATTCAGGAGACGCATCCGACCCTGAGAGGGTTAAATACCGGAGCCTTCAGCAGGAGACAAAACATATCTTCCGATCAAAGATTCTCAATCCCAAATGGATGGAAGGCCTTATGCGCCACGGTTACAAGGGCGCCGGGGACCTCTCAAGGGCAGTGGATATCTCATTCCACTGGGATGCTACTTCGGATGTGATAGAGGACTGGATGTATGATGCCCTGTCTGAAAAGTACGCGCTGGATGAAAAGATGCAGAAGTGGTTCAAAGAGGTTAATCCCTATGCCCTGCAAAACATCACCGAACGGCTCCTTGAGGCAGCTAACCGCGGGATGTGGAATGTCTCTGAGGAGATGAAAAAGAGGCTTGAAGATACATATCTCGATATTGAGGGAGATATTGAGGAGAGGACGGAATGAGGGGAGGACTCTTCCTGCTGATATTCCTGTTTGCGGCTTTCATGAGCGGCTGCTCCGGCAACGAGCCCGGCCCCCGGGTATATTTTGTCCGCGACGGCCTGGCAGTTGAGCTGCCCGGCATTGAAACAGTGACAATTCGTTCAGGAGAGAAAACGGTCTTCAAATGGCAAAAGGGCGGCGGGGACGAGGCTGCGCCCCTTTTCAGCGATAAGAATCTGCTCATCCCCATTCATTGGAGACCTGGTGAGAGTTACGACGTGGAGGTGCGTAACAAGGATGCACGGTTTACAAACAGGGTTATGGCGCCGCTTAAGCCCTCGCCGATGCTGATTCAGAGGGTGAAACTGGAAAATGTCATACCCTTCAGCATTGACCAGGGGACTGCCCCTGATACCTTTGTGAGATTCTCGGGAGACAATAAATACCTTGCAATCGGTAGTTTCCACGGCTATCTCCGGGTGGTGGAGGTGAGGACAGGAAAGGTCGTTTATTCACGGAAGATAGCCGAGGGCATGGTGAAGCGTATTGGATGGGGAGAGATGGATGAACGGAGAGTGCTCTATGTGGGGGAGCAGTCGCCTGACGGGTATATCTACTGTCTTGATGCAATGACAGGCAGGGAGATATGGAAATACCGTCTGGCCGACGACATAGAGACATCAAGGCCTGAGAGGGAGAATGACCGGTATGCCATTTATAAATTTCCGGGTGTCTACCAGTTGAAGGTGCTTCCCGGAGGTGATGTAGTCATTGTCGGCACGCACGGATGGGACAGCGAAGGTAAAAGGCTTTACAGGTGCCTGATCTACCGGTTTGACGGCAGGACCGGCAGGATAAAGTGGCGGTGGCCCGCGGACAGGACGCTCCCTTACGGCCTCACCTGGTTTGACATATCGGATGACGGCAGGAAGCTCCTGCTCCTGACATCAACATGGCGTCCACCTGAGCAGACTGATTCCGTATATGAAAACGGCGCCCTGTATTGCCTGAACGGGGATACCGGAGCAGTCCTGTGGGAGTACAAGGTGCCGCCCCTGAGGCCCTATTACAAGAGGGCGACTGCGTGGCAGGGAGTAGCCCTCTCAGGAGACGGCAGGTATGCGGCCATCGGGCTTAATGACGGCAGGGGGATGTTCTTTGATACAGGGAGGGCCGTAAAGGTGAAGGGCAAGCGCTTCCTGCAAAACAGCCCCCTGTGGGTGAAGGAGCTCGGCACACCTGTACTGATAGGAGATATACCCGTCTCATCCCCTGTGAGTTATGCTGAGGCCGGTAAAGAAGAGGTGTATTTTGTCCTGCCCGGCACATCCATCCCCTCAGGCGCGGTAAAAGGCAAGGTGCGGAAACCCGCGCCCCATCCCGCGGCTAATCAGCTTTATGCAGTCGGCTTTGACGGCAGGCTGAGATGGAAGTGGAAGTCCTATGGCTCCATGCAGGGCATTTATCTCTCCGGGGACAACAGGTGGCTCTTTACTGTAAATGCCCTTGCGGGAATGGCTGGGGCTCGCAGGGGCGGTCGGACATCACCTTTTGGAATTACCCTTTTTGATACATCAAAGAGGGGAGCGGAAATGGGCAAACCGGTCTATCTTTATCCTACCGAAGGCACTGTCTTTTTTATGGCGGATATCTCGGAAGACGGCAGGTACATAGCCCTTGTGGAGGTGCCGTTTACAGACGGAAATGGGGCGGAGAATGGAAAGTACCGGGTGCATATAATTCACTGATGAAAAATGGCGGGAGGGTCTTTGTATTGAGCATTATTTTATTTATTGCAGGCATCGGCGCTGCTGCATGGCACCTGCTTTCATCACAAGGGGACGTACAGGATGCGGAGGTGGAGTTTGTGCCTGACGGCGCATGGCTGACATTCCACTCTCCTGTAAGGATCATGAATCTGGAGGTTGAGGGGAGGGAGGGAGTGATCGTCTCACGTCGGATCAATGGGATAAGAAAGCAAAGGCTGTGGCTCGTTTTCGGATGGAAGGCAAACAGGGATTATACCTTTACGGTCTCCACAGATGAAGGGATTATCGTGGTTGAAAAGAGTGCCCCGGAAGGTGACTGCACTGCAGGTGTCCAGCTCTCGATCCCGTTCACCTCAATGGCCGGTTTGACCTCACCCGCGATATTCGGGAGGGAGGGGGAGAGTTCGAGTATGGCGATTGAGGATAACGGGCTGACCTCCGCCCTCATTGTCACTACCTATGAAAAGGGCGATCTCCTTATTACAGGCAGAGTCACCATCCCCGCGGACATAAAGGTTACGGCCTATCCCCGAAACCCGGGGACAAAGATAGTCTACGGAGAGAGAGAGACCTCCATACACTTCAGGACGACCCTTTCCGTTGCCTACGAGAGGTTCTATATGCCGTTCAGTATAGAGGCGCCGCGTAAAGGGGAGTATCGCTTGCATGCCGGGGTCACCCTGAGACGTCCTGACGGACGGGAGTCTTTCTTCAGCAGGACGGTTAAGCTTAAGGTTGTGGGGCGGGACAAGCTGGGGGAGACGATAAGGCTCGTAAAGGCATCGATGCCTGTCGGCGTTTACGGCATAGCCCTCAGGCAGTATGCAGCGGACACTCTCTACATACAACCCCGTGTATTCAAGAAACTCGGGAGTTTCTTCGGTATCGAGCCAAAGTACATCGATTACCACCATCCCTTTACATACCAGAGTCTTGTCCTGGAGAATACAGGGACCGGCAGCATCTCTCTGCTCATAAATTCAGCCGTATATTACAAGGAGAGAGATGTCATGCCGGAGGCGTTCATGCCGCCGGACTCGATGACAGGAGGGACAAGGGATATGGCGGTTCCTGTGACCGCCACGCTTCCGCCAGGGGAAAAGACCCGTCTGGTGATGCCCGTCTATCTGGCCTCCGACCCTGTCCCCGGGGAGTACCGGAGGGTGGTGAGGATTATCATGATGGGGTCGGTCTCTCCTTTTGCAGAGTATGAGTTTCCCCTCTATGTCAGGTCCATGAACCTGTTGGCATGGACATTCACCCTTGTTGCGGTATTTCTGAGCCTGACCGCCACACTCGTCTTTGTCATCATGTTTAAAAGGATAGTTGCGGGCATGAAGGTCAGGTGGCTGGTGATCATCTCCCTCTACGGGGCAATGACCTTTGTGGTCTCAAATATCCCTCTCCGCATATTCGGGTCACTCGTCTCTGCGGTGGCAGGGCCGTTCAGCATCTTCTTTACAGGATTTTTCTCTGCGCTCCTTTACTGGACCTTGCTGGTATCCCTTGTGAGGCTGCTTCCAAGGCCCGGTACAGTTACCTTTGCAACCCTTGTACGTTACATGTTGAACGGCATCATGTTCGGCGGCTTCCAGTTGGCGGATATACTCTTTACAGGCACGGGCATTGTTGCAAAAGAGGCGGCCTTTTATGTGTCCGGAGTAACGCGGAAGGGTGAGGGCTTCCAATGGAGCGGGAGGTCACTCGTCTATCTCGCGGTATCTCTCTCTCTTGCAGACGCCTTCATAACAGTGACAGGGCTCTACCTGCATATGGTCCTCTTCAGGCTCTATTTCGCTGACTGGTATATCTATATGAATATCATAATCAACAGCCTGCTCTATACATCCGTGGCAACATTTGCAGGCCGCAGGTTCAGCGACAGGCTGAAATGGGAGGATGGATAGGATGATCTACGGGGCAGGAGGTTTCAGCCAGGCAACAGGAAGTGACGGGATACTTGCCCGCCTTGACCCGCGCCTCAAGATACTCTGCCTGCTATGCATATCGGTCTATTCCGTGATGCTCGAAAATACAGCCCCCCTTCTCCTGCTTTTTTCCTTTTCATGGGTCCTCGTTGCCGTTGAGCGGATAGAATGGCGCAAGGTGCGTCTGCTCCTCCTCCTCGTCATCCTGATGGTATGGGGTACAATGTTCTCCCAGTCCGTCTTCTACTTCGAAGAACCGAGGACCGTGCTCATAAACCTTGTAAATGCGGATACCCCCCTGATAGGGAGGTGGACAGGTGATATAAGTATCTACCGCGAAGGTTTCCGGTACGGGGCTGTCCAGTCATTGCGGTTTGCATCAATGATGGTCTATGGCCTCGTCTTTTGCTGGAGCACGGATACAGGGAAAATGCTGTCAGGCATGTTGCAGCTAAGGGTCCCTTATGTGATTGCCTTTATGACTGTAACGGCCGTCAGGTTCATTCCGGTCATAATGGATGAGTTTGCCACTGTTTCCCTTGCCATGCGGATGAGGGGCGGCAGGGTTCTCTCTCCCAACCCGGTAAGATTGCTCAGGAACTGGCTTAAACTGATACGACCGGTCTTTATCAACTGCTACAGGAGGTCGAATATCCTCTCTCTTTCCATCCAGTCAAGGGCATTCAGCCCGTCCGCCGGGCGTACGGATGTAAAGGGCAGGGTAGTGACACCTGTTGAGGCCGTCCTGCTTGCGACCGTGATGTCGGTCACGGCGTTCACAGTCCTGCTGAAGACCTTTTACGGACTCTATCTCTGGGACATTCTCTATATATCGGAATTGCGGTGGGTGTATGAAATCTGCAGATTGTATTTATAAGAAAAGGAGGCAACATTGATTATCGGACGATACTATGAAGGAATCGAGATCAACAGGGATGAAAAGATCATCCATGTAAAATTTCTCCAGCCTCACAGGGTGATCTCCACCTGCCGTCTGGAGGGCGGACTCCGGGATGATCTGGAGCATCTCTATAACCACCAGGCATGTGAACCCACGGGTCACCACCATAAATCGCATAAGGCCATGACTTCTGACCCGGCCGGGTACAGGAGGATTATATGCGAACGGCATGGCCTGTTACCTGAAAAGAGCGCAACCCTGGGGACTGCTGCAAACATGAATAATGCGGCTGTTGTGTCTGAGAGTTTCCGTGATATCGAGGTGGTTGCAGTATGTACGGGCGGGGTGGAGACAAACGCAGGCAGGATCGGTGACCCTGCATCAGTCTATGAGGCGGAGGGAAGGTTTGAGAAGCTGGGAGGTTTTGTGATGGAAGACCATGGGACTATTAATACGATGGTCTTTATCAACCGTGAATTGAGACCCGGGGCGATGGTGCGTGTTGTTATGACGGCCACTGAGGCAAAGACAGCCGCATTGCAGGAGCTTGTCGTGCCATCGCGTTACTCTGACGGTCTTGCCACCGGAACAGGGACGGACCAGATAGGGGTTGCGTCAATGCTCGGCACAGGGGAGCCACTCAGCGGAGCAGGAAAACATACAAAGCTGGGCGAACTGATCGGCAGGACCGTGCTTCAGGCAATAAAGAGGACCCTCTCTCTGCAGAACAAGCTGACCCCCGGGTCCCGATGCTTTGCCCTGGTCGTCCTGGACCGGTTCGGGATTACCATGGACTCCATGCGTGCAGGCATCTCCCGCTATCTCTCTGAGAAGGAGTCTGAACTCTTCCGCCGGAACTTTAATGCAATAAACAATGACCCGCCCACGGTGGCGTCGGTTGCTGCCATCGTTCACCTCAGGGACAAGATGAGCTGGAGGATACTTCCTGAAAGCTGCATGCCTGAGATACTCGGCTCATACGGGGCGCAGATTGCCGCGGCGGTCTCCGGAAAATACGGTCGTATACCGGGTTACAGGAGATTGCTGGCAGAAGAACATATGGAGACAGGAAATGAAGCCTTTGTCGAGTTTATATTCAGATCATTTGCCCTCGGCTTTAAGGAAAAATGGAGCGGGGAGAGGGATTAGCAGGAGGCCATGGAGTTGAGGGCAATCAACGGAATGATAAAAGATTACGCTATGGTGATCTCTATCCTGGTCCACTTATCCATCCTCGCCATCCCACTCTCGACAACTGTTATCTCTGTTTCAGGGCAGGGGTTCAGGGATATAGAGATGTCCATGATTGACGGCAGCGTCAGCTCCGCAGGTGCCCGTAAGGTCGCTCTTTCCGGGACGACAAAAAAGCGTGTTGAGAAGAAAAAAGAACCAAAACCTCCCCAAATAGAGGAGAAGGCTGAAAAGAGAGTTCAGCAGAAAAAGAAAATAAAAAAGGCCGTGGCAGTAAGCCGGGAACCTGACAGGGCGTCAAAGGCTGCGGCAGATGCTATCGAACCTGCTGAGAAAAAAGAGGAGATAGAAGACCAGACTGCAGTTGAACCTGAAAAGGATCGAAATCTGCCGGTTCAGGACATATTATCCGCCCAGGCAGAGGACGGGGAGCAGGATCCTGCCTCTGCTGTGAGTGCTCAGGATTCACTGCAGGGTGAAGTTTCCGGCAAACCCGATATAGCAGAGCTTGGCTCGGCGGATGGTCCGGCCTTTATCAAAAGGGTGCTTCCCCGGTATCCGTGGGTGGCGAGGAAGACGGGAAGAGAGGGGAGTGTGCTGCTGAGGCTCACAATTGACGAGACAGGCCGGCTGCTCGACGTGGTGGTTGTGGAGAAGGCAGGTTTTGGTTTCGACCGTGAGGCGATCAGGGCGGTCAGGCTTTCTACGTTCAGGCCGGCCATAAGAAAGGGCATGCCGGTCAAGTCAGAGGCATTGCTGTATGTGAGGTTTAAGCTTGAAAAGCGTTAACGGGTTTTAATGGAGGTGATAAATGATTGAATTTATCTTAAAAGGTGGTTTTCTGATGTATCCGATACTGCTGTGTTCAGTTGTAGGCCTTGCAATAATCATCAACAAGGCACTCCAGTACAGGGGGGTTTTCAGGTCAATCGAGCGTCCGCTGAAAGAGGTGCTGAAGACAAGGCCCCTGATCCTGAGGCCTCTCATCAAGGCCGTGGACGAGGGCTGTGACGAGCAGGAGTTGTCAGTGGTCGGCACAAGGCAGGTGAGAGAGGCAGAACGGGGCCTGAGCTGGCTTGGACTGATCGCGACGATCACGCCCCTTCTGGGACTCACCGGCACGGTTATCGGGATGATAAAGGCCTTCATGGTGATAGCATCGAGTGCAAGCGTGAATCCATCCATGCTTGCCGGAGGCATCTGGGAGGCCCTCATCACCACTGCGGCCGGGCTCCTGGTGGCCATCCCGATCAGTGTGTGGCATCACTATCTGGAAAAACAGGCTGACGATATAGCCTTTCTCCTGAAAGAGATAACAGTGAGCCTTTATATGAGGTGCAGGGATGGAGTTTGAGAGGAAAAGGTACGGTCATTCACTCATGAACATTGCGCCATTGGTGGATGTGGTCTTCCTGCTGCTGCTCTTCTTCATGCTCACCTCCAGCCTCGTCCGGGAAGAGGCGGTCAAGATCAGGCTGCCTGAATCAAAGACCGCAGCCACAGAGCAAGAAACAATAAAGACAATAATAATCACAAGGGATGGCAGGATATTCTTTATGGACAGGGGAGTGGATCTGAAAGGGCTTCAGAAGGCTGTAAGGGAGGGCTTAACTGAGAGGGAAGAGGATTCCCTGAGGATAAAGGCCGACAGGAATGCAAGTGTCGGCCTGCTGATGAAGGTGGTCGATGAGGTGCGGCTTGCAGGGGTCAGGAATTTCAGCGTGGCGACAGAGTGGTTGGGAAATTGACTTTTAAGCGGTGAATATGTTTGAATTAAATGCCTGATTAAAAAGAGATTTTCCTTTTGCAGGCACGAATGGATGT
>VAPF01014444.1_pt1 | contig 15237 bp, 15 predicted proteins | sample 3393931 | NCBI WGS metagenome assembly VAPF01 (sample SAMN08290437, study PRJNA428436) | hydrothermal vent metagenome | isolation source: Deep-sea hydrothermal vent chimney | place: Atlantic Ocean: South-mid Altantic Ridge | depth 2773 m m | reverse complement strand
CTGAGTCACTATTAAGTAGCGGGGACACTGACCTTCTTAATGATAATTCGCCTTTTGCATTCGTGAAGATAAAGCATCCAATTAAAGGAAGAAGCTCTCTTTCTATGAAGGCCTTAGCGTCTATTTCTTCGAGCCCAATGAATGTTCCACGGAGCCCCTTATCATTAAATTGACTCCATAAGTCTTCATCAACGGAGGTGAATGATGCCAGGTCAATATGTATCGGATCAACTTCCGCCGACCAGTTGGCAGGGAAAAATGTAAACTGGTTCAATAAAGCCGTGGTGTATATTGCGTAAATCAGCTTAACAATAGGCATATCTATATAGATAAATTCTTCTACATTAATCGCGTTATCATTACTTGATCCATCAATCTCTATCGGCTCATCATTCGTTCCAAATCTTGCTGACTGAACGCCATCGAAACTCGTCGCTGTCATGGAGGTATATGAGAATACAGTATCTTTTATTTTTACATATCCCGTGATCGAGATAGGATCGAACTTCCAGAAGCGAGTATGTTCAACCATCTCGAATCCTGATGTTGAAGTCACCTGGAGTGAGGTATCCCCAATATTATAGGTTGCGGTAAGCTCTGTTTTTTTATTCCTGAAGATTGAGCGCCTAACGAGTCGGTTTGGATCGGAGCAGTCAATGGTGTATTCATTATCCTGCCGCGTCACTTCTTCTATTATTTGAGTTCCATTGGGTATCAATTCATATTGATCGAAACTTAATGAAGGGAATCCCATGTAAACTCTAACGATTTGACCTGATAAAGATTGACCGGTATTAAATTTATCTCTAATCTTCTTTGACAATAAGAAGTCTTTATCTATAAAGGAAAACGATTGGCTGCCCACCGTTGTCAGGAATTTATTCTCCTGGATATTTTGAGATGATCCACTGGGATGCGCGCTAATGACGTCCCTATAAACCGTCTCACCTAAAGGGAAGGCGGCCTCAGGATGGGAGGTAATGTATATTCTATCCGTCACTTGATTGCTAAAATTAATCTCGATCGTGTAAACGAATTGACGGCTTGGGCTCAGGTTTTCTAGTGCAAAATCTTTATTATACGTTCTCACTGACTGACCTCCCTGCAGGTAAAATTAAAGCTAAAATAATCGGAGTTAGCCATTCTTGATTTTGACCAACCTCCTTCCATCTGCATATTAATGAAAGTGCCCAATGACAAGTCGACGGATGACTCCAGATTCCTATCCAGGGCGAACTGCTCACCTCTCGACACCGAATAAAGGAATTCATCGACCTCAGGAACATCAGCTGTCGCTATTTGAGATAGCGTTACATTCAACTTAGTACTCCTTGACTTAACAAGGGATTGAGTATTTCCACCTAAAGACCGGGATGAGGTGGTCTCCCTCTCAATCTCTATCGTGTAATTAATAGGATGAGTTAACGCAAAGCTGCCATCAAGCTTGCATGACATCGTGTCGAATACACCCGTTCCCGACTCGCCCGTGTCGCCTATGCCGATAGATACATTACATAAAGCTAATGGGGATGAAAATGTAAATTGAGACGCAAAGCCGAATGACCCGGATGGGATTATCCTGCTATCTATGATGCCGACAGGAGTCGTAGTAAAGCTATCCGATACGGTCAGGAATGACGCGTGAGACGCTGACTCACGCGTTACTTTAAGCAGGTAACTCTCGTTAGGGATGATAACAATATTTTGATGCGCGTATGCGGCAGCACTAGTGTAGGCTATGTTAAGCTGCGATGCGACAGATGATATTACTCCACCTTGAGACGTCCAGCCAATCGTATTCGATGTGAATAGCCCGTTATTAATTTCCTCCGTTGCAACGTGTGCCGGTATAAATCTCCTTGTAGCACTGTAAATAAACACAGCCATTAAGTAACCACCTTTATCATATTAAAAGCATAAGATACCTTATTTTCCACCGGGCCAATGAATGTTTTCGATTCACCTCCATTCATTCGTACGGTAATAGGATTAACAGGGACGCCCGCAGAGAGCGATAGATCATCATACGTAAAATTTCGACTATCTTCAACCAGGGAAAAGAAATCGTCCCATGGGATATCATTAGGCGAATCGATGTATCCGGTCTCGACAGATATCTCCTCGTCTTCTCTAGTGAAATTAGTATACATAACGGTTCCATCGACGGAAAATGCAGTCTCGGTGACGGATGCCTCTTGAGCTAAGAACTGCTGGGCATTAGTGGTCAACGTTTTCTGAGCCTCCCTATTCACTGAGAATAAATCAAAGACAGCCTGGGTATGCGGTGACGCTGTTATCATCGCCGCAAAAAAAGTTTGCGTCGCCGTGAACTGAATGACTATCTCAGTGTCCTGCCCTGAGCTAACTAAGGTGTCAGAGGCTATCGTGATGACCGGTGGCGCCGTTAGATTTTCAGTCACAAATAATTCAGGGTTGATGCATGATCTAGCGATAATCCTTACTTGCAACTTCTCGCCAATGGTTGACGGGAAAACCTGCGTCACATAGCTTTTCGTGGCGTTGTTAGCGACGACAGGGATGATCATCTCCGTGCCAGAGAATGTAGCGACCGCTGGACCTGATGATGCCCATGAGGCGGGCACTGAAAAATCATCGCCCACTTGAGCCCCTGTAAAGTCACTGAAAGTAATAACCATTAATTATTCAACTCCAGTTTTTGGCGACTTCGCCTGTTAAATATAATCCGATCTCCCCTGTCAGACGCGTTCTCTATTGAGTCCATCACGGATTCAACTTGTTGCCGACTGAACGTCGTGTTATCTGAACCGAATACATTGATCGTTGTCGATGATGATCTGGCCTCACTGGATGACCTCTCATTGCTGGCATTCCTTAATGGCCTAGGCGATGGACGCGTCGATGATACGTTCGGTGAGAAAGTTGTCGATTGAAGTAATTGAATTTGCTTAGCGACGAAGCTCGCTGCGACAGCCGCAAAAGCAAATCCTGTCACAGGACCGCCAATGTCAGCACCCGCTTTAAATGAGCTGATGACGGCGGCACCTCCTTTTAACGTAGAACTGAGTAGTTCAAACTTTTTATTAACTTCAAATGCTTTTCTTGCTTCCTTATTAAGTGCGTCCGTTTTTTGCTTTTCAAGCGAGATAAGAGAGGCTGTCTCTTGCTGTTTAAGCATGCTCCTATTATTGGCGAATTCCGTCTCGGTAATTTCACCGGCGTTTCTTGCGTCGACTAACGTTTGCAGTGACCCATCAAACTCACTCTTAACGGCATCCTCCCTTCTTTTGCTTTCCCTCTCCACCTTCTCTGTCGCCATCTCTTGGTTGATGCTAGCTATCCCCGCTAAATTATCAGCAAGCCCGGCGAACCCGCTAAGTGATTGCTGCCATTTAGCTAGCACTTTCTCAGCAGCAGCGGTGTTTATTTTTACTGTATTGTCTGCCGCCTCCTTATCAATATCATTTTTAAGTTTCGCACCTAGCCTTCTATCAGCCACCTCTTTATCTATAAATCTTTTGGCGCTGTCAGTAATATCCTTATTGGCCGCTAAAGCCGCCTGTACGCGCTCGCCTATTTCACTAAAGGTGTCGTCATCCTGAAACTCAAGAATGGCGTTTATTTTTAGGTCGCCCACTTTGGATATCTGATCAATAAAATCTTGACCGACTTGCTCCATTAAGCCATCAAACTGCTCGACTGATTCGGAGCCAAAACCAATGGACTCTATCAGTGATTTCGTTTGCTTAGCTATCCTTTCAGCATCTGATCCAATCTGATTTTCAAATATTTTAAATTGCCTTGATAGCTTTTCCCGACGGGAATTCTCAAGTGCCTCAGAGTTTAATGTGAAATCTTCTTGAAGTTTTAATATCAGGCCAGCGCGTAACTTCTCATCGGAGAATGTTCGTCTCGCTATCTCGACCCGCTTATTAAGGAGCGCCTCAAGTGACTCTTGCGTCTTAATTCCACCGACATCAATCAGCTTCAAGCCACCGACGATTGAATTAAAAGATTGAGTGATCACATCGTTTGTCAGTTTAGCTCTCTCGGTCGCCTGATCACTGCTGGCAATAAGATCCTTAATCACCGTATTAAGCCGAGAAAACCTCTCCTGCTGCGTCTCCGCGTCCTTGAGTTTATTTAATCCAGCGAGTCGTTTATCATTAATCGACTCAATTCGTCGTCCACCTTGTGTCGCAATAGCGAGTGAAGCTCGTTGGAACCTTTCCTCCGCCTCCAGGACTAACTGCCTTCTTTCATCGCCATCAGTTTGACCTTGCTTAGCGATTTCTATTGAGGCCATCAATCTTTCTTTAAGCTGAATGATGATCGCCGCTGTCTGCGTCTCTATGACGTCTATGTTCCGGGTGTCTGTCAGTCTTGCCGTGGGTCCATCAAGTGAGGATATTATCGACCTGACATCTGCTGATATCTCCTTGTTAAGGCGGGTTATGTCAATTTTAAACTGCCGACTATTATTGACATTCTTTACTAAAATATCGTTCGTTAATTCAAGCTGCTTTTTCCTTACCTTGTCTAAAGGGCTGGCGAACCTATCCGCAAGCTCTTCATTTTTTCTTACCAGTTTGTCTGACCTTGTTTTATCAAGAGCTAATGATCTTGAGATGAATTCCTTCTCAAGCAATTCGATCGCCAATAAAGCCTGTCGCTTAGTGGCCTCCACCTCACCGAAGTTTTTTATAATAAACGCTTTCTGCTTAGCTAATCCCTCAGCTAAGTTTTTCTGTGATTGGTCTCCGCCGAGTGAAGCGATGGACACCTCTTTAGATGTCAGCTGAGCAATCTCTTGCGCGCCTTTCTTGACGGCGAGAATGATCGCCTCTACCCGCTGCTCAGGTCTTGATGAGATGGCGCCCTCTTGAAGGCTATCGATGGACGACCGAACCTTGTCAACACCAATCCTGACTTTCTTAAAGAAAGCCTCCGCCTTCTTATCTTGATCCTTAAATGTAATCTTGATGGCTTCTTCATTGAATTCCCTGTCAAGCATCCTTAGCTCAGCAATACTGGCATTCGCATCTTCTTTGGCTTTCTTCTCCTTAATAAATTTAGCAGCAAGCTGCTGCAGAGACGTCTGCTTAAGCGACCTTCCTCTAATATTGGCACGATCATTTAAGAGGCTTTCTTGTGCGTCTAAAAAGTCCAGCTCAACACGCGTTCGCGCTTCGTTTATTAGTTTATTGGAGGCGTTAATGGACTCCGTCTTTGCGTTAAATCGGCCCTGGTCTAGTAGGAATTTCTCCTGAGCTTTATTGAAGTCATCCCTTTGTTCTTTAATCGCGCCGCCAGGTCCTGCTTCTATCTTGTTAATTCTAGCCTTCGCTATCTGGAAAGCCTCAAATGATTTTAATTCATCCTGTCTTATCCTATCTAAAGCTTTAAAGTTAACCTCTTCAGCTTGCTGAATTGTAATGAGATCAGCAGTCCTTTCCTGGGCGAGTGCGCTTAGATCGCTTTGACCTTTACTGAGAAAGCTGAATATATTTTTCCTTGCAAGGTTTAACTTTTTCGTTTCTTCGACGGCTATCTTTATTCTTTCAGCTGATAATTTTCCTTGCTGTTTATTATGCTGCTTAATAAGGAACTCAAGTTTAGCTAAAGCCTCTTCTTCATTAGCTATCTCCTGATCGCGCTGAACCTTGACGGCATCAACTTGGCCAGTGATTATATTAGCGCGTTTCCTTCTCGCTGTATTTCGCTCAAGCTTATTATTTATTGCAAATATTTTTTCTACTCTTTGAGCTTCATTTAGCGTGTCATCATCTCTAATGCGGCGGAGTTGATTATTTAATTCCGTCCGGGTCTCAATGAACCTCTTTGCGGAAACCGAAGAGATTCTCTCTGCTTTACTCAGAGGGAAGATCGCCTTCGTAGTAAAATCGACAATTGACGAGCCTATGTCCAACGTCCCTCTAACCAGCCCTGCAAAAACACTACCTAGTCGCCGATTAAACTGCTCCGTTTTCTCCACTAACGTATCAAAAGACCTAGCTAGCGATGGTTTTTGGCCTGATGACTGACCAGCGACCTTATCATTTAACGCCTCCATTATCACGGCCACTGACTTTGACGTCTGGCCCATATCGTTAAACCCTTTAATAACCTCCCTCTGGTGGGTTGTTAACTTCAGGTAGCTTCGACCTAACGAATCTAATCCTAACTTAGGATCATCTAATGCTTTTGAGATAGACCTGGCGACGGTGGCAATTGATTTGCCTGTATTCTCCGCAATAGACTGAGAGAATAATAGAACCTCCTCAAGATGCTCAGCAGCGCCTTCAAAGCTAACAATAACTCCAGCGACATTATTTAATTCCTTAGCTGAGGCGAGGGTGAACTCACCGACTTGCTGGGTAAACCCATCAAGGCTAGCGGCTGTATTGGTGGTCGTTTTACCCAGAAACGACATCTGCCTATCTAGTCTATTTAGCTGTTCTTCAAATACAGCAAAGACCTTTATCCCCGTTGAGATCTGCGTTAAAATTTTACCCGCGCTCACGTTGAAGACAGTCCCGGCCACACCGAACTTTCTAATACTTGCCGCGAGTGAGGTTAACCGCCCAGCAATTGCGCCAAGGGGTCCCTCGAGAATCCTAGCTGAGCTAGCCATCCTATCCAGTGCATTCGCGATATTAGCCGATTTCTTAGAGACATCATCTTTCGCTTTGAACTCAAAGATAGCTGTTGACTTGTTACTCCTACCTCTTGGCGGCATACTCTGTCCTTTACTGCTGTTGGCTGATGACGGAATTGGTTTCTTCGTTATGCATGGACTGAAGGAATTCCATTGCATTTATATACAACTGAGGATGCTGGATCCTTGGTTTATCCAGCATTAGATTTTTTGATAGATAGTCATCAAAAAGGTCTACGATGATGGTGTATTGTCGATCAATTTGACTTAATAAGCAAAACCGTGTGGTGACAATATCGGCTCCGTTATGGGATATGACCCACTTGTCGTAGGGGGCGGGATTACTTTCATCGCAATGCCGTCCCCACGAGCATGTCTCACATCTGAATTTATTAGCGTTCCGCCTTACGGTGTAGAAGATGGCGATTTTTTTTTATCGTCAGGGGATAATTCACTTTCGCCGATTAATGAATGACAGATGCCACGGATCGTTTCAGCAAAAATAACCTGATGGCTTTTCCGGGTAAATGGAATCTCCTTGCCGTTATCGTCTTTCAGGTCCCATCCAAGTAAGTTATTCTTCATCATGTAATCAGCCGCACTCACGGCCACCGATACACCACCACCTTCCTTGACAAAGCAGTGATCCATCACATGGTAGGCATCCAGGCCATTCAGGGGACGCAACCTGTACTTATCCCCTGTCTCTTCATCTTCATACCAGTAAATATCTAGTTTCTCAATTATATTCAAACTGCACCTCTAAAAATATAAGTATTATGTCAAGATTAAATTATCACTCATATTAGAGAGGTGAGTCAATAGGTAAAGGAAACCTCCAGAGCTAAGTCACTTTAAACATCTTAGCCAACTTCGCTTTTCTGTCTGGATAGCTCATCCCCGTCTCGATCATTGACATATTGAGACGCTGCGCCTTCTTTAATCGTGCCCACCCAATTTCGCTCAAGGCGTCACGGACCTCCTTAACCTCATAGTGTTCGCAATATTCTTTGGTAGTCATCACGAATAGGATCATGTAGAGCATGTCATTTTCGTTTGAGAAGTGGTGCGACCTAGGATCGTCGCGGGCATTCATAATGGCCTCAGTCATGTCAGGGTATTCAACTTCTACGCTCAACCACCGAGCAAACCTTAAAGCCATCTTCTGGTGCATCCAAGTGCCAGGATTCCTTCCCCGCTGTGTCGTTCTTATGGCTACAGTTTTTAAAGCTGAAGGGTCTGCTTCTAGAATGCTAATGTATTCGCGGGTATCCTTCATCCTCATGAAGGACTGCAAATCTTTCCCGAACTGCCTTGCCATTTCCGTCGCATTAAAGTACAGCGTCTCAGATTTAACCAGTGCTGAGATATCCACAGATATCCCAATGCCCTTAATCTTAATCATTTCAAATTTTTGCTTCTTCATGTCTTACCCCTTGAGCCCTGCAGCTTTTAAAACTGTAGGGTCTGTTCGATTTATCGGTATAGGAGGTGTCCTTGAACTCTAGGTCAGCTAACTCATTGATTATTCCGTAGAGCTTGATTTCAAGCTCCTCGAGATTGAAGAGATAGCATGAACGACGAATATTAAGCGGGGATTAAAAAACCACCCGAAGGTGGCTTAAAGGTGGGGGTCAATCGGGGATGGGCTAGGTTATCTGAAGCTGCCACTCGTCATTCCCTAAGACTCGGTTTGAATCAAAAGGGAGAGACATGGTTGTTTTTCCACTGCGGTCACCGGGTGAAGGTGCGTCATAGGAGATGGCTGGCATGGTTAAAGCCCAGCGGTTGCCAGCGACAGCACCAACGACACCTGAGGTTAAGGCGAGCGTTGTGTTGGCTTTCCATAAAGCAATAAAATCGATGGTGGCTAGATTTTCTACATCTTCTGGATCGATTGATCCGGCGACCAACCGATTGGTGATGCACACGTCGCCGTAGCCATCGGGAGGGGCTGGGGCAGGAGGTGTCGCCACCGTATTATTAAAACCCCAGGTTATGTTCTCAATAATGCCAGCAAAGCCACCGACAAGAAATGAGGCACCAATGTACACAGATGGAACCGTACTATCATAAGTCACAGTCGGGATGGCCGTTGACGTAATTGACTCAATATGGCCTGTCATTGTAAAACTAATCATTCCTTTGTCGCCAACTTTTACGACGCCTGACATATCTCCCATGCATCCAACAAGGACATATAGTTTACCATCATCATAAAACTCGATTGTCGCGGATACCTGGCCTGTTGACACCGGCGTCCAAGTAAAGTCGGTGACGGTCGCGACGGCTGAATTGCCGCATATCCGAATAGGAACGTCTATTTCAGGGGCGGGGTTTGCCACATAATCAACAAATCCTGTCCCTTTGATTTCCATTGTAAATGTCAATTGCATTAGCGTCCCACCATACAATGACTGGCGCTTGCCGAATGTCGCTTCAATCGTTTGCCGCTCAACCTTGCGGGCGCCCACGTGAGACCACGCTACATTCTCGACTAAGATGGCGTCGGTGACAGCAGGGGCAGAATTAGTGCCTTGCGTGACCTCTTCTTTAATTAAAATTACACGTCTATTAACGAGCATTGTCGCCTCCTTTTATCTTATGAGTTAACGTCGCGGAATTGCTTATTTTTTCGTTTTCCTATCGTAGGAGCGGGTTGCTCAGGCTTGATCTCCGATACTGGTTCAGTTAGATCAGCATCATCACTTATCACCTCTTCGGTGCGTGACGGGTGAACCTCCCTTTTGAATCGATTACCAAATTCGTCTTTAACATAAATTGAACCGCCTATATTATGGTCCATTATTCTCTCCGTATAAGTTTTAGCCGTATTAAATAAGGCCTATGTCAGTATATTCCTGCCTGAATCTAATAAACCATCGTGTTGTTAACTGCACGATGGTGCGTCCTGCTTGCTCAACACTTGGTGCCGCTGCGCCGTCCGGGTAGATGCTAGCGACAAATGATAGTCCTAGCGTATGATCAACCAATAGCGCCTTATGCACTTGTGCGTGGATATTATTAGCCATGGTTAATGGCTCGTCAAACTCCGTGTCAGCTAAAATAATAATGTCCACATCTATATCCGCATCATAAAATCCTATGTTAATAGTAGGGAGATCACCGAGCGGGGTAATCGGACCTTGCTCGATTAAGATGGCTGGCAACGATGACAGCTCAAGTGAGTCACCTTTATTGATGAACACATTGCCGGACGCGTACGTGCTCCCTTTTAAGATGTCACTCACCGTAGAGATTATCTTTTCTTGCCTTGTCTCGGCTAGCATTTTACTAGCTCTAACTCGCCATCAGTGAGCCCCGTTCCATCCGGTAAAATATCGATTACCCGGTACTGGATCCCGTTGCCGTCAGTGACGAGATCACCTACCGATGGGATTTGAGAGACGGTGTCATCATACGTCATTACCGGCATAGAGATGATAACACCACTCACATCCCTCTCCTCCAAGTCTAAAATACACTGGACAGTGAATGAATCCTGCGCTGTCTTTCCCGACGGGATGACGACGACAGACTCACTAAATTCATGGAAAAAGTCAGGCAGATTTTCATTGAAAGAGTTAGGCATAATTACTCAGTATGACCGTTAAGTTGAATATGAACTTGGACCGCTAAGGCGGCTTTGGCCGAAAAGGCATAACCCGCATAATCGTTGCCAACAGCAGAGGTGGTGAGTTCGCTGTTAGCCGTTAGCCAATACAGTTTATCGCCAATGGCAATCACATCCGCTGAAGCCGCTGCCACATCCCACACACCAGTTAACTGAACTGAGTATAAGTCGCCAATCGCGGCGCTGGTTAATGCAATTCCCACGACTTTAGATGTGGAATTGATGACGACAAGTTCACCCGATGCAACGATGGCGGTAGCGACTAGATCTATAACATGACCGCGTTGAACGTAATTAGTAGCCATTCTTTATCTCCGTTAAAAAACTTTAAAGGGATAGCCAATCAACGTATGAGTTGATTAGCTACCTTATACAAGTAAGTCGTTAGCCGTTATTCTTAAAGCCACCACGGCGCTCTAAAGGCGAGACTCCGTAATCCATACGGACCTTCCACGCGATGCCGTCTGACTCAAAGCCTTCCTTGCTATCAAGGAACGGGGTTTGATTGCCATCCAAAAAGCTGACTTGCATCAAAGGCGCCACAGAATTCTCAGAGACAAAATACCACGCTGTCTGAGAGCTATCATCCATATAAGGATCGGTAATCAACTCCACCATTCCCTGGATAGGGTTGCGCACCTGAGAGTTAGCTTGAGACGCATCCGTTGTGTTAATCAGTAGCTCACTAATGGAATCCTGAAGGACGATCGGAGCCAAAACATATCGTGGCTGGATGTCAAGAAAATCATTGCCATTCAAATCTTTTTGTAACCGCATCGCTTGACGTGCGGCTTGAAATGTGGCGATAGAAGGAGGACCAGCAGCCACAGCTAATGTATTGTCGGTGAGGTTAAAGATTGGGTTACCATTAGCCATTATTGGGTTAGCCGCAAGAAGCTGGTACACATCTCTATTGATTGTACGTGCCGCTGCATGTCCCATCATCTGGGTGATTCGCGTTAAGCCATCAAGATCATCATTAATCATCGACTGGCGCGTGAAGCCAATCATCTTCCCTTTTGTCGCAATTCGATAGGTTTCTCTTTCTTCCCCAAACGTACCGGCCGTATATTCGCCGCCTTCAGGAATCAAGTCTAAGTTGTTGAATGAGCCGAGTTGTATTTGCTCATATTGCTTGAAGTCTGCCACCGAGCCGATGCCACACCATTTACGCCAGGAGAATTCACGTGCCATGTACGCCTGAAGTAAGATTTTATTGACAATCCCTGACATTAACAGAGGGAAATCACTGGTTGAATGAGAGAAAGCATTGCGTATTAATGTGTACTTATCCATCCCCCGAACATCAACATTATTGCGTATAAGGCAATTTCTTGCGGCGTCCAGTAATGAAATGGCATTAAAGTTATTGGCAGGGTCCCGCTTTTCAACGTTGACACGGGCAAGAAGACTATTAGACACGCCTTCCATGAATTTCTCATCGCAGGTGGTGCCGCCGTAAAAGCTTCCGCCGGTGGGCGACTGACCTTTAGCGAGCTCATCAAGGATTCTCTGGCGAGCCATATCAACATTCACCAGCTGATCCGCTACGCATTGATTCATTATATTCGCATACTGAGGGTAGGCGTTGAACACCTTAGTTATCTCAGTTCGTCGCGCAATGTCGATTTCTCGTGCTTGATTAAGCGCCTGGTCGACAGCCGCTTTTACGTCAAAGTTTTGAGGGGTATCGAGAGGGAGCGGCACTACATTCTGAGGGGTAGCATTCACTTTGCCTTGAGCCTCAAGTCGGTTTGTCATCGCCGCTAACCCCGCGTCAATAGCGGCCATACTCGCTTTAAACTCAGCTTCATTGCTGGAGTCCTTGTCTGTTTTAGCTTTATCCACCATCGCTAATAGATCAGTAAGGCTCGTTTTCTCCTCAGGGTCCTTAACGGTCTTCAATAAATTATTCAGTGAGTCAATTAATTTTTCAAAAAAATTCATATCTTTGTCCCTTATTCTGGTTGCCGAAGGATACTTAGGGTCATACTTGCAACGCATGTATTCATAAAAATTACTTTCATTCGCACCAATACCGACAAAAGAAGAATCCTGGCTGGCAGGTTCTTCGTGCTCGATTATCTCATGGATAAAACCGAATTCCAATGATTCCTTTGCGTTAAACACGGTCTCATTATCCATCGCGGCAGAAATGTCATCCCGCTTCATTGAGGTGGTCGCCTCATAAATATCAAGAAGAGAGCTTTTCATTTTATCAAGAAGGTCCGCCGACCGCCGCATTTCCGTCGCATCGCCTCTCGTAAGATTGCTCGGATTATGTATCATGACGAAGCCACCAGGCTCCATTTTTCTGACGGAGCCACCTAAAGAAATAATTGAAGCAATGCTGGCGGCATGCGTATCAATTATAGTGGTGACTAACCCTTTATGACGTTTCATTTCATTGTAGATCCTAAACCCATCAATGATAGAGCCGCCTGAGCTTCCTATATATATAGTGATATCGCCTGTGAGCTTACCTATCTCACGGGAAAAATCATCCCCTGACACATCCCAGCCTATCTCTCCATAAAGATAAATGTCGTTGCCGCCGGTATGTAAGTTTTTTGCAAATTCAAACCAAGCCATTAGCTATTAGCCTCATCATCATCTGGGTCATCTCCTTGATTTTCGTCTGGATCTAAGCCCTCTTCGTCTGGATCTAAGCCCTCTTCAGCGGGTGGCTCGCCCCCTTCTTCCATAGATAGGGTAATACCAAGCTCCGCAGCCCTCTCCATTAATTTAGCTCTATCCTCTAGGTCATCTAATTTCTCCTGCAGGCGTTGCTTCCTCACCTGAACCGGATCACCTCCTAGCTGTTGAATAATTTGAGTTCTTGATTTTACCTGCAGGGCATCGAAAGACTCAAAGGCCTTCCCCTCCTTGCTTGGGTCTGGCCAGGCAATCGGTGGGCGACTGTACTGCACATCATACAGCGTCGTCTCATCGACATCTGGAGGTAGCTGGAAGCCACCCGTTAAAATTTCAACATCCATAAAAGCTTTATGTATTTTATCGCAAAAATTCCGACAAAATATCATATGCATGACATCATAGCCCACGCTTTGTTCAACAAGTTCCTGACGCTGCGCTGAATAGGTTCCGTTATAATCCCGACTGATTGTACTATAACCGACTTCAGCCCCGGCAGCAGCAGCTCTCAGTTGGCCATTACGGAAAGGGAGTAGCTGAGGGTTAGGCCGCTTAGTGTCCATGTTTCCTATTTCCTCCCCTGGATTAAGGCCAGTATAAACCATTCCCGCCTCCATCAGAAAGTCGTCACGCTCCTCACCGTCGTCACTATAAAGATCCGGCGTCCCCTTTCGTACAAAAAAAGCATTATCCGCCGCGATTCTTGCAGCGATACGCTCAGAGTCATCATAATCTTTTATATCCTCCATTCTGTTTATAATAGAATGAAGGGCGGTTACCCCTCTAATTTGCTTGACACGCAGTGACTTACGGATATGGATCATCTTATCCGCAAATATCTTCTTTAGATCAGACTCGGCCATGGAGGCGAAGGAGCGAAGAATGGCGGTGTCTTTAGTGGCATAATAGACTCGAGGCCTAAACCAGGCATCCACCTGTATCCCGGAATATATCCGCTTAGGCTCGTCGGTAAATTGCATAGGAATATCATCAGACTCGATCATCTCATACGATAATTGGACATCAGTTAGATGACGATATTTTGGGACGCGACCGATTAAGAGCTGAGCAAAGGAGTCTCCATCACGTAGCCAGCCACGACACATCATTCGCTGTGCCTCATAATGGCTGAAGGTGCCCGTGACTTCAGGGAAACGAATAAACTGCTCCCATCGATCCAGGATCATCGCGTTGGCTTCTATATGGAGGTCGCCGTTTTGATCCCTGAGTTGGGGGACCGATCGGATGCCTGCCCCTACTGTTTTATTGACAAGGCAATCAAGAATACCCTTGACAATATCATAATCTTCTTCTAGCTGCCTGGCTATTACTGTGAGCTGTGGTCCCTCAGTCTGGACCACTAAATTTTTATTAGGTTGCCTTATTCGTTTTCGTCTGAAACGAGTGGTCTTAGCCGCTTCATAATTAACGGGCTTTCCATACCGGTCAAGAATTACTGATTTCGCCATAGTTGATTTCGCCGTCATTTATTGCCACTTAGCTCGCTGAACACGAAGTCCGCCTAAGCCACGCCCTTGAGGTGCGCTAAGACTACTAACGATACCGGACCAATAATTTATTTGCTCTCGAATTTCCGCCCCGTCATTCCTTATTAAATTCCTCCCTTTTATTGTGTACTCTAATCCCGTCGCGGTGGCCTTACTCGCCTTAAGCCACTCAGTCAACTGAGACTGGGCCTCTACTAATGTTATCGTGGTCATTTTTGCCCGCCTTAAAGTCGACACCGCCACATCGATAATGAAGCGGTGTCTATGTCGAGGTAAGTTCCTCGGCTAGTTTAACTTAATTTGAAGCGAGTGTCATTGATATTGTCGTTGACTAGATTAAGGTAAATCCAAATTTGGACCTATCTATTTCAAGCCCGTCCAGCATCATTTCAATATCGCGCTTAACATGGGCGACTTGCTTACCCGTCAACTCAGCGATCTCAAGCCCTGTCATAGTTTTCCCTTGACGACTTAAGTCTAACTTAGGGGTATATATTGAACATATACCCTTTGCTTTCTCTTTGATATTACTACAGTTCTTTCACGCAATTCTTAAATGATCGCTCTATTCTCCGTCCGGCAGCGGTGACGATTAGATTTGACACACGGTAATCATTCCCCGCTATCCCGCCTGATATCCAAACAAGGACGCTCTTAGGCCCAGTCAGAACGGAGCCTGCGACAAAGAGGTCTCCGGAGGGAGTGATGGACCAGGATGAGGAAATAATGACATCCGTCGACGGGAGTGACTCCCATAAGAATTCATAATCAATTAAGTCGCTCGGGTCTGAGTCAATGGTGAG
>VAPF01001352.1_pt1 | contig 15251 bp, 14 predicted proteins | sample 3393931 | NCBI WGS metagenome assembly VAPF01 (sample SAMN08290437, study PRJNA428436) | hydrothermal vent metagenome | isolation source: Deep-sea hydrothermal vent chimney | place: Atlantic Ocean: South-mid Altantic Ridge | depth 2773 m m | reverse complement strand
GTAAAAGCCCTGCCGGCAAACTACCCCGGCATTACCACGGTACATGCCAGTGGCCGGGCAGCGTGGGCCAGCGTGGCACAGGTGCTGGCCAGCAAGGTGGCACACCAATTTCGCATCACCGTGCATCCCTTACTGACACCTGCCGAACAGGTCGATGAAATTGAACGGCGGCTGCTTGATCTGGGTGCGCAGGAAGTGGTCAGACAGCCGGTGCGTACCGAACGCTGTTTTGACAAATCGCTGGAGCTCAGCTTCGCGGAAGCGAGCGAAACACAGCAAGAACAACGGCTCGAAGCATAAATCCAGGTCAATAAAAACGGACGTATAAAAAAGCCGCGCAACAAAAAAGCCGGGCTGACAATGTCAGCCCGGCTTTTTTGTTCGTAAAAACGTAAAACTTACGCCATGCTACGAATATTGCTGTTCATACGACTCTTGGTGCGCGCCGCTTTATTGGCGTGAATCAGGCCTTTGCCAGCAACACGGTCGATCACAGGTGTTGCTTCTTTGTATGCAGCTTCGGCAGCGGCTTTGTCACCGGCGTCAATCGCATAATAAACTTTTTTGATATATGTGCGCATCATAGAGCGTACGCCAACGTTACGTGCACGATGGATGTCTGCCTGTCTAGCGCGTTTCTTTGATGATGCTGAATTTGCCACTGTATTAAACCGTTCTTGAAAAAAAGAGGACGTAGGATGCCTGTTTTATCGCCGTTTGTCAATTAAAATCAACGCTGACGCCAGAAAGTATCAGGGAAAATATCCAGAGAAATAGTAGTTTAGAATTAGGCGGGCAGCGAGTACAATCTCGCCATCAACCAACAAGGAGAGCATCCTGAGCAAAAAACTACTGCGATCCACCTTTACCGTGGGCGGAATGACGCTTTTATCCAGGGTTTTCGGGCTGTTGCGTGATATCACGATAGCCACCTTTTTTGGTGCCACCGGCGGTACCGATGCGTTTCTGGTGGCCTTCAAGATTCCCAACTTTATGCGCCGCTTGTTCGGCGAAGGCGCATTCTCACTGGCTTTTGTGCCAGTATTTTCCGAATACAAGGAAAAACATGATCGCGCTGCACTGAAAGACCTGGTCAACCATGTTGCCGGCACGCTGGGCTGTTTTTTGCTGGTGCTGTCGATTCTGGGCATGATTTTTTCACCAGCGCTGGTCTACCTGTTCGCGCCGGGTTTTACCACCGACACAGCGAAATTTCAGCTCACCGCCGAGCTGCTACGCATCACTTTTCCTTATATCTTTTTTATCGCGCTGGTGGCATTTTCCGGCGGCATCTTAAATAGTTTTCACCAGTTTTCCATCCCCGCGTTCACCCCGGTGTTGCTGAATATTTGCCTGATCGGCTCGGTATATTTTCTTGCACCCTATTTTGATGAACCACTGATGGCGCTGGCCTGGGGCGTGGCGATTGCCGGCGTGGTGCAGCTGCTGCTGCAATTTCCTGCGCTGATCAAGCTGGGGCTGATGCCGGTTCCCAAATTCAAACGCGGTCACGAAGGCGTGAAAAGGATTCTCAAACTGATGATTCCGGCGATTTTTGGCTCATCTGTGGCGCAGATTAATTTATTGCTGGACACCGTCATCGCCTCGTTTCTGATCACCGGCAGTGTCACCTGGCTGTATTATTCCGACCGTCTGCTGGAATTTCCGCTGGGTGTGCTGGGCATCGCCATCGCCACCGTGATTTTGCCCACCCTGTCGCAGCAACACGCACGGCAGTCAGGCGAGCAGTTTAATCAAACGCTGAACTGGGCGCTACGACTGGTGACGCTGATCACTATTCCGGCCTGTGTCGGCCTGTTTATTCTGGCCGGGCCGATTCTGGCCTCGCTTTTTGAATATGGCAAATTTACCGCCAGCGACACCTACCTTTCCAGCCTGAGCCTGATGGCCTACATGCTGGGATTGCCGGCGCTGATCGTTATCAAGATTCTCGCCCCCGGATATTACGCACGACAGGACACCCGCACCCCGGTGAAAATCGGCATCATCGCCATGGTGTGCAACATGGTGATGAACATCGCCTTTGTGGTACCGCTGGTGCTGTCGGGTTACGAAGCACCACACGTCGGGCTGGCGCTGGCGACCAGCCTGTCGGCCTATATCAATGCCATGTTGCTGTATAACGGTCTGCGTAACATCAACGTGTTCACGCCGCAGGATGGCTGGATGGCCTGGATATTCCGGATTGTGATCGCCAGTATTGCGTTGGCTGCCGTGGTTATCTGGCTGAATCCCGGCACGGCGACGTGGAGCCAGTGGCATCTGGGCGAGCGTCTGCTGAATCTTGCCATGATTATTTTTGCCGGGCTTTTCGCTTACCTGGCTCTGCTCTGGTTGCAGGGTTTGCGCCCGTCGCAGCTTAAAAAATCTACGTAGAGCGGGCATTGTCCGCCGACAACAGTCGGTGCATTCATCGTGATGGCGGGCAGTGCCCGCCCTACATATCACAACTCAAATAAAGCCGCATATCTGATAGAATAGCGCGCTTTAACACTCTGTAAATAATTACAATAAACCATGCAAGTTATCCGCGGCCTACATAACTGCCGAAGCGAACATCAAAATGGCGTGCTCACCATCGGCAATTTCGATGGCCTGCATCTGGGCCACCAGAAAATTCTGGAACAACTGCGTAGCGAAGCCGAACGGCTGAACACCCATGGCTGCCTGATGACATTCGAACCGCTGCCCAGAGAATATTTCGCCAAGGACAAGGCCACCGCCCGGCTGATGAACCGCAGTGAAAAGATACGCGTACTAAAAAACTTCGACGCCACAATTCAACCGGATTATTTGTTGTTTCTAAACTTCAACAAAGCACTGGCCAGCATGCGCGCCACCGAGTTCATCGAAAAAATCCTGATCGACAAACTCCAGGTAAAAGCCATCATCGTCGGCGATGATTTTCGTTTTGGCTGCGACCGCCAGGGCGACTTCGCCATGCTGCAATCCTATGGTAAATCACACGGCCTTTCGGTGATCAACATCGAATCACATCTGGTCGAAAACCAACGTGTCAGCAGCACGCTGATTCGCCAAGCCTTGATCGAAAATCAACTAACCAGCGCCGACAAAATGCTGGGCCGGCCATACACCATCTGCGGCCACGTAAATCACGGCGAAAAACGCGGCCGCACCATCGGTTTTCCCACCGCAAATATTCATCTGCACCGCTCAGAAACGCCACTTCGCGGCGTATATTCTGTTACCATGCACAGTCCGAAATACGGCGATATCGCGGGCATCGCCAATGTTGGTTTCCGGCCAACGGTGGATGGCAAACACGTTCAACTGGAAGTCCATCTGTTCGATTTTGATGAGTCGATTTATGGCGAAGCGATTTGCGTTTCCTTCCAGCATAAAATCCGCGACGAAAAGAAATTCGACTCTTTTGATGAGTTAAAAAACCAGATACAAATCGACTGCGATCAAGCCAGAAAACGACTTCTTTAGTGAATAACTAATAGTGAACAGTGAAAAACAAAAAACTAAACTACTGCTCAATATAACGCTATTACTGTTCACTATTAACTATTAACTATTCACTGAATTTATGGATTACAAAACAACCCTCAACCTCCCCGCCACAGATTTCCCCATGCGCGGCAACCTTGCCAACCGTGAGCCGGAGATGCTCAAGCAATGGCAGGCAAACGGCCTCTATCAAAAAATCAGAGAAGCCTGTGACGGTCGACCAACATTTGTTTTGCACGACGGCCCGCCGTATGCCAATGGCGACATCCACATCGGTCACGCGGTTAATAAAATCCTGAAAGACATCATCGTCAAAAGTCACACCATCGACGGCTTTGATGCGCGCTATGTGCCGGGCTGGGACTGCCACGGCCTACCCATCGAATTGATGGTAGAGAAAAAAATTGGCAAGGCCGGCAACAAGGTCGATGCCAAAACCTTCCGCGAAAAGTGTCGCGAGTACGCGGCCAAACAGGTCGATGGCCAGCGTAAAGATTTCATCCGCCTCGGCGTGCTGGGTGACTGGGACAAACCCTACCTCACCATGGACTACCAGTTCGAAGCCGACATCGTGCGTAGCCTGGGCAAGATCATCGACAAAGGCCATCTGCATCAGGGCAGCAAACCGGTGCACTGGTGTCTGGATTGTGGCTCGGCCTTAGCCGAAGCTGAAGTTGAGTATCAGGACAAAGAATCACCTGCTATCGACGTGATGTTTACTGCGGTGAATAACGCTGACTTCGAAAAAGCATTTAATACTACTGATGGCGAAGGCGATATCGCTGCTGTTATCTGGACGACAACACCGTGGACACTGCCCGCTAATCAGGCAGTAGCAATGCATCCAGAATTTAACTACGACCTGTACCAGATAAAAACCGACAACAGCCCGGTACGTTTGATTCTGGAAACCTCGCTTGCGACAAGCGCGCTGGCGCGTTACGGCATCGAAGATGCAAAACTGCTTGCCAGCTGTCAGGGCGCGGCTTTAGAAAATCTGCCGGTGAATCATCCGTTTTACGACAAGCAGGTGCCGATTATTCTTGGCGACCACGTCACCACCGAAACCGGTACCGGCGCAGTGCACACTGCCCCCGGCCACGGTCAGGATGACTTCATCGTCGGCAACCGCTACGGTCTGGAAGTGTATAACCCGGTCGGCGGCAACGGCGTATTTTTAGCGGACACAGAAATGTTCGCTGGCAAACACGTTAACAAAGTGAATCCTGAAATCATCGAAGTGCTGGAAGAAAATCATGTTTTATTGAAACATGAAAAAATGCAGCACAGCTACCCTTGCTGCTGGCGACACAAAACGCCGATCATTTTCCGCGCTACGCCGCAGTGGTTCATCAGCATGGAACAGGCCGGCCTGCGCGAGCTGGCCAACAAAGCCATCGCCGAAACCACCTGGCTGCCCGACTGGGGGCAGGCGCGCATCGAGAGCATGGTGAACAACCGGCCGGACTGGTGCATCTCGCGGCAGCGCACCTGGGGCGTGCCGATTCCTTTATTCGTGCACAAGGAAAGCGGCGAGTTACATCCCAACACACAAGCCTTGATTGAAAAAGTCGCAGAGAAAATCGAACAACAGGGCATCGAAGCCTGGTTCTCGATGGACGCGAGCGAACTGCTGGGCGATGATGCCGATTTGTACGACAAAGCCACCGATACGCTGGACGTGTGGTTTGACTCCGGCGTGACCCATGCCTGCGTGCTGGGCAAGCGCGACAAGCTTCCCTTCCCGGCCGATTTATATCTGGAGGGCTCTGACCAGCATCGCGGCTGGTTCCAGTCATCCTTGCTAACCTCGACTGCGATCAACGGCGTGGCACCGTATAAAAAAGTTTTGACGCACGGTTTCACGGTAGATGCCAACGGTAAAAAAATGTCGAAGTCGCTGGGCAATGTGGTTGCACCGCAAAAAATCGTCGGCACGCTGGGCGCAGACATTCTGCGGCTATGGGTTGCCAGCAGCGACTACAGCAACGAGATGACGGTGTCGGATGAGATTTTAAAACGCAGCGCCGATGCTTATCGCCGCATTCGAAATACCGCACGTTTTCTGCTGGCCAATCTCAACGGTTTTGATCCGACCACCGACAAACTGGCATACAGTGACATGCTGTCGCTGGATCGCTGGGCAGTCGCCAAAACGCTGGAACTGCAAAACGAAATCATCGCCGCTTATAAAGAATTTAATTTCCACCTGATCCACCACAAGCTGCAACATTTTTGCACCATCGATCTTGGCGGTTTTTATCTCGACATCATCAAGGACCGGCAGTACACCACACAAAGTGACAGCGTGGCACGCCGCTCTGCGCAGACCGCGCTTTACCACATCAGTGAAGCACTGTGTCGCTGGGTCGCGCCCATCCTGAGCTTTACCGCTGAAGAATTATGGCAGGCACTGCCCGGCGAGCATGGCGATTCGGTGTTACTGGAAAACTGGTACAGCGAACTGAGCACGCTGGATAACGACGAAAAAATGAACATGGTCTTCTGGCAAACCATCCTCGAAATTCGCGCCAGCGTCAGCAAGGAACTGGAACCCTTGCGCGCCGACAAAACCATCGGCTCGTCACTGGATGCAGAAGTAACACTTTACGCCGATGAAGCTTTGCAAAACATGCTGGCAGCACTGGGCGAAGAATTACGTTTTGTACTCATCACTTCAGAAGCCAGCATAAAAGATATCGGTGAAGCCGATGATCGTTGCATCGAAGCCAGCATCGACAGCGGGCACACCATCAAGATAAAAGTGACTGCCTCTGAAGCAACAAAATGCGTGCGTTGCTGGCACCATCGTAAAGATGTTGGCAGCCACAGCGAGCACCCAGAACTGTGCGGACGCTGCATAGAAAATGTTGACGGCGATGGCGAACACCGCCTGTTCGCTTAAACAGTTAACTACGCGATTGTTCTCATGAAATGGTTATGGCTTTCCGCGTTCACCGTGGTTCTTGATCAGCTGACAAAAACTATTGCCGAAGCGGAGCTGTTACTGCACCGGGCGGTCGCAATTTTTCCCGGCTTCAACTTTACATTGATGTATAACAAAGGCGCGGCCTTCAGTTTTTTAAGTGAAGCCGGCGGCTGGCAGCGAGTCTTTTTTGTTGCTCTGTCGACCATCATCAGTATTTTTCTTATCTTCTGGTTAAGGCAGATTACGCGGGATGATAAACAAAAAGACAATCAATTATTACAGATCGCTATCGCTTTTATTTTAGGCGGAGCGGTTGGCAATTTAATTGACCGCGCCTTGACCGGTGAAGTCGTCGATTTTATCCAGGTGTATTATTCAACGTATTATTTTCCAGCGTTTAATATTGCCGACTCCGCCATTACACTTGGTGCGGGGCTGTTGATTCTAGATATGATTTTTGAAGGTAAACGAAACAAAAACACCTGATTGTAGATCGGGCAAAATAACCGGCCCGCCCTACGAGAAAAAACGCAAACTTATGACAGATACTATTAACATGCACAGCCTGGTTTTAATGCATTACAGCATCGCGTTAACCAACGGCAGTGAAATCGAAAGCAGCTTCGATGATGAACCGGTCGAGATAACCATGGGCGAAGATGATATTACCGACGGCATGGAGCTAGCCATTTTTGGTTTAAAAGAAGGTGATTCGCAAACACTGACGCTGACGCCTGAACAGGGCTTTGGTCTGCGTGATGAAGACAACATACACGATATGCCGTTATCAGATTTCCCTGAGGATCTGAAACCTGAAATCGGCCTGTCTTACTCTTTTGAATCCCCCGATGACGACGAAATCCCCGGCACTGTTGTCAGCTTAAAAGACGACACTGCTGAGATTGATTTCAATCACCCGCTTGCTGGCCACGAGATCGTTTTTACCGTTAACATTCTGGGCGTCAATAATGCTCACGCAGAAATCGGCTGAGATAAATAATGAACATATATCTTGCTAACCCCCATGGATTTTGCGCCGGTGTTGACCGCGCAATTGACATCGTCGAACGTGCGCTGGATTTATTCTCCGCACCTATCTATGTTCGACACGAAGTTGTACACAACCGTTATGTTGTAAACAACCTGATAGAGAAAGGCGCGATCTTTGTTGAAGAGCTAAACGAGATACCTGACGGCGCAACGGTAATCTTTAGCGCCCACGGCGTTTCACAACAGGTACGTAATGAAGCCAGCAACCGGGACCTGCGTATTTTTGATGCAACCTGTCCGCTGGTTACCAAGGTGCACATGGAAGTTGCTCGACATGAAAAGAATGCCGAGGATGTCATTTTAATCGGCCATACAGGTCACCCCGAAGTTGAAGGCACACTCGGGCAGTACAAACAAAACCCACACAGTAATATCTATCTGGTCGAAACCGTAGAAGACGTAACACGACTTGAGGTCAAGAATCCACACGCGCTGGCTTATGTTACTCAAACCACCTTGTCTGTCGATGACACAAAAAACATCATCGATGTGTTGCAGGATAAATTCCCGGACATCCAGGGGCCGCGTAAGGATGACATCTGTTACGCTACGCAAAATCGGCAGGATGCCGTGAGAGAACTGGCCGACAAAGTAGATGTATTTCTGGTGATCGGCTCGGCAAACAGTTCTAACTCAAACCGCTTGCGTGAACTTGCAGAAAAACAGAACGTGACCGCTTATTTAATTGACGGCGCTGAAGATATCGATAACACCTGGTTTGATAATGCAAAGTCTATCGGTGTGACGGCTGGCGCATCTGCACCCGAGATTCTTGTTCAGCAAGTCATCAACAAACTGGAAAAATTGTTTGATACCACCATCGTCAGCAATGAAAAAGCAGCTGAAAACGTACGTTTTCAGCTGCCTAAAGAGTTACGCTAAATCACGCCTACGTTACCAGCACCCTGCTATTGCCGCCGTCTGTGCACCTATATTATTCACCGTGAGCGTACCACAGGGATCATTTGCCTGATTACCTGAAGGTGTTGCAGTAATTGTAAAACTTGTTGCATTCTTTGCCAATGTAAGCGCATAGGAAGCAGTCCCAGTTCGAGGTGAAACCGAAAAAGGCAAGGTCGCAGCTGTATAATTACCGTTCTCAGTATATATACGCTCAATGAATCCCGTGGCCTCCAACAAGTCGGCCTGTGCCTCTGCTCGATGCCCTTTAAGCACACTCGATTGATAACTGGGGTAACCCACGGCCGCAAGAATACCGATAATTGCAACAGCAATCATCAATTCGATAAGCGTAAAACCATTATTTCTATTCACCATTACTTTACCCATATCCGAGTTACACGACCATTTTTTTCACCCTTTGCTTTTTCTATGTTGAAATGAATCAGCAAGCCAGAGTGCAAATCAGCACGTTTCAACGAACCCGTGCCACGGAGCACGTATTTTTTGTTATTAATACGAATCCATTTACCATCTGCATCCACACTGTCAACTTTGCCAGTTTTATCAAAGATTGTAACCAATTCTGGTGCTGGATTATTATCTTTTACTATGGTTACCGCTAAAACACTTTGCGCATTTAGCATTATTAGCAAAATTAAAAGCTGTCTTATGTATTTCATAATATCGCGTCCTCGTTATCTAATTTCTCGCCACAAAAGGCGGCCTGTTCGATTTTGCACACTTTCTGAAATAACGTTAGCAGTACCCGAACTATCATTGCCAATTTTATATTCTTTTGAATTTTTGCGATCATGAAGAATAGTCGGTGTGGGCAGAATATCGCCAATCCGAATACCCGATACCTGTTTGCTGCCCTGTTTGCCAACCTCCGTAAACGGTCGGACATTCAGGCGACCACCAGTTAAATAATCCAGCTCCATCAACCAGCTACTGCCACCTGATGCACAGATTGCTGAATCGGGCGTAAGCGTGGTGAACACAAACCGTCCATCACGCAGGATCGGATTAAACACCACCCGTTCGCCTGATTCAGGCAAATCCATGTACCATCCTTTCTTGATCGCAAAATCAATCGGATTCTGACTTGAAATGCGAACTTCAAAACCAGTGGCGGTATCTATCGCCACTGAATCTATTGTTTGCTCAACCAGATCAGAGCGCCCCGATACCGTTCCGACAGATACACCGTCAATAATGCCATACATTGTCTGTGTATCTGTCGTAGCAATATCACCTACCCCCATATATAAGCCGGTTGCAAAACCAACAATATAATCACCACCGGGCACTAACGTCACCAGCGGAGCCGTGGTGATGGGTTGATTCTTACCTAAAGAATCTTTTGCCTGGTAAATCGGCGCACTCGCATTTGCCACACCCCAACTAGCGGTGGAAGTACTACTTACATCAAATTTCCACATTCTACCTGTCAAGTCACCGGCATACACTACGTCAACACGTCCATCACCATCAATATCAATCGGTCGCGGTGTAGCAAGACCATTAGGCGTAGCAGTAGTACCCACTCCAGTATCTATTTTTATATAGTCCCCCGAATCGATCCAGTCGCCATCCAGCCCGCCATCGAGAAATAAAATATAAAGATAAGCATGTCCCGTCGTGCTGGTATAACCATCCGCTTTCGAGTTATTGTAACCATTACCGATAATCAACGCCCATTTACCATTAGCCATACGCGCAATCTGCGCTGATTGATTGGTTAAACGGTTCAATACCGGCTGGTTAAAACTAAAACCAAGATCAGGGTCATCTTCATCGGTAAATTCCCACAGAACGGTATTTGCCGCATCTGTCTCAGTCATTGCAGTAGGGTCTGTTACATCCAGTGCATAATACCCTTGACCACCGGCATTAAGACCAGCAGCAAGTACTGTTTTCCAGTTGGATGCTGCATCTGTACCCAAATTAGCATCTGCCACCATCGGCGAACCATCTACAAAGTAACGATGGGGAACACCTGCACCATACCCAGGGTCAGTCAGTGCGCTCAAATTTTTATACACCTGACTGGGGATATAGGCCATTTTCTCCACGCCCGTATTGGCATCAAAGCCGTGCAACATACCATCATTGGCACCTACGAATATCATCGGCAAGCGTGTGGTAGGCGCGATATAAGCTGAACGAAATGCCGTATAACCAACCATTTCTGATTCCGCATAACCCGCATCGGGCGGCCCCAGAAAGAACGGACTGGAGTTAATGATATCACCCAGTTTTTTCGTACCACGATCTCTGAATCCAACGACATTTTTACCACGTAAAAAATCAACCCGGTCTGAGCCCCGGCCATCAGCTACGCCAAAAGCATCAATATTTAAAAAATCCCGCTGTGTTTTGTCTGTTAGTGCATCAAGTAGTAACCACTTAAAGGCGATACCAACGTTACTGTCTCGACTATAGGTAATAATTTGTCGTGTAGTTGGTGTCAGCGGTAGTTTTCCAACTGAGCCATCACCCGCATCCCACTCCCCCTCCTCTGGCCCGAGCGTACCATCTGGATTAATGATCCGTGATATCAACTGCCCGGTCCATTTATCACTGTTAAAACGTGCCTGAAAAATGCGACTGGTGGTAGTCAATGATGTCGAGTTTGCCGCTGCCGATGAAGAAGCACCCGTCTTGGCAAGGATATCGTTGAAGATAGCATCGAAGGCCGTTTTCAGTGATGCAGGATCATTGGCCTGAAATGCTTTCTTGGTTCCACCTGCATCAGCGATTTGATCCAATACCGCTGGATTCGTTCCCACAGGCAATGAAAAACCAATCACATAGGTTTCTACATCTCCATTTGTCACGCCAATCGAAGTTGCCTTCAGTGCCGCCGCTGCATTGGCGGCACCCGTGATAGCTGTAACCGGATTGGTGATAATGGTGCCATTAGCAGACGTTGACGGCAGACCATCTGTCATCAGCGCAATAAAATTCTTACCGCATGATTCGGGGGGTACTGCCTCTGGACCACCTTCATCGCCTGCACTCAATGCTCCTTCAAAATAATCTTTTGCGGTTAATAAGGTTCCTTCGATAGGGGTCAGGCCCGCATTTTGCAACGGTCGGGTCGGATCCGTTGGCGCATTGACAGCAAACTGCGACGTTGCCAGCTTTGTATTCAGACTCACTGCCTGACTTGCGTCAAGGTCCGAAATGGGTACATGCAGATAACCGCGCCCTACAGCCGTGTTAGAGAACCAGGTAGGCCCCACATAATCCCAGGTAAGGAAGGTTCCAAAATCGAGAATGTTCTGAGCAAGATCACTGTCCGTGGGTTCAAATGGAAAGGAGGCCCATAAACTAGACAGCTTAGTGGCATCATCGGTGGCGCCTGTCATCTGTTTGTAACAGTCATAATAATCCCACGGACCACCAGGGTCATTGATATCGTTAGTGCCGGGAGGTCTCTCACTACCATTATCAAAATCAGCGGTGCTGGAAAAACAGTACTTACTACTATAATTAGCACCCGCATACATAGGTAACGCTATGTTGTAATAGACAAACTCTCCAGGGTTGGAGAGATTGGGTGTACGAAATCGTTTTGTCAGTGAATCCCTGGTACCGGTATAACTTGGATCATAATTGTTTATGTCAAAACTGGCGTCGTAGGGCGAATTATGTATACTGTAAGATGCGACATTCTTTTGTTGATACGCCATCAGACCCATATTAATCTTATTAGTATAATTAGTAATCAGGCCTTTGACCGCATTACGCGCTATCTCTGATTTACTGACAGGGCTATCACTACCAACAGCCTCACCCGTCTCACTCTCATCCATACTATTGGAGTTATCTAAAATCACCAGTACATTGGCTTTTTGTGCATTCGTCACAAACAAAGGCGCATCTGCAATAGACAGCAACGATGCAGTAGCCGAAGGCGTCATCGCTAAAAGCGGTAAGATCAGGCCAATCCAGGTAAAATAATGGTTGCTTGTTGCTTTCAGTGCTGATTTCATGATTGTATTCATAATTAGGTCTCTTTAGGGAGGTAAGCAATCGGGACAAAAATCTTTATCCCGGTATTACGGCATTATATAAACTTCCTGTAGTATTCTCGTCGTGGTCAACGAGCCACCAAAACCGGTAGCGGTAATTTGATAACAATTTTTCCAGGTCGCCCAACCCGCTGCGTTACACTTTCTGCCTTCAACCAGGTATTTTGGTGGTGCCGCCACGCCCGAAATGGCCGTTGCTGCGGTGTATGTTCCATAAACTACAGCATTACCCATTTTTGTTGCGTCTGTCCAAACAGTCGGCGACCAGCCCCCACAAAGACCCGCTGTGCAACTTGCATCAAAGTTAATCAGACCGGAAATTGCCGGATTTCGCGTACAGCCCCCCTGACACAGAACATCTTTTTCACCATCACGTAATGCGGCTTCTGCCGCCTGAAAAGCAATATTACTGTCACGAAAGTTTCCTGCCATTTTTTCTTCAAGAATTGTCGACCGCATTGCCGACAGGCCAATCAACGTCATCACCAGCAGCATGATAAGACCAACGACCAGAACCGCCCCCTGCTGCTTAGTTGTAAACGACATACGGTCATTACAAGCCCTGCCAGTCATCTTCATTTTTAATCTTGCCTCGGACTTCATAAACCACCTCATCCCAGAAGATTACGTAATGCAACAGTGATGGAAAATACCTTGTACAAACGATTGTCACTTGCCGTAACAGCGGCACCATTAAACGTATAAGTCTGCGCGGTAGTGGTAACACTATCTTCACCGGAAACCGCCAGTAAATTGAAATTGACACTAACCACATTTATCCAATCAGGTACACCCGCCGTACCGGCAGTTACTGTTGTCGCATCAACATAATAGTTAGCGGTACCAGAATTATTCGTATCAACGCCATAAGTTATCTGCATATCCACAACATTTTCAACCAGCGGTTGCGGGTTAGGCGTTGCTGCGGTTGTTTCTACACAAAACAGGCTACTGACACCATTGGCATCATTCGCCAGATAAAACCGATTTGTAATTGTGGTCGCTGGTAATACAGCAAGGAATCTTGTACCCAGGCAGTCTATAACCCCGCCTGCGGTAGCCGTACCAACCGCACCCTGAAAAGAGATAAAAATCTCATCAGCCCCCAGGCTGCCACTATCAACCCCACTAACCGCGGCTGTCGTAACAAAAGTGGTCGTGTCTACAGGGTCAGACTTAATACCCGTCATACGAAGAACCCGGCTTATTTCAGTGATAGCAAACCGGCCATTTTCCTGTACATGTGATAAATTTTCCTGAATACGAGAAGATTGCCTGTTTGCGGAAAACAACTGGAATACACCAGAAATCAAGAAAAGCCCGATGGCTGTGGCGACCAGCAGCTCGACCATCGTAAAGCCCTTCTGCGACATGCGAGTATTCTGACTATAGTGAATGCAAGTTTTCTTCATGAGTTCTCTATGCCCCTAATTACAGGTAAGTGACCACAAAACGCTTGAGCGCAGCAGCACTGTCCCGATTATCCTGCCACCAGATTTTTATAGCATAACTGGACCCTATACCATCACAGGCTGCTGCACTGGACGTTCCATCATCGGGCGTACTATCAATACATACAATACCAGCACCCACAGGAAGCGTATTTACGATATTAGCGCTCCATGCAGACATATCATTTTTAGCCATAGCCAGCGAATCACATCCTGTAGTTGTTGCACAGTTATTATCTACCGCAGCAGCAGGATTGTTATAAAAACCTGCCGCAGGTTTAAATGCTTCACCATTCGCCCTCATGCGATCCGACATATCGTAGGCAAATATAGTTGCCTGTGAACGCATTAGCGCGCTGTGGTTACTGCGCAAGCCCATGACCTGCATGCCTGAAATACCTAATAGTCCAACGGCAAGAATAATAGTCGCAACCAACACTTCAAGGAGGGTGAAACCTCGGTTAGTCAAAATCCGTATAGGATAGGTGCGCTTAATCATGGTACGACGACTCCCGACACAGTATTAATCCGTCCCGTCTGACTGATATTCAAGTTCCTGCCATATGGGCCGGCACGATCATCCCGCACCAATATAGTGCCTGACTGTAGTCCCGATGGCACTTGCTGGGTCTTACCTGACATAACGTATGAAACATAATTCACCACTGTACCGCTACCAACAGCTGTTATTGAAGTAGCCATTGCGCTATGCACACGTATCAAGGTTTCAGCTGCCGAATCATAAGATCCATTATTGTTCTCATCTGTAAAAATAATCCAGCCACTATCCCAGCCACCATTAGTCGTACAAGCTGCCTGGTTAGCACTTTTGCAGACAGTAACACGCCCCCCCCTTTTTACCGCTTCACTGCGCGCCAGATTAAAAGCACTTACCAGCTCATTATTTCCGGCAGTGAGACCGCCTTCCTTAATGAACCCTCTAAAACTGGGCACACCGACAGATAATAGTATCGACACCAGGCCCACAGTCACCATCAGTTCAATTAAGGTAAAACCTATTTGTCTACGTGCATTATTCATGATTGTAATTTAAGACCAATAATTATGACTTACCAGTGGATAGCGACAGAACGCTAACAATTACCGATAAATGGCGCACTAATGACCTTTCATGTTAGAAACACGTCTCCCGTTCAGATTCATTTCATGTTGGACAAGGCTCTTAGTACAAAAAAGTAAATTTTCATCGTACAATACGCACACAAGTATTGTATTAGCCAAAACTTAATAAAGGGTTCTTATGAATTTAGACAGAGTCAGCTCAGGCAACAACCTTCCTGAAGAAATAAACGTCATCATCGAAATCCCCGCGCACAGTGACCCCGTCAAGTATGAGGTCGATAAAGAAACCGGCGCCATGTT
>VAPF01024815.1_pt1 | contig 15253 bp, 16 predicted proteins | sample 3393931 | NCBI WGS metagenome assembly VAPF01 (sample SAMN08290437, study PRJNA428436) | hydrothermal vent metagenome | isolation source: Deep-sea hydrothermal vent chimney | place: Atlantic Ocean: South-mid Altantic Ridge | depth 2773 m m | reverse complement strand
GTGACTTCATAACCTTCTCGCTCCAACTGCCTGCAACTGTCCAGCACGGCTTTGTGCTCAGTTTTACAGGTGATGATGTGTTTGCCTTTTTTCTTATAAAAATGCGCCACACCTTTAATCGCCAGATTATCAGATTCGGTGGCCCCTGAAGTCCAGACAATCTCTTTTGGATCGGCATTCACCAAATCTGCAACCTGTTTTCGAGCCACGTCAATCGCTTTTTCAGCTTGCCAGCCGAACTCATGTGAACGTGAAGCAGGGTTTCCGAAATTTCCTGTCGTCGTTAAACACTCCATCATTTTTGTCGCAACACGTGCGTCAACTGGAGTTGTGGCGGCATAGTCAAAATAAATAGGCAGTTTCATTTACAATACATCTCTTAAGGCCACGTAGAACTTACTAATTGATCTAACAGTTTTTCCAGTACGGAAACGAAACAGTCAATATCATTAATGCTGTTATCTTTCCCTAAACTAATACGCAGTGTGCAACGAGCAATTTCAGGGCTTATTCCCATAGCCAGCAATACATGGCTCGCCTGACCACTTTGACTGTGACAAGCCGAGCCACTGGAAACAGCAATATTTTCTTTGTCCAACTGCATCAACAAGGTTTCGCCTTCGATACCTGGCACAACAATCATCGTCGTATTAGGTAAACGTGGCGCATTTTGTGCAATCACTGATACGCCCGAAATTTTTTGAAGTTGAAGCTCCAGGTGATTACGCAACTCCATCAAATGAGTTTGCCGCGTATCAAGCTCATTTTTTGCCAGTGCAGCCGCCATGCCGAACCCCACAATCCCGGCAACATTTTCAGTGCCACTGCGATCCCCCATTTCATGACCACCGCCATGAATCAGTGGGCTTAACTCCAAAGACTTGTCAATAATCAAAGCACCGATGCCCTTTGGGCCATATAACTTATGTGCTGATAGTGTCATCAAATTTACATTTAATGCCTGAAAATCGACTTTGATCTTACCTGCTGCCTGTGCAGCATCAGTATGTACCACCACACTTGATTGTCGCGCTCTATCTGAGATAGCAGCAATATCCTGTATCACACCGGTTTCATTATTAGTCATCATGACGGATAACAAACTAGGCTTTGCCTTCAAAGTATGGTCAATCGCTTTTTCAGTGACACGCCCCGAGTCATCCACAGGAATGACATCCAATATCAAGTTACTTTTCAGTGAATCAGCCGTTTGCAACACAGAGTCATGCTCAACTGCACTCACAGCCAAATGCTGAGTTTCACCTAAAACAATACCTTTAATCGCCAGGTTGTTGGCTTCCGTGCCTCCACTGGTAAAAATCACCTGCGATGGTTGCACGTTGACCAAATCAGCCACTTGTTCACGCGCATAATCTATAGCAGTTCGTGCCAATCGCCCTTCACGATAAATACTGGAAGGGTTTGCATAACAGCTTTTTAAATAAGGGATCATTGCTGCAAGAGCTCGCTCATCCAGCGGTGTTGTTGCATTATGATCCAGATAGATACTCATGATTCAAATAGCATCTATTAAATATTAACCCATCTTCTGAAGCTGGCTCACTCGATCACGTAACTGTCCGTCCAAACGTTCAGCTATTTTTTTCACCTGACGATTTTTCACCAGATCACCCAGTGAAATCCCGCCCAGAAATTCACGTATACGTTTACTCAAATCACACCAGAGAACATGAGTCAGACAATCGTCACCATCCATACATCCCCCTTGAGACTCACAGCGAGTTGCATCAACTTTTTCATCAATCGCATCCAGTATTGCGAGCACCGTAATCTCTGACGCGGCAAGACTCAAACGATATCCACCCCCCGGGCCACGTGTACTTTCCACCAACTCACCCCTGCGCAAGCGTGTAAAAAGCTGCTCCAGATAGGAGAGTGATATACCTTGACGCCCCGAAATTTCTGACAACGACGTGGGTTTTTCTGTGGAGTTTATTGCTAAATCCAACATTGCTGTCACTGCATAGCGACCTTTTGTAGTCAATCTCATCTTTAAAAATTCCTTAATATTTTAAATACAAATTTGAAAAAAATCAAAAGATGTATTTGTTTTACATATTTAAACATTCCATACTAAATTAGTCAACCTTTAAGCTACTTAGTTTTGTTACTAATAGCGCTACCGCTATCCAGCACTTCCAACTCAGGTAAAGATATATCTTTTAACTCGACTCCCATACCCTTTAATGCATCATGCATCGCCTTCATATTGCGATCCATTGCATTGATATGATCCAACATGCAACCCACCGCGTGAGCGACTGGATCGGGCATCTCTTCTGCGCCGCCATAAGCATCAAATACCTTCTCTGCGATGGCATTTTGTCTGTTTTTAACCTCTTCTACAACACGCCCTGGCACACCTACGACAGTTGAATACTGAGGTACATCTTTAACAACCACAGCATTTGAGCCAATACGTGTGCCTTGTGAAATGACAACAGGCCCAATCACTTTAGCCCCAGCACCCACCACAACATTATCTTCCAGAATTGGGTGACGCTTTCCTTTTTTCCAACTCGTTCCACCCAATGTCACGCCATGGTATAAAGTACAATCATCACCAATAACAGCCGTTTCACCAATCACAACCCCCATACCATGATCAATAAAAAAGCGCCTACCAATGCGAGCACCTGGATGAATCTCCACACCAGTCAACCATCGGCTGACCATTGACATAAAACGAGCCACCCACTTTAACCCCAAGTTCCACAAAAAATGATTCATCCGATAATGCAGCAGAGCATGCAAACCCGGATAACAGGTTAACACTTCAAAAGTGCTTCTCGCGGCTGGATCACGTTCAAATACGCACTGAATATCTTCTTTAAGTCGCTCAAGACTCATAGTTGTCACTCATTATTAATTCCAAACTATTCTATTATTAGTATATTAATTTTTTATCACGCGCTGCACAGATGTCAACATTCCACGCAATATATTCACTTCATTTTGTTCAAGCCGTACACGCTGATATAAACGCCGTACTTTGCGCATCAATAAACCAGGGCTGGATGGGTCAAGAAATTTTGTTTCAATCAAGACATCTTCAAGGTGATGATAAAACCGTTCGATTTCATCTGAGGTCGCATATTCATTCTCAGTCTTTGTTGTTTCTTTCAAACAACCTTTTTGTATATTTTGCTTTGCTACAAGTATTTCATAGGCAATCACTTGTGCCGCCGCCGCAATATTCAGTGATGAAAAATCTGGATTACAAGGGATATGCATCAAGTAGTGACACAACTCCAACTCCTCATTAGTCAGCCCCGAATGCTCTCGCCCAAACAGCACGGCAATCTGCGCATTCTCTTTCTCAGCCACTATTTTTTCAGCACTCGTTCGTGCATCCATCTGTGGCCAGGAAATAGTACGTAAACGAGCACTGGCTCCCAATACTAACGAGCAACCTTCAATCGCTTCACTGACTGTTTTACAAACCGTTGCATTCTCCAAAACACTGATCGCACCCGACGCACGTGCCGTTGCAATCGTTGAAGGAAAGTTTTGTGGATCAACCAAGTAAAGCTGTTCTAGGCGCATATTCTTCATCGCCCGTGCAACCGCGCCAATATTACCGGGATGAGATGTATTAATCAGAACAAAACGAATATTGGAGAGCATGACCCAAAATCCTAAACTTCAAGAATATGCGTAGTGTATCCTAAACTGTAAATTTCCCCATGTTTTTGTACAATGTTCCTATTATTTTATAACAACAGGCTGTAACCCAAAGATGGTTAATACTCTTCAAACACAAATCGAAGCACTTTTAAAAACAGTTATTGATGACAACCTACAACAGGATTTACTCAGTAGTGGCACTGTAAAAAAACTCGAAATCAATGGCGATACAGTCACGCTCGATATTGTATTCGGTTATCGCTCAACCCAAAATGAAAAATCGTTAAATGTAAAGCTGAGCCAAGCACTGGCTGCAATTGAAGGCATTCATAATGTCCACGTTACAGTCACATCAAAAATAGTGGCTCATACAACGCAAAACAACATCAAACCATTCAAAAATATCAAAAACATTATTCCAGTCGCTTCCGGTAAAGGCGGCGTTGGAAAATCAACAGTTTCGATTAACCTTGCCTTGGCATTGGCGGCTGAAGGAGCCAGTGTCGGCATTTTGGATGCCGATATTTATGGCCCCAGCCTACCACGCATGATAGGCAACACTGAAAAACCTGTATCAAACGATGGTAAATTGATGGAACCCATTTCAGCATGGGGCATTCAAGCGATGTCGATGGGCAACCTGGTTTCTGAAGAGACTGCAATGATCTGGCGCGGCCCTATGGTGACTCAAGCGTTGAACCAGTTAATGACAGAGACAGACTGGCACGATTTGGATTATCTGATTATTGATATGCCCCCAGGTACGGGAGATATTCAACTCACATTGGCACAAAAATTCCCCGTCAGTGGAGCACTCGTCGTGACCACTCCTCAAGATATTGCCCTGCTTGATGCACATCGAGCACTGAAAATGTTTGAAAAAGTTAATATTCCTGTGCTGGGGGTCATTGAAAATATGAGTACACATATCTGTAGCAACTGCCAACATGAAGAAGCCATTTTTGGCTCGGGTGGCGGTGAAAAGATGGCTCAACAAAACCATATTGAACTGCTCGGAAAATTACCGCTTGATATATCAATCAGAGAAAATGCAGATCGGGGTCAACCCAGCGTTGCCATTGAACCCGATAGCAAAATTGCCCAAATTTATCGTAAAATAGCACTTCGAGCCGCCGCACAACTTTCAAAACGCCCCAAAGACTACAGCAGTAAATTTCCTGAAATTGTAGTCAATAATTAACAACCAATAATTTATAAGGTTTATTCCAGAATATGAGCATTAAATCAGACAAGTGGATTCGTCAAATGGCTTCGCAGCACGGCATGATCGAACCCTTTGAACCAGGCCAGGTTCGAGAAGTGAATAATAACCGCATCATTTCCTACGGCACATCAAGCTACGGTTATGATGTACGTTGTTCTAATGAATTCAAAATTTTCACTAATATTAACTCAGCCATTGTTGACCCGAAAAATTTTGATGAAAACAGCTTTGTCGATGTGCAATCCGATGTATGCATTATTCCACCCAACTCATTTGCACTCGCACGCACCATAGAATATTTGCGAATTCCTCGTAGCGTGCTAACAATTTGCCTGGGGAAATCAACATATGCTCGCTGCGGGATTATTGTAAACGTCACACCTTTGGAGCCAGAGTGGGAGGGTCACGTCACATTGGAATTTTCAAACACCACCCCGCTTCCTGCAAAAATATATGCTAATGAAGGCGTAGCTCAATTCCTGTTTTTCGAATCAGATCAGGAGTGTGAGACATCCTACAAAGATCGAGGCGGCAAGTATCAAGGGCAAACCGGTGTGACTTTACCGAAAACATAGCATTCGGCGTTTTCTTAAAATACGAATTAAGAACAAACTTGTAGTGACAAAGAGGCGGTTTTTACCGTATGTGATGAAACAATCACCGAGCTAAAAGCAGCATAAAGAAATGAAACAAAAGTTTGATGAACTGTTGGGAATTAAACTAAATGATAGTGAAACCTGAAAAGGAGTAGCCATGAAAGCTATCTAACAGGCAAACCCTTCACTTGACTCAGCTCTGCTGAAAATCGGTTACCATCGGCTTCTATTTGCTGGATTTTAACTGGAAGATAGTTTAAAGATTTCGCGCACCACATTGTGGTGCTGCGTTCATCACCTTCACGAGCCACTATGATTGTGTCAAACTTTCCTGCAGGCGTTTCAATAGTCTCTTCCCCACGCACACGAATATCATAAGTTTTTAACTTCCCACCATCAGCAATGGCATATTTCATCTGTTTTTTGCCTGCCGCTAAATCCTTCATCAAGCTCAGTTGGTAAAGTAATTTATCCAATGTTCCATCAGTCAATGCCATTGTCCACGGATCACCATTAATTCGATTGGTCACTTTTTTAGCTTGCCAATCAAACTTCAACTCCACTTCTCTCTTTTTCCCACCGCCGGTATTTAAATAGCTAAACTCCAGTGGCTGCAAGCGCTCTCCCTGAAATTGCCAGATGCTTTTTTCCGAAACTTCTCCTTTCACAAAAAATGCAGCAAACCCGGTCGGCTTTGTTTTGGATTCATAAGTAAAGCGCCCTTGCTCTAGCTTTTTCAAGGTACGCCGAGTCTCACCAAATGTGACAAAACCTTTTTTAAGTTCGTAAACTGCTTCAAAACTTTCAGGAAATGAAGCACTTTTAGCGCTCGTCACAAGGCAAAAAAACAAAGCACTTCCAAGAAAAAAGGGAAAAAAAGTTCGACTCATACAATAAAATCTCATTATGATTCTGGTAGAATTCCAATCAGGCTACGATATATTATAAGCGCTTTCAACCACATATTTTGGGGTGAATATCATAAAATGAAAATCTGGGTCGATGCTGATGCCTGTCCTGTCGTGATCAAAGAAATTTTGTTCCGCGCCGCGCAGCGCACTGGAGTGCAACTCACACTTGTTGCAAACCAACCAATACCTACACCACCTGCACCGAACATAACATCAATTCAAGTTCCACCTGGGTTTGATGTCGCTGACAATGAAATTGTCAAAAGAGCCAGTGTAGGTGATCTTGTTATTACAAGTGATATTCCTTTGGCTGACGAGGTGATTGAAAAAGGAGCCTATGCACTTAACCCTAGAGGTGAACTCTACTGCGCAAACAGTATTAAGGCGCGCTTGAATATGAGAGATTTTATGGATACCTTACGAGGCAGTGGAATTCATACCGGTGGGCCACCCGCGCTCAGCCAAAGTGATCGACAAGCTTTTGCAAACCATCTGGATACGCTCTTAACCAAACATGGCTAAAACCAATCGCGTTGATGTACTTCTCAAAAATGCCAAAGACTCTTTATCCTCTAAGCATGATACAGCGGCCGTTGATGCAGAAATTTTGTTATGTCATGTGATTAATAAAAATCGCAGTTTTATCTATTCATGGCCAGAGCACACACTCACACAGCAGCAACAAGATGATTACCAACAACTTATCAAACAGCGTTTATCTGGGCAACCCGTCGCTTATCTGGTCGGCACACGAGATTTTTGGTCTTTAGAGCTCAATGTTTGTGCTGATGTATTGATTCCCCGCCCCGATACTGAACGACTCGTCGAGCTGGCACTGGAAAAAATACCCGTTAATACTAAATGGAAAATTGTTGATCTGGGAACGGGTTCAGGTGCGATTGCATTAGCCATCGCCAGTGAACGCCCTAACTGCCATGTTTATGCAGTTGACTGTTCACCCAGCGCCTTAGAAGTTGCAAAATCCAACGCCAAGCAACTTGAAATCAATAATATTGATTTTATAACAGGAAACTGGCTTGAGCCGCTCTTCGGAGATCAGTTTGGCATCATCGTCTCTAATCCTCCCTATATTGCCGAGCAAGATATTCATTTGACTCAAGGTGATATCAGGTTTGAACCCAGCAGCGCCTTGGTCAGCGGAAAAGATGGGCTGGATGATATTCGATTGATTATTTCCAGCGCGCCACTATTGTTAAAACATGGAGGCTGGTTACTGCTTGAGCACGGCTATAATCAAGGTGATGCTGTACGCAATCTTTTCATTCGTGAAAACTATACTCATGTCACAACACATCAAGATCTCTCAGGAAACGACCGAGTCACTCTGGGAAAACCAAGCTATATTACCAACGACTCTCTCCGCTAGAACCATCGTTATCTTTATCCCAACGCATCAGACCCGTGTTGGTTATTTCCAGCCAGCCATAACCCGCTTGAGCACCACCAGCGATAGGTGTTGCCCGTAAAGTGTAACGTGTTGCGTTAGTTGAAGACTGAATTGTTAAATCATAATATTTTGTTGAGCCTTGTTTTGGGCTTTGGGTGAAAGGTAACACAGGGTCTGTATTGTCACCTGTAGTCGAACAAAGCCCATCTACCCCCTTATACTGATAACAGCTATTATCAGTATAAAACTTTTCCATAAATTGACTTAACTCCAAAAGTGCCGCCTGTGCATCACCTTTTCGTGACTTTTTAACCTGCTCCACATAAGATGGGTAGGCAATACTGGCCAGTATCGCCAATACAACCAAGGCGATCATCAGCTCAATAAGCGTGAACCCTTTTTGATGATTAATCACTCTCTCTCTCTGCCTTTTTAGCCTCATCAAAATATTTACTTGTTTGCATATCACGCTTTTCGAAAGAGTTCCATATCTGTTGATTACGCAGTTCTTCTATCCTTAAGCGCTCTGAAATCTCTTCTTTGCTCAACACGTCACCTGCTTTAAAATTAAACGTGGCCGTTACTGTCACTTTATGCTCTTTGCTATCTGTTTCTTCGGCAGCCATGAGCGATGTACTGCTTAAAAGCAAAGCACTTATCACAAGAATTTTTTTCATTGAAAATCTCCAAAAACTTGTTATTGAATCAATTCGCGCCAGGAATTACGACCTGAGCGCTGACCACCTGTGACCTCAATTCCATCCATAACACCCGTTGTGTTATCCGTTTTTTGAGGTGCATTAGGTATAAGGTCGATTTTATTCGGACCCGTAGTGGTCAGAGATACCCTATTAGGCTCCCCAAACCCAGCGTGTATATGACGATCACGACTTCCAAATTTCCCATCCGGAAATTGACCTGTTGCTAAATCATATAAATAGTAATAAGCCACATCCAGGGAACTACAGGCACCTGTAGTAAGTGCCAAAGCCACAGGCAGAACGACTGCATCACCAGCAAGAGCAGCAGCATCAGTGATCACTGCGCCTGGAGGCAATGAAGGAATTCCTGTGGTTTTAAGTGTGAAATACCCATCAGTATCAGTCCCGAGTGAACCCGTTGAGTCGGCTGTATAATCTCCATCAGCATCCCATGACCCTGCATTATTCGTTGCATCAGAACTGCTAGTCCATGCTCTGCGCCATACGGGCACATCAGCTGTTGCAGAATTGCTATCATGATCAACATAGTCTTCTCTAAAAATGGTCAGACGTGATGTTGACTGAGTTCGTAAATAACGTTTTTCATCACTGCTTGTTGTGATACCTAGGTATGTCAATTCAGATGATGGAAAAGTTGCTGGAACAAAATTTCCTAATTTAGCCGTTGTCAAGTTTAAATCAGCAAGTAAAACACTATCCGCTTTCAATACTCCACTTCCATCCAACAACTCCGTACGATAAACATTGCCATTTTCATCGCCAAGGTAAATTTCATCATCTCCTGAAATCAGTGGTACAGCGGTTATTTTGAAAGAAAAACCTGTCACAACCACTTCGTCACTTTTTTTGGCAACATTGCGTATGACTAATGTTGATGCACCAGCACCATTGTTCACGACATAAATTGCATAAACCTTACTGTCATGACGCCACAACTGGGGCTCACCATCTCCTGGAGAGGTATGGCCTGTATATTCTTCACTCCAGGCCATCTTTTTCAATTTTCCATTATCTTTCAGCCTTAATGAGTAATACATTGCACCTGACCTGGCTGCTCCCACAATATATGTTTTATAATCATCACCACTTTTTTTTCTGGCATCCACTGCATAAAAGCGGCCATCCATATAGTTACCAAACTGAAAAGTGCTATAGGTTTGCATATGCTTGACTATACTTCGTGGAGTCCAGCCCCAGAGCAAGTCACCATCGGACTGCTTAAAGGCATACAAAAAACCATCGTCCGAACTGGTTAATACGAGGGGAATACGATCAAGTTTTCTGGCCTTAACATAAGTACGATAATCTGAATCACGCCACAAAGCAGGATCACTCGGTGAACCCAAAGCCATGGTGTAGTTATTTTCCCCAATAGTGCCTAACAAACTGCTATATTTTCGATTCAGGAGGTACGCTTCGTTATCATAGGATGGATCAAGCGTATACTTCTTGATCGTCGCTACTGTTGGCGTACCACTGGCTACAAAAGCAGCATCATCTAGGGATTTAAACTTTTTAAGATCACCATCAGACTTTGTTGACCATAGCCTGCTTTTACGCTCAGCGACTGTCATTTGATCTGCTGCATCCCAACTTAAAGTTAAAGCATCATTATTATCAACTTCATAGGCTCTGAGATGCCCCGCACTTGGCGATTGCTCACTCCCTGCCAGAAAAACCTTGCTACCCGCTTTGGTAACAGTGGGGATAGCCGGAGCCACTTCACTCACTTCACCGCTCAGACCAATAGTGCTTAATGTACTGGACAGAGCATTTTTAAGCTCTTGCGGTGTACCCGCAACATACGCTTCAGCAGGAGAGCCATTAACAGTAGGGTTTCCATTGGCTGCAATCAGGTTTGCCTGGTCAATATCACCAATGTTATTTGACATGATGACTACATGAACCCGAACACCCAGATCATCATATAATTTGGCTGCTATCTCTTCTGGTTTAGCATAAACTCTATTGCCGTCAACAGTTTCCCAGCGAGCATCTTCCTTTCCATCATAAAACAGCAAGATATTATTGCTTCGACAACTATCATATAGAGTATCAGCCTCTTTATAAGCACTGAAATAGGCATAAGCACTCATGAGTGATTGATAAATCGGTGATTGATTCGCCTGCCATGGGTGTGAGCTGGCAGCAATACCTTTACTTCCAGCTATAGTCTGAGTTGCAGGATTGTAATCATTACCATCAAGCCCCATCTGTTGATAACCCATAAACCCCTTTATTTTTGCCCTGTTATCAGCGTATCCCAATGCCGGATCAGGAAGATCCAGGAATATGCCCATGTGGCGTGAATTTGAGGGCAAATCTTCCCCCATGGTTTTAACATATCGATACAACTTGTCAGGATCGTTAACATCAGTTGTATTAGGGCATAAATTACGGCTGTCATCACAAGGGTCCGTTACACCTGAAGGATAAGAGGCTGTCATGCACTCATCTGTACCGACTCCTGCTCCATCACAATCCCTTTTATAGATCGTTTTACCAGACCATCCAGTCATTGCTCCAATTTCAGCATCCGTCGTATTAGCGCTAACGCCCATCCAGTAGTATGGTATTTGTGAAAAATAGGCTGGTGTCAAACTAGGGTTTCCTGAAAGAGGCCCCCACGCTCTAAGCTGATCACTAACTCGTGCAGTTTGAGTAATAATATTTTGAGCTGAAAGAGGTGACGCACAATTAGTAACATAATCAGAAATTGACCTATCATCGCCTGCTCTGTCAACCAACAAGCCGTTTGCGTCAAACAAATAGCCGTCTGGTGTAGAGTAACGTAGACCGTAGCCTGAACTAACCCCTGGGTATGCGTGACGATAAGGTCGATTGGCATTATAAAATGCTACAAACCTATTCATCTGTGAGTTATACGATACTCTGCACAGGTAATGTTCAATCACAGGAAGATTGACATCAACTTCAGCCTGACTGCGTGCCCCCGTAACATTACGCACCCCCCAAGGCCAACGATCTCCATCAATACTACACTCTGTACGACTATATGACTGATCTTTTGCTCCACTCCGGTATTTTAACCGAAGCGGCAATCCACCATCACCACCGTTATTGTCAAGAAACGTTGTAAAACTATCGTCTAAAAAACCTCGGCCTGTCTCATAATATTTACCACTAGCTCCTCCCAAAGCAGGATTTCCATACATTGGGCTTCCTGAAACAGGATAAGCACAAGGGGTCACTAAACCAGAGTTACTATAGTCATTCCCTGTTACGCTTTCAGGAGCCTTCCAATCAAACCATTGCCGCCACCATTTCATTGAAGAAAAATTAGTCATATCACTTGCAAACACATTTTTGTCAGGCGTTGAAGCTTTAAAAATATCATTTCCGGCTGGGTGTGTTGGGTGCAGTGAGGCAGGGTCTGCAGGGTTACCTCTGTTAGTCAGATTCGCAAAAGGGTTACCTCCAGGTGGAAGAACTTCAGGATAAGTTGCAGTGCTCATACGTTCCATAGTGGCCATTGACAAGCCAAACATTTGCCTGAATGTAGAAAATCCAATATTGATATCACCCGTAAGGCTATCATTATTTAAAATCTCCAGAAAGGCCTTCTTACTCTGATAAAGCTTTGAATCAGGCTGGTTACCATGTAGCCCAGTTCTCAGGAAAGTCCCACTGCTATTCCACGGTGCGGGCGCTGGCGAAGCATTACCAGGATTCCATTGATCGAAGCCACCATCATCAAAGCGATAATAATCATCACGTGTTACTCCATCGTTATCAGTATCTATACGTGGGTAAGTTGAGTCATCCATTTCACGATGCATCGAAAATGCAGTGCTGAAAATAATCATCAAATTAGGGGCGACCGTGGTTGTATTAGTCGTCGCATTGACATTGGGCGTTATCAACAAACTCAGTATTATGGTGACACTACATATTTTTCGATAAAAACGCATAATTTCGATCCTCTTATCGTATTAAACAGAGCCTTAAAGCCCTACATCAACATTAAATAAAGTCTGGATTTTCACAGTGGTGTTTTCTTCCTCACCATAGCCCAGGCTGGTCACTACAAATGTCGCCACTAATCCACCTGGCGCACTGCTGCTTTCAAAGCCTTTACGTTTCTCAAGATTAAGCAGTACAACTTGTTGGCGCGGGTCTTTTGCTATCGCACTGTTCGTACCAAAAAGAGATGTTTTCTGAGCGGAAGTTAATGCCTGATTTTTTACAACACCACTTTCCCAGACCTTATATGAGCTATCCCAAGGCTTGGCATTACCACCACTATCTTTACAATCAGTAGACAGGGTGCTTAAATCCTCGACAAACAGGTCACACCACTCCGTAAGGTCTATATTAAAAATATCCCCACCAATGTCATCGAATACTTTTTGCTCTGTCCAGGAAGCTGTTGTTTCTGCTGTTTGAAATGCTATCTGCCTATCTTGAGAGTTTTTTGCCATACGCTCTTGCGTTCGCGTACCATGTGTTGAGCTCACACCTAATAATGTAATAACTAATAACACCAACAAACTGATCATCAGCACCGCACCGCTCTGTTTTTTCATTTCAACCATCACAACTCCTAATTTCTTAACGTCACAGTTGTTGTTACAACACGCCGCCTTAAACGGTCTGTATAGGAGCCACTTGTTGTTCCTAACAGAGTATAATTTTGTGTCAAATCACTGCTCTCGACAGCAATCGTGGTATTAAATAGCAGTGCCAGACGCACACTCACAACCTCGCTCCAGTCTGTAATCGCTGCCGCATTGGCATAACGATTCGCCGCACCATTGGCATCATCATCCAGGCCATACAAAACTTGCATATCATCAACACCTTCAGCTAATACCTGCTCGGCCACAGCGGTCAACTCAGCACCTGTTGCTGCATCTCTCACTTCAGACCGGCAGACCAAGTTGCTGCCACTAATATAAAAATTTATATTAGTCACCTCTCCGACAGTCAATGCAGTGCCAAGGCAATTATCTGATGCACCGAGAATGCTACCCAGATAACGAAAGGTTACTGAATCAGGAGCGCCGCTGCTACCATTAACGCCTTGAATAACCTGCCCTGCCAATACTCCGGGAACTGCGGGTGCTGGTGCCATCAAAGTTCCACCTATAATCAGTGAAAAGTCATCTTCTATGGAATTGGATGAAGCATCTCGATACCCCGCCAAACGCATATAACGCCCAACCATATCTAAAGCAAAGCGTGAATTTTCCTGCAGTATAGAAAAACCTTCATTAGCCTGGTGGGACAACCTGTGACTTTGAAAAGCTTGAATCAGCCCCGCAGTAAGAATCATGCCGACAATCAAAGCCACCATCACTTCGACTAAAGAAAAGCCATATTGCTTCATGAGTGGTTTCATAAAGTAAACCTGAAGTCAAAGCTCATGGGTAATCCTTCAAGATCATTCCAGCTAATTGTCACGGTATGGGGTGAAGTTTCAGTGCATGGGGCATCACTGCATACAATGGTTCCGGTTCCAGCAGGTAAATACTCTGCAAGTGCGGATAACCAACCATACTGAGATGCAGCAATATTAGCTAAAGCAAACTCTGCTTCTGTGCATGTTGATCCAGCAGGAAAAGTTGTAACGCAATTGAAACCAAGCGGACTATCATCTTCGCTTCCTGTCACTGCTGCATAAGCTCCATTACCCACTGCGACTGGATTAGCACGCATTCGATCAGCAATATCATAGGCTAAAAACACGGCCTGACTGCGCAGGTAGGCATTGCTGTTATTTTGAGCGTTTGTTATTTGCAAGGCAGCAACTCCCAGAATACCCACGCCTAAAACGGCCATAGAGACCAATACTTCGATCAGAGTGAAACCTCTATTTTTTATATTCATCAAGTGCATGAGTTCACCGCAGCATTCACATCAGCATGATCACCTTCAACTGTTCTGATGCGTCCAATTTGAGAGATAATGACAACACGCGCCTTGCCTTTGTCTGTTGCAAAGACTTTTATTCGATCATCACAGAGAATAAGTTGTCCGTTCGTTGCAGTGGCATAACCTGAAGCCAGAAAAGTCACACGATCAGTGACTGAACCAAACTGACCACGCAAAGTGCGGTTTGAGCCTTCCAAAGGAGCGTGAATTTGAAACGGCATTTCATCTACTGTCAGATCAACAGAGTAATCCACCACACTATCGGCATCTTTATCAACAAAAGCGATCCATCCCTGCTCCCACCCTCCTGAGGTTGTACAAGCGGGCTCTGCCACCGTTGGGTTATTACTTTTACATACCGTCACTCGAATACTTTGTTTAAGTGCTTCACTTCGCGCGGCATTTAATGTACGAACGAACTCATTCACCGCTGTTGCCATTTGATTATCGCTCACGGTGCTTTGAAAGCTTGGAATGGCGACCATCATCACAATGCTGGCGACTGAAAGGGTGACCATGAGTTCAATCAATGAAAAACCTGTAGAGTACTTCCCTGTCTGGCTTGTACTACTTTGCATATAATTTTCACCTCACCTATGCATGACGGTTTTTTGTCAGCTATGTACGTATCTAAGTATCGTTCGTTCTATCCAGAACTTGAAAATTGACTGGATGTGATTTAATTCACAACTTTCAACTATTCAGATTTTTTCACTTCACATTACATTAGTAAATCCATGGGATTTTTAATTCGTTACAAAAGTAATGGACGCGTAGTGTAGGGCGCAAAGATTCATCACGGGCAACCAAAGCCCGGGAGATTCCATGGCGACTCGCTCCAGCCTGAC
>VAPF01059510.1_pt1 | contig 15256 bp, 17 predicted proteins | sample 3393931 | NCBI WGS metagenome assembly VAPF01 (sample SAMN08290437, study PRJNA428436) | hydrothermal vent metagenome | isolation source: Deep-sea hydrothermal vent chimney | place: Atlantic Ocean: South-mid Altantic Ridge | depth 2773 m m | reverse complement strand
TGCAAAATTTCTGTGTAAATAAAAATGCCCAGTCAACTGGGGAACATGAAGTTCACAATCTTGATGCCAATTGCAGTTATTTACCTGATGTAGTTAACCGATTTCAACTAGGTTCTTTTGCTACTTGTCGTGGTGCAGTTACAGAAGCAGAAAAAACTTATAGCGAGGTTGATGGATGTGCTTATTGTGCGAGCGATTGCCATACAAAATAACAGCTCATCGGCAAAAAAATATTACCAAGCGATGAGTTTGAAAACATGTTCAAAGCAGATATTACAATCAGCAAGGACGATATGAGGAATGTTCAGAACCCCTAGAAAATTCCTACTCGTGGGTTAAAAAAGACCGCTGTTACAGTTCATAGGTTGAGCAAAACAGAGCTGTAACAGCGGCAAAACTCCTCTCCTTTAATCCGCTTTTTTATTTTGTTTCAGGAAATTTTGAATATCCTGTTTGAAGCTCTTGATATCCCCGATTTTTTTGATAACGCCCAAAGCTTTGGCATTAATAGCGTCTTCTTTTATCTGCTGATTATCATAATCAGAACTATGGAATATGAATGGCGGTTTTCTATCGCCGAGGGTGGCCACTACTTTCAGGCCGTTCATATCTGGAATGTGATAATCAAGAATCATCAGGTTAAAGTTAAATAGACGGCATATTCGTATAGCCTCCGCTCCATTTTCTGCCTCAAGGACGATATGCCCCATTTTTGACAGAACTCTATATAATAACCCCCTTATAAGCCGATTATCATCAACCACAAGAATACAAGACATTTTGTACTACTTCCCTTTTAATGGTAGGAAATTACCTAGCATTTTACGCATTATCGTGCGCATAGTCACGCTCTAAAGTGCGTATGTTCATTGTGAATGATACAAGAAGAATTCGGGCTAATATTGCGACAGCAGCGAACATCTAAACGAATGAGCCAACAAAGGCTTGCAGATGCAGCCGAGCTATCGTTACGCTACATACAAAGCCTTGAGGCAGGAGAACAACAACCCAGCCTATCCACAATAATATCCCTATCTTATGGACTTGATATCAGCCCCGAAAAACTGATTCTCCCTGTCTGGAAAATATGGCAGAAAGAGAAGCAAACAGACAGAAACAGCTAGTTGCAGGGGGGGGGAGTACCCCACCCCGCTTACATTCTCAAAGCATCTATATACAACATTGTGCATGAATGTTATAGGTGTCACTTATGGTGATAAATCAATTTTCCGCATGAAGATATTATTTTTTGCAGGTCTTTTTTGTTGCGGGTAAAAAATATATGGTAGTGACAAATCTTAGATGATGAAGAAATGGAATAAATTTAGCTATAAGGGGAAAGTCTACAGTTTAGAACATTTACACCCATTTGAATTTAAGTTTTTACAAAAAGCGACAAAAGGCAAGGAAGAAAAAGAATATATTTTTGAGGTATATTTTAGCAATCATTGTTTTACTAGAGGCATAGAAAAAGAGGAAGCTGTAGACAAAGACTTATTGTTTAAAACTCAAAAAGAAACTCGTATTATCTCTTTTGGGCGGTATGAATTATCTAAAAATCTTCCAAAAATTATTAAAGATTTAGAAAATCGAAAGTGTTACCACACTAATCACTTTAGTTTTTTTACGGTAGAAATTATTGATGAGAATAATAATAAGATAGATTATGAAATCTATTTTGATGTTAAAAAAGTAAAGAAAAATAGGCTAAAGCTGTATGTTAGAAGTGCCTATGTTAGAACTGAGAGTTATCAGTGTGGGCAACCAAAAAGAAAAAAGGCAATAAAATTTGAAATTATTGCTTACAATACGTTTGTAAAAAAGCCTATTAAACCTGCCCAATAAAAAAGCCCCATTTCAGGAGCTTTAATATATTAGTCGGAATCTCTTTTAATCTTTACTCTTGGGTAAAGACCGATTTCTCGGCGGAGGAGTGCTAGCCATTTCTGACCAAATCCGATTACACACCCACTGGCCAGTAACTCTATCCTATTAGTGCTTGTATGTCAAGATTATAACTTTTTTTACCCCATATGCAACACTATTGTCTATAGTGTTTCATGGACTAGTCCGTTTTTACTTTTCTGGTCTGGTTCCTCCGATTGGTTCTTGTTCTCCATAACAGGCAATCATCGCCCCCTGCCCTGCCTGAAACCCCTATAGATACAGCATTTTTAAGCTCTTGATCTATAAATTTTCTTCCGAATATCCCCGCAACACTAAAAATATTAATAGGGTTTACAAGTTCCATGTGAAACACTACTATTAAAAGAATTGTTTCAGAGCTTGCTATCTGTATGTATGATACGTACATACAATACATACACTTCTATGGGATGAGGACTAACAACATGGCTATTACTATTACACCTGAAACCAAGAAGAAGATTTTCGCAGCAGCTAACGCCTTAAAATCTAGGGGCGAGAATATCACCAATGAAACCGTCAGGGATGAAATGGGAGGCGGTAGCCTTTCACATGTCAGCCCTGTGATGAGGGAATGGCGAAATGAGCAGGAGCAAACAAAAAGCGTCATGCTTGAAATGCCTGATAGTGTCAGGCGTTCGATGGAGTATCTATCTACGGAGCTATGGAAGGCAGCCGACCAAGAAGCAAGAAAGCGGATTGAAGCAATACAGGTTGATTGCAATAACCGTATATCCCTAGCCGATAATGAACGTGATGAGGCACTTGGAGAAGTGGCAGCCTTAGAGGATGAAAACGGTAAAAAAGATAGTGAGATAGAAAAACTGAATAACGATATTCAGTCCATACAGGCTGAAAACAAAGCCCTTTCTGATAGTCTGCAAGCTGCCCTACTCCAACTTGAACGCTCGAAGGTGGAGACGGAAGCCGCCAGGGAAGCCAAAGGCGAAGCCGCTAATGCCCTGAAAGCCGCTAATGACAATATCATATCGCTACAGGGTGAGCTTGTAGAACTGGCAAAAGCCACTAGCAAGGATGCTAAAAAATGAGCGGAGAGGTAAATCTATATACCCCGCAGGGACAGCGGAAATATCTAACCGTTATGGAGCGTACCGAGTTTTTGAGGGTAGCCGATAGTTTCCCTCGTGAGGTTCGGACATTCTGTTATGTGATGATTTACGGCGGTTGTCGCATCACAGAGGCTACAGAGCTTACCGCTGATAGAGTGGATTACAGCAATGGTGCATTGATATTCCGTAGCCTAAAAAAACGCAAGGACGGCATATATAGGGCTGTTCCTATTCCCCCCTCCCTGCTTGATATGCTCGATATGGTTCACGACCTGAAACTAGGGAAGCAGAACGACATGCCGTTATGGGGCTGGTCACGTGCAACGGCTTGGCGGAGGGTAAAAGAGGTAATGGACAAGGCGGGCATCGAGGGGGCGCACGCTACACCTAAAGGATTACGCCATAGTTTCGGGGTTCACGCTGTTACCCGTAATGTACCGCTGAACACCCTGCAAAAGTGGCTCGGTCACGCCGACATGAAAACCACCGCCATATATGCAAACGCCCTGGGGGAAGAAGAAAAACAAATTGCACAGAGAATGTGGAAGTGAAAAAGCTATCGTTTACGTTGGAATATTCTACCTACAGAAATTAGACCAATGAACAAAAACAACGCTAATGTTGAAGGTTCAGGAACAGCAACCATATCGGTAACAGTCACGATGCTATTCATAGCAACGTAACTAATATCATTGAATGCAGAATCAAGCAAAAGTATGTTTGATAAATCAAACAAACTATCTCCAGTAGCAATAGCATCAAAAGAAAAATTCACAAGCCCACCGTCACCAGATGCCCCAAAAATAGGACTTATTAATGTGTTGCCAATGAATGAAATATCGCCACCAACTAAATCATTAATACCTTCAAAAAAGAAGGTGAACCCAGTATCAGATAGAAATTCTCCTTCATTTACTGAATTCAAAGAGACCGTTGCAGGGTCAAAGTTAATATCAAACTGAAAAGCATATAAGTCGGTAACACCTTGAATATCTACTGCAAGGTCAAAGGACGTGCCTAATTCCACCGTTCCTACCGACGGAGCAATACTAACTATGGGAATAGCTACTACCTTAAAAGAAATCATCACAAGAACAGCAAATATACAACTAGTAAACTTCATAAAATGTACCCTCCAACCTTCTTAAGGACAGCTTGTTCCTGCTGGTAATTTCCGGGACACAAAGGCTAAATCTCGTATATTAACTATGCCGTCACTATTTATATCAGCCCGAAAGTTAAATCCGTTTTGCCCCTCCCGTTTGCCAAACGAGGCTTTGACGATATATAAATCTTCACATGTTATTTTTCCATCTGTATTTGTGTCGCCTTCTGATATAAATCCATCTAATTTAGTAAGCTGTTGCTCATTTCCAAATAGGTCTGTTTGCCAGATATTTTCAGAAACACTGGAAAAAATGGTTAAATTCCTTGAAAAAACGATTGCAGTACCACTTGCATCCCATTTTGGGTGTCTCCCGCCATTCTTATTGGGATTGACTTGCTTGAGATTAGTACCATCTGTATTAACTAGCCACAAGGCTTGGTCATTATTTCTATTCGATTCGAAAACAATCCCACCAGCTTCCCAGTCAGGATTCCAGTCGTGGAACTTCCCGAATGTTACTTGCTTGGTCTCGCTTGCATCAACGGTAATAATATAAATATTGCAAGATGTAGTACTAGGAGAGATAACTACATCTTTAGATGTTGGTAATTTACAACCGACATAAACTATTTTATTTCCGGCAGGCGACCAAGAGGGGCTGTTTACTATAACAGATTGGAATCCTATTGCTTTCTGTTGACTACCATCAGCGTTCATTATCCATAATTCTTTTTTGCCTGTCCTTTTAGATAAAAATATAATGTGTTGACCATCTGGAGAGTATCGCCCTCCTTTATTAACAGTGCTATCTGCTGTAAGCTGTTTTGGGTCAGTTCCATTTATCGCAATGGACCATATATTAATATCACTTGAGTTATGATCAGACGTAAAAATAATACGTTTGCCATCTGGTGACCAATCAGGCTGATGTTCTTCTGAATTTGGCCAGTTTAGTAAGCGTTGAGTATTTCCTTCAAGATCGGAAGTCCAGATATCATTAGAACCTGTTGCGTTTGAGGTGAATACCATTGTTTGACCATCTGGTGATATATTTGCCCAATCCGTTTGTGGCCCTCTAGTTAGATCAGTAGATTGGTCAAGACCTGCCATCAGGGGTGTTGATGCACAAAGCAGTAGCAGAAAATAAATAAAGATAAATTTTATATTTGTTTTCATATTATTTATCCTTAGATAGCTCATTATCAATAAAATTTCGAATAGCTTGTGCCACTCCTTCTCCTGCCCTTTTACGAAAATCAGAGCTTGAGAGTTTTTGACCATCTAAAAGATGAGAGTGGTAGGCAACCTCAACAAGTGCACTTGGTATTTTTATATTTGTTTTTTTAGCTTCCAAAACATTAAAACAAAACTTGTTTACACCATTAACAGACCCCTTACGTTTTGGTGTACGTATGCCAAGACCCAGTGCTACCATTTCATTTACCAGTAATCCAGCTAATTTATCTGAAGCATTATTTTTATCGCAGTAATACGCCTCTGTTCCATAGGGTGCAAATAGATGAATAGGATTATCAGAACCGTTAGTATGTATAGAAACAAAAATGTCTGCTTCAAATACATCTTGTGCCCATTCACGGCGTTTATTCAGGCCCATGTAACATGGCACACCACATCCCTTTTCTGCAAAGACAGCCTTAGAGCCAGTTCTCGTCATACCAAGTTTATATTTTTTGTCATTCTTAAGTGAAGTATTGGTAGTAGAGCTAATATCAAGTGTGAGTTTATCCTCTATAATTCCATTTACTGCGGGGTCACGCTGGAATTTAAAATCGCCGTTAGCTTGCTCTATTGCACCATGACCAGGATCAATAGCTATGTTAAATTGCTTAGAATTGATACTGAAGTCATCAACAGTAAAGGTATTACCACCGTCACTAAATATTACTTTTGATACAAAGTCTGTGGTAGAAATGTCGATAGTTAGGAGCTTGTTAGGCTCAATGCCGGAGTTAGAGCCTACATAATTTGGCCCTTCTGTAAAATCTATTGCAATTACAAAACCGCGTATATCATACGCAGTCATCGTTATATTAGTGTTACCAGTAACTCTTGCGGAGATCTTAGATATTGGGCCAGTAACACTTAAATCAAAATCCACCGTTATTATGCCGTTAAATCCTGGTTGATCAAATATAACATTTCGCCCAGAAAATGGCGGGAATGGAACGCAGTTTAAACTTCCACCACAGGCTAAAACCGTAGCACCTGTAAACTTCACCCCAAATGCATCAACATTAGTTTCCAGGTCTACGAGTGCTCCATCAAACCCTAATATGAGTTCTTTTGAAGAAACATTTTGTATTGCTGAAAAGAAGAATGCTACGAAGAGCAACCCCAGTACTTTTTTTTCCATTATAGAAAACCCTCCCAAGTTTTTATTCTACGATAGAAATTATTTATTTGGTTGTCTAAAGCAAATATCTAGCCATTTTTCATAAGTCATTGTTTTTTATACAAAACCAAAGTTTAATTTTTTATTAAGATAAGAAATAAGGGAGAAGTGTAAGATTATTCGACAGTAATTTGTTAAGAAATCATAGATAATCAGATGGTTAGTTCTTATGTGGAAGAGTAAGTTTCCGCCTATGAAACTCGGGCGGGGGTATTCTGCTGTAAGGGCATCTAATATGCAAACATGTATACATGTATACATGTATACATGTATACATATTAGATGATCGGTGATTTACCTTTTTTCATAAATAGATCATTTAGTGCTTCGTTCAATAGTTCTTGAACCGTTGTATCTCGTTCAAAGGCAATTGCTTTAAGCTGCCGTGGAACTTCTGGCACAAAATAACCTGTTACCCCTTTTTTACCCTGACGGCTTGGCGGTAAACTTGTTTTACCGTTTGGAACAGATTCTATTTTATTGTGAACCTGTCGTATTTGCTGCTCTTGTATTACTTCCTGTTTCGCAGGAATAGGATTGTTTTTAGCTGCCCCGCTAAGAGCTGACGCTAATGAGACCTTCTTCTTCGTCATGCTCCTGACCCTCTATTATGTTACTTAATGATGTTTGCATGTTTGCACATATATAGGTAAAGATGTGCTATTTCTTCTGCTGCCTTTCCCTTTGCCTCATACTCAAGAACGCCTTGCCCCGCTGTTAGCGAGTGAAAAAAAGCGTGCCGATAGCTCACGACTGGGGCTACTTCAAGATTATGTGCTGCAATCACCTCTTTTCCTTCATCGCTTAATGTTCCCCTTGGAGGCACTGCGTTTAGTGCTACAAAAGCGTCAGCCTTAGCGATTCTTATTAAATCCACCGTTTTGTTTATTGCCATAAGGTCTAATATTGCGGCTCTTGTTGGGATTATCACTGTGTCGGCTGCCCTAGCGGCATCAAGTGCGGCAGATTCTGAATGTGGGGCAGTATCTATAAACAATACGTCCACACCCTGTTCTTTAGCGGTGTTCATTACTTGAGCGAGCCTTGATGATTGGGCAGAAATTATGGTTGGACTCTCTGCCGTTCTCTGGTCTCCCCACTCTGCGGTTGATGCCTGTGGGTCGATATCGACAATTGCGGTAGTCTTACCATCCAGTACGGCAGCTACCGCAAGGTTGATAGTCAGGGTGCTTTTGCCAGCTCCACCCTTTTGAGAAATCATAGCTATGGTTTTCATAATTCCATTTCCTCGTATATGCAAGCATGGTTGCAATATTACATGTGTGCATGCTTGCATATATTTCGTAAATATACCATAAAACAAGGGATTGTAAAGAGTGATAGACTATAATTACATGCAAACTTGTATACAAGCTTGCATGGTTACATGTTTGCATCACATAGGGAAGTGGCAATTGTCGATGTGCAAGCATGCTTGCATGACAACATGGTTGCATATTGGATGATTAAAACTATGAGGTCTTTTGCTTGCAGAAGCCTAGAAAAGCACCGTCAGGGTTTTGTAACTCCTTTTTTCCGTTAGTACTCCAGAAATGCACCCAATCATCTTGGACGGCGTAAATATCATATTCACGACCTAATATCTTTCGAGCTTTTTCTATCGTATCGGGGGAAATAGTGGGGCGGTATTCGTTAGAATAATCATTTTTTGCAGTGCATCGTTTTGAACGAAAAATAATATTCTCACCATCAGTTTCTATGCTGTAATCGGGTAGGTGGTTTTTCTCTTCAAGATGCTTTAATGCTTGCCTGAATAGTCTGATATTTCCACTTGAGCCCACTTTTTTATGCAATATTTTTATGCTGATTTTCCATTGTTTTTGTTTGCCACAATGCTTCCTTGCTATTTCGTAAATACGGCGTTCTAGAGGTTTTCTAAGCCTAAAGTAATCACGGTCGATAGTTAGTATTTCTTTCCCTATAATTGAGTTATAAAGCCACTCTGAAAGCTGTATTTCAAGCCCAACCATTCGCCTACTAGGTGAGTCTGGATCATCATATATAGTTTTTACTCTGTCTAAAATATGGAATCTTTCGCTTATTTCCTGATTGTTGGTTCTTATGTTGGTTTCAATCAGTGTTCCAGCCAATCTATCAAAAGCTTTGTCAAGTTTTTTATAGCCTTCACCACTAGTTTGCCTGTTGGTTGATATCAGTAAATCGTGAGCCGTTATACTAACGGTACGGCTTGGAGTTTCCCCGCTATTTATTCCGGCCATTAACTGGCTGATACAAAAAATTAATATATCTTTGTCGTGAATGGTTGCATGCCCTAACACACTAGGGGTTATTACCACGCTATTTCCTTTATGCTCATAACGCTTGATAGCTGTATCTGGCTTTGTTGAAAGGGTAAAGAGTGGGTGTTCCATTGATGCAATATCACTTTTGGGGATTACATCGCCAAAATCACAGATAAATAACTCTCTGTTTGGGTGTCTTTCTGGTAGCAGTGGTTTGATCATTTTTTTGCTCTTTTTTTGGGGTTTGTGAAGCTCTCAAAACGTATCTGATATGACGTTGAAGATAATTTTACAAGAAAATAAAGTTTTTTTCGATAAAAACAAGCTTTTTTTTCGTCATATCAGATACGTTTTTTCGTCATATCAGATACAAAAACGACTTCAACGTCATATCAGATACGTTTCAACGTCATATCAGATACGTTTCAACGTCATATCAGATACGTTTCAACGTCATATCAGATACGTTTTTGAAAGTTATCCACAGGGTAAAGCGCTGATTTATAAGGTAAAAAATGGGCTTACGGTTTTCTCCTAACACACACTAACAATCTTTAACATATTTAACACAAGGAAATTTTTTTATTTTTTTTGGAAAAACAGGTGTAACTAACTGAAATATATGAATTATATAATTTATGCCATTTTGTAATTTTCTCCATACAAAAATTTATAGCGTTCGCTAGTCGCTCACAATTGATTATTTCCCATGTTGTGTTTCTATCTGTTTGGTTATTTAAAGCCCGCAGGCATCTTTTTTCTCATTTTGGTACATTGGTAAGCCCGCCTTCCTTAAAATGCCGTAGCATGGCTTTAAACCGCCTTTAAGGGCTACTGTGATTCTAGTGGTTGATGTTTATTTAGTTAGGTGTTTGCTGAAGATTGAATGATTATTTTACCTAGAGTTATCTGATTTGCTGATAGGGTTCAGTGTTTCTATTTGAGATCTGCGCAACGCAAAAGGTACAGCAAAAGCTAGGTTCGGCAGGAAGTGAGGGGTTGGGTGTAATTGCAAGTTTATAGTGCCAGCCCTCTAGCAACTGTGCCTGTTAAGAGGCTTTGCAAAAAGAACAGGGCGAGGGTGGCCATAAGCAACCTAAGGGGCAACGAAACCTCTTTTTACTGCAAGTGGTATAGCCTTTAACTAAAAAGTCCTGTGCCAGCTTTAAAACAGCGCTGTAGGTGATTTACGAAATGGTCATTTTCTGACCATTTTTTTGCTGAACTTTTTTGGGTAAAATGTAACCGAATGGGTGGTGATTGTAATTATTTGAAATATCTCTATGTTGCAGATGCTCCGCATTTTGCGGAGTTTTAAAACCTTTTAGAAGGATCGCTTATGTTTAAGCTCCCTCTAAAAAGGTTTGCGGTAGAAGCGACCCTTAAATTTAAAGGGTTCGCTTTAACTATTTCAATAAGATTGGAATAATGCCGTAAAGCTTCTGGTGCGGTTAGATTTCACGATTGAACCGCACCAGTTTTTTAAAACCTTTCCCCTTAATCGTACCAGATATTTTACAATGGGCAAGGAAAAAACTATTCTTCTTCTATTTTTTTATCGTTTAATGGGGTTACGATAACGCTTGTTATGGTTATTTTTTGACCGCTTATTTTGAAATTTTTTCCCTCAATGATTTTTGAAATCATCCGCCCAAGCAGCATGTCAAACAGATGTGATATGTTTTCGCCCCTGATAACAAATTCATTGCCCTCACCTGTAAATGTAAGTGCCTGATCAGCAATAAAATAGGTCATATTACGCAAGTAATTATATGGAATTGCGTATCGAGCAATGTTATTTCCCACCTGAAAGGCGGGGAAATTTCCGATAGGGTCTGTACTGTTCTGCGTTGATTCCAGAGCTTCGGTTAATCGGTTCATGACCATAGTTATTTACCTCATCATGTCTAGGTTTTTTTCTGGCTGTTCATTATTTTTATCATGGTTGTTTATTTCAAATCCAGAATCACGTTCCATAAAATCATTTTCTGATATATTTTTTTCTTCACGCCTTACCCATTCTACGGCTTTTCTGTATTGTTCCTGAAATATCTCTTTTGCCTTTATGGCTATTTCAGTTAGACGGTTTCTTTCTTTTATTTGTTCATTACGTTCAAATCGTTCACCGTAACCATTTTTTTGTTGAATATCGTTTGAAGCAAACCCGACATGGATTTCTGGCTCTCTCTCTATGCCTTGTTCTTCTAAAGTTCTGTTATCTACAGATTCAGTGCTGTTATTTTCTTCATAGGCATCATTAACACTATCCGCCCAATTACTTCGCCACTCTTTGAGTAAGTTTTTATTATTCCAATCTCTATTTTTTGCTGATTTTAATTCGCCTGTTTTTTTATCAATATCTTTCATAGTAAGCATAATATGTGCGTGCGGATTCATACCGCCATCTGATGCTTTTTCCTCGTGAATGTTTATATCGGCAATCATACCTTTATCGACAAAATTTTCCTGTGCATATTGTCGTACTAATTCGATATTTTTTTGTAGTGATAATTCACGGGGGAGGGCAATATTTATATCACGGGCAAGCTGCCCATTTTTCCACTGTCGTTCTTTATTCTGTACATTATTCCAGAGAGATTCTCTATCAGTTGCCCATTGTCCAGCATGTTCTGGTGCTAAAATCTCACTATGGGCAACTTTTTTGTTTCTGTAATCCCAAGTTTTTTCTTCACGCTCATCAAAATATTTGCTCCCTGCCCGATAAGCAGAAGCAGCCACGGCAGATTTTCCCTGACTTCGTTTGATGATTCTAGCTGAAAGGTGATATGTAGCCATTTTAATTAGTCTTGATTGAATGTGACTGCAAATAATCTACCATAGGCGTAAAAAAAATCAAGTAGAGATACACAATTGCATAATTCGAAGAATAGACAATGTGCGCACTTATACACTCAACAAGTTGAGCGTGTGCAATCTCATTCCCTACGGGGGGGCGATGCCCTAAGTTGTTTCGTAACGATGTTACGATTTAAGATGGTGTCGCCCATCTTAAAAATCTTACGATAAAACAGAGTGTTTCAATCCCATATATTTTTACCAAAATTTTATATCCAGTTTACTGGGTTGTAGCTGATTATATTGTTCATGTGTTTTTTGTTTTACCTATTTTACATATTCTGCTGTAGCGAATATTAAAATTTTCTTCATAAAATCCACATAAAAAACGTGGTTTTTAAATATTTTTATTTTTTGTTGTGTTTATTTTCTATTGTCACTATTCTTGATTTAATTAATTTCATTATGAGGTTATTTATGGCTAAAACATTTAAGCAATTGGAAAAGGAAGCAATTGAGCTACAACGCAGAGCAAATGAGGCAAAGAAAAAATTCAGAAAAGCCAAGCTTTCAGCGACCAAAAAAGAACGAGAACAAGAACGAAAAAATGTCACAAGACGTAAAATTATGTTTGGTGCTTTTATGCTGAATAAGGTTAGCAAAAAACAACCAGAATCTGAAAAATATTATAAGGAGTTTTTAGCGTCTTTGACCAAAAAACAGGATAGAGAAATATTCAATCTTGATATACTTACTGGTGAGAAACTTTCGGAATCAGAAAAAGTGGGTGAAGAAAAATAACAATTTGTGTGATGCTAAAAAACGTAGTAATAAGGACTAGTTACCGCATATATCATCAGCTTTATAACCTTGATCAGTCATAGATTTTAATGCCGATATCTTAACATCTTTTGCCTTTTTAATTAGACTGTGATAATGCATTATATCTCTTTCCCATAAGCCTTTTCCTTTTAGCTTATCTTCAGCTTCAGTAATCATTGAATTAGCATATTCAATCATGTTTCTTGGTGTTATTGGTCGTGGTCTTGGTATTGCTTCTCTCCAATTATCATTACTTGCCTCGATATTTTCCATATAGTCCTCATTTTATTTATTGATGCATTAAAGATACACTATTTTTGCGAGAGAGCGAAGCAGAAAATCGGGGAATCGTGTCAAATTTTTGGTGGGTGCAGCGATTCTTAACAGGATGAAAAAAAGATGAATTTTTCAGGCAAGAGATACTAGTTGTATTAGACAATGAAACCACACGATTAAAAGACCGTGTTTTTCTAAATGAAAGTGGAGAATTTAACCTAACTATTGAAGAAAAAAAGGAAGACTTAATTTCTAATTAATTAGCACATCTATCATCGGATTTATATTGAAAGTCCAATCCCATAACTTTAAATTTCTAGGCAACAGAATATTTTGTTACTGCTCGGGTAAATACTTCAATTATTGCATCACGGCTTTTTTCATCAAGAGGCAGAAACTTATCTAAAAAATAAGTTTCTGCCCTGTCATACTCCCATTTATGGTATCCACGAGGATGCTTTTCTTCTCTTTTAGAAATTTTATTAGCTGTCCTCAATAGCTGAAAGCAATAGGATTTTGCACACCGTTTCCCATCTTCAATATGCCAGCCGTCCTTATCTTTGAATAATTCTCTTGATGATGGTGCAGACATGACAACATTGGTAAGAGAGTTAAGATTAAAATCTACATTGGAAATACCAATTAAATCTATAGCACTATGAACAAGTATACATGCCTCTTTTCCTGCCTCTGTTTCCTGAAAATAAAGACTTTCTATTATTTTGCGTAATGTGCTTTTCTTTTCGTAGGGTAAATGCTCCATACCCCACATTTTCTTAGTACAAGTCTGTTTCAGCCCAGTACATCTTTTTATTTGTGCATGATGACTCATTATCTGTGATTCAGTCAGGTTTCCTTTTTCCAAAAAAGACTCTCTCTGCCATTGCACCGCATCAGCATAATTGAACATTGAAACAAATGTACGAACAGCCGGTGAAGTTGGATTTTTTATATTATCGTTGTCACTTGATTCATACTGCATAAATACCGTTTGTTAAATTAGAATATCTAATCAACATAACGGATTTATGCAAAAAATAAAGTAAATAATAATTTTTATCTTTCGTGCCCCTGTTCTGGTGCTTGTGATACAGTTCCTGCATGCTCCGCCCCACTAATGTCACTTTGTGGGGCTTCTATGGAATCCATTTGCGTACTTGCTTCGTTGCTACTCTGATCAGGGCTATCAGATAATTCTTGTTTTTCCATATTGCCACCCTTATCTATTGCATCTATACGCCTGTCAAGCAATGGGTCTTCATTTGTATTTGTATCGCTGTTATTTTCAGGGGGTGGAGATTCCTGCATATTATCTTGTACGGTCGTTGCTTCCTGACTGGTTATATTTTCCATCGCCTCTTTTGCTGCTTGCTTGTCTGCATCCGATAATTTATTTTCTATATCGTCCATTCCTGTCATCGTGCTAATCTCCACTTACTTGCTTAAAGTCGTAAAAGTATAGCCCACTAGTGGGTAGCTCAACTTAAGAGGGGTGTTTTATGTCTAAATGGTCGCTTGATTTGCCGTTATTATGGCTTTCGGAGAGTGATGTTTGGACGCTGAAAGATGCCTGCGAGGGGGTGCAGATTATTGGTGGCACTGGATCGGGTAAAACGTCTGGCAGCGGGCGGGCGATATCTGATCGTTTTCTAAAATCTGGCTTTGGTGGCTTGATTCTGACTGTAAAATCAGAAGATCGTGACGACTGGCTCGGGTGGATTGAGGAGGCAGGGCGAACGGATCATTTATTCATTATCAAGGAAGGCGGGGAGGAAACGTTCAATTTCCTTGACTATGAAACCAAGCGCCCCAAAGGTGGGCATACAGAGAATATCGTTACCCTGTTGAGCCATATTATTGAGATTGCAGCGGGCAAACCCATTGACGGCGGGAATGACCCATTTTGGGCACAGGCTGCAAAGCAGCTTCTAAGAAATACGATTGATTTAATGCGTATTGCGGGTGAAGATTTGAGTATCCCTTCTATTTATAAGGTTATCACTTCTGCACCATCATCAAGAGAATTATTCAAGGATAAAGAATGGTGCGAGAAATCTTTTTGTTTTCAGTTGCTTAGCAAGGCGAATCAGGCAGCAAAGAAAGATACCTCTTTATTTCTTGATTATGAAATGACCGAAAATTATTTTTTGAATGAGTTTCTGGGCTACGCAGATAGAACACGATCAAGCATTGTGGGGATGTTTACCAGTGCGGTTGACCCATTTTTGCGCGGCACTCTTCGGCAATTATTTTGCACTAAAACAACCTGCCCACCGGATGTAACATTAAAGGGTGGTATTGTATTGATTGATCTGAATGTCAAAGAATATACGCATATCGGGCGAGTGGCACAGGGTTTATACAAATTGATGTGGCAACAAATGGTGGAACGACGAGACATATCAGCCAATGACCGCCCTGTTTTTATTTGGTCAGATGAGAACCAGTTTTTTCTCAATAGTTTTGATGTTTCTTATCAACAAACGGCGAGAAGCAAGCGAGCATGCAGTGTCTATTTGACCCAAAATATAGCCAATTATCACGTTGCCCTGGGTACTGGTGGCAAGGGCGAGGCGATGGC
>VAPF01055414.1_pt1 | contig 15259 bp, 12 predicted proteins | sample 3393931 | NCBI WGS metagenome assembly VAPF01 (sample SAMN08290437, study PRJNA428436) | hydrothermal vent metagenome | isolation source: Deep-sea hydrothermal vent chimney | place: Atlantic Ocean: South-mid Altantic Ridge | depth 2773 m m | reverse complement strand
CTATGCCCATGATCACTTTTATGCTTATGCGGTGCTTGTTGATAGGCTCCTGCCTCAGGTTCAAATGATGCTTGTTCTACTACCGTCTCTAATCCCATCTGTTGCAACATAGTATCAAGCACATGATCGTGTTGAAAACGCAGCCAGCCCGCTTCGACCTGTAATGGAACATGACGGTTACCCAGGTGGTAAGCCGCCCGCGCGAGTAGTGCTGGAGTCTCGCAATGTACCGTAGTAACCGTTTCTGCTGCCGCAATAATTTCTACCACAATGCCTGCTTTATTTGTTAGCTGATCACCGCCACGTAACAAGGTGCCGCGCGGCAAAAACAGCCCAGCATTTGAACCACTGTCCAATGTAACACGTAAGCGACTACGTACACGTTGCTCTATCGGCAGAGTCAGATAATCGTCCGGTGTGTTTTTTTTATTTGTTAATTTGGTTAGTTCAATCATTTTTTAAAATAGAAAATAACGTTGTGCCATCGGTAAAATCTCGGCAGGTTCACAGGTGAGTAATTGGCCATCTGCGCGCACTTCATAAGTTTGCGAATCAACTTCAATATGCGGGGTATAATTATTGTGTATCAAATCTTGTTTTTTTACATTACGACAATGCTTTACAACACCAATCATTTTTTGCAAAGCTAACTGATCCACCAGCCCTGCAGAATGAGCAGCCGCAGAGATAAAGGTCATGCTAGTCGACGTACGAGCTCTTGCGTAACTACCAAACATAGGTTTGTAATGTACTGGCTGTGGTGTTGGAATGGACGCATTAGCATCACCCATACTCGCGTGGGCAATGAATCCAGCCTTGATAATCAATACCGGTTTAACACCAAATGAAGCCGGTGACCATAACACAAAATCTGCCAGCTTACCTTTTTCTATTGAACCAACTTCATGAGATATACCGTGAGATATTGCTGGGTTGATTGTATATTTCGCAATATAACGTTTAACGCGATTATTGTCACTTTTATCACTGTCACCATCCAGTGGTCCACGTTGTACTTTCATTTTATGTGCCGTTTGCCAGGTACGAATAATAACTTCACCAACACGCCCCATGGCTTGTGAATCAGATGAAATCATCGAAAAGGCACCTAAGTCATGCAAGATATCTTCTGCTGCAATGGTTTCACGGCGGATGCGAGATTCCGCAAAAGCCACGTCTTCTGCTATACCTGCATCGAGATGATGACAGACCATCAACATGTCTAAATGCTCATCGATGGTGTTAACAGTATAGGGTCGCGTAGGGTTAGTTGATGACGGCAAAACGTTATCCAGTCCACAAGCACGGATAATATCAGGCGCATGACCGCCACCAGCCCCTTCTGTATGATAAGTATGTATGGTACGGCCTTCGAATGCGGCAATAGTATCTTCAACAAAACCTGACTCATTTAAGGTGTCGGTATGAATCGCTACTTGCACATCGCTCTCTTCTGCAACGCTCAAACAGTTGCGAATCGAGGCAGGTGTTGTACCCCAATCTTCATGTAGCTTCAAGCCCATGGCGCCAGCTTCAATCTGTTCACGCAGAGGTTGTGGTTGGCTTGCATTGCCTTTACCCATGAAGCCCAAATTCATTGGAAATGCTTCAGCCGCTTCTAACATGCGATGAATGTTCCAGGGTCCTGGAGTACAGGTAGTCGCATTTGTCCCTGTGGAAGGTCCGGTACCACCACCAAGCATAGTGGTTATCCCAGAAGCTAATGCCTCTTCGATTTGCTGTGGACATATAAAGTGAATATGCGCGTCGACACCACCAGCGGTAATGATTTTTCCTTCACCGCCAATCACATCGGTACCAGGACCAATGATAATATCGATGTTATTTTGCACATCTGGATTACCCGCTTTACCAATAGCAGCAATGCGACCATCTTTAATACCAATGTCAGCCTTAACAATACCCCAGTGATCGATAATTAATGCGTTGGTAATCACAAGATCGGCAACATCGGCTGAAACAGATTGCGACTGTCCCATACCATCTCGAATAACTTTACCGCCACCAAACTTAACTTCATCACCGTAGCTGGTAAAATCTTTTTCAACTTCAACCCATAATTCAGTATCGGCTAATCGAACTTTGTCACCAGTAGTCGGGCCGAACATTTCGGCATACGCTCTTCTCGTCATCTTTGCCATAATTATTTCTCCAGCGGCCCCATTATTTGCCCTTGAAAACCATATATCTCTCGCTTACCTGCATAAGCAATTAATTCAACACGACGACTTTGCCCTGGCTCAAAACGTACTGCCGTACCCGCTGGAATATTAAGTCGAAAACCACGTGTTTTATCACGATCAAATAACAATGCCGTATTGGTTTCATAAAAATGATAATGCGAACCAATTTGAATCGGACGATCACCACTATTGGCAACATCAATTTCTACTGCCTGACGACCTGCATTGATTTCAATATCACCATCGCAACTGATTATTTCACCAGGTATTATATTTTCAGGTTTGAGTTCAATAGACATTTGTTCGCTCCTAAATAATGGGTTGATGTACAGTAACTAGCTTGGTGCCATCAGGGAAAGTAGCCTCGACTTGTATGTCATGAATCATTTCGGCAATACCTTCCATCACCTGACTAGCCGATAAAATGTGACGACTTTCATTCATCAACTCTGCCACCGTTTTACCATCACGTGCTCCCTCCATAATGGCAGCACTAATGTAGGCAATGGCTTCAGGATGATTAAGTTTGACACCACGTGCCAGCCGACGCTCTGCAACCAATGCTGCAGTAAACAGGAGTAATTTATCTTTTTCACGGGGCGTTAAATCCATAACTCTTCCTAAATTGGTTAAGGTGTCCGACTGTTACGTTGCCCAAATGCGAGGTAAGCAGGCAGGACGGTTAAGTAAACTTGGTCGTAATATTTGCCATATCGAAATAAATTGCTGTTTCAGTTTCTGGCTATCAGCACCTAATGCACGTACCACTAATAAGCCGTCAAAAAGCGTGGCCGCTAACAAATTTGATACGCTCTCGGCTTCTATTTTTTTACGCACCAAATCGAGATGTTCTTCGATGCAGGGAAAGGCAAACATGGTTGCCTGCACAGCATTACCACGTAAACCAGTGGCAGCAGTCAAACTTTGCTGATCGAGCACACGTAAATTTTCTACCAACAACAACTGCTTATTAACGTAAAATTCCACACGTGAATCAAATGTACCATGATCAAATATCTCGTTACTCATCGGTCGCCCTAGACAACTTATATCACAACCGATAAAAACGGCATCATCTTCTACTTCAATTCTAGTGCGGCTGCGTAAACGAGCACCAGCAAAAAGAATGTTTTCCTGTGGTAACCATTCTAGACTACTTGCAGCCTTTACATTCAATGTTTGATTAAGGCACGCCCAATCACCAGCGCTTAAATAAAATTTACCTGAACCAGGTGTCGTGCACAATACCTTCGCCTTATTACATACATTTAAATTTATATCTAACTGATCACCACCAACAACGCCACCTGGCGGATGCAGGATATAGACATGAGCAAGATCACCTTCAGGATAAAATGGTCGTTGCACTCGTAACGGCCCATAATGTTGACTCTTTTGTAATACGCTACGCACGCCTGAATGTTCAAAACTTAAATTTAAATGCGCCTGCCACCCCAGACCTTTGTTACTATTTTTTAAAATATTAGCCGATAGATTCATACTGTTAAAAATTCTTTAATCAGCGATTCAGATAATTTAGCCACCTGATCTTTTGCAACCACACGGCCGCGGTCAAGTATATAAAATTGGTCGGCCACTTTTTTAACAAAAGGTAATTTTTGTTCAACCAGTAAAACCGTCATACCCATTTCATGATTAAGCTTAGTAATAACGTCACCTATTTCTGTAACAATATTGGGTTGAATTCCTTCTGTCGGTTCATCGAGAATTAGCAATTTAGGATCGATTACCAATGCTCGACCGATTGCTAACTGCTGCTGTTGACCGCCCGACAAGTCGCCGCCACGACGATTACGCATTTCTTTCAAAACAGGAAATAATTGGTATATGAAGCCAGGTATATTTCGGGCTTTATCTTTTCTTGCAGGCAAACCAATTTGCAAATTTTCTTCCACTGTTAGTGTTGAGAATATCTGTCTGCCCTGTGGTACATAACCAATACCGTAACGAGCTCGTTGCTCCATCGGTAACTTTTGTAAAGCCAGAGTTTGATAATTCATTTCGCCTGATTCCAGTGGCAACGCACCCATAATACAATTAAGCAAGGTGGTTTTGCCGACACCATTTCTTCCCATCAGACAGGTACATTTTCCTTCGGTAACATCAAGCTCTATATCCCATAGCGTATGACTTTGCCCGTAAAACTGATTAAGGCCATTTATTTTTAACATGCTATTCACCAAGATACACCTCGATAACACGCGGATTGGCCTGCACCTCCGCCATACTTCCTTCCGCCAATACGCTGCCCTGATGTAATACGGTTACTTTACGGGCAATCGAACGCACAAAATCCATATCATGCTCAACAACAATTACCGAATGTTTGCCAGCAACTGATGTTAACAACTCCGCAGTACGCTCCATTTCCTGATGCGTCATTCCCGCTACTGGTTCATCGACCAATAGCAGTGCTGGTTTTTGCATTAACAACATGCCTATTTCTAACCATTGTTTTTGACCGTGAGAGAGTTTGCCAGCCATATCTTTAGCGCTTGTTTGCAAGCCGATAATGGTCAGCACTTCATCAATCAAATCACGTTGTTCACCATTAAGATGAGTCAGAAGTAATGGCAATACACGTTTATCTTGTGCCATTGCCAACTCAAGGTTTTGATAGACACTTAAATTTTCAAACACCGTTGGTTTTTGAAATTTTCGACCAATACCTGCCTCGGCAATCTCTGGCTCATCCATTTCTAAAAGGTTAAGCCGTTGTCCAAACCAGGCCTGGCCTGAATCGGGTTGTGTTTTACCCGTAATGATATCCATCATGGTTGATTTACCCGCACCGTTAGGGCCAATGATACACCGCAATTCACCTGCCTCTATATACAGATTAAGATCATGGATAGCTTTAAATCCATCAAAACTTTTATTTAATCCTTCGAGATAGAGAATAATATTGTGACTAAGATCGAGCTTTGGCGGCTGCGGTTGAACCATAAAATCAAAGACTTTATCTCGCCGTGTAAATTCCTGTAGTATATTTACTGGTTTCATACTTTAGCTCCCAGTTTGCTACGCAAGCCGACAATGCCCTTAGGCAAATACAGTGTCACGACAATAAACAAACCACCAAGTGCATATAACCATACTTCAGGAAATGCACCTGTAAAGTAAGTTTTTGAATAGTTAACGATGACAGCACCGACAATTGCCCCATAAAGTGTACCGCGACCACCAATCGCGACCCAGATTATCAACTCAATAGAATTCAGCGGCGAAAATTCACCAGGATTGATAATACCAACTTGCGGTACATAAAGAGCGCCTGCTACACCTGCCATGGCTGCAGAGATAACAAAAATCCACAGTTTAATATTTTCCACTCGGTAACCAATAAAACGGCTACGGCTTTCAGCATCACGTATGGCAATACAAACTAAACCAAGACGTGAACCCACAATGTAACGACTAATAATATAACCGATAGCGAGTGCTAAGGTTGTGGCTAAAAATAAAGCAATACGGACACCGTCTTCACGTAAATTAAAGCCTAATATTTCTTTGAAATCAGTCAAACCATTGTTGCCGCCAAAACCCATCTCGTTGCGGAAAAAAGCCAACATTAAAGCGTAGGTCAACGCCTGTGTGATAATAGAAAAATAGACGCCCGTTACGCGTGAACGAAAAGCCAGAAAACCAAATAAATATGCTAACAAACCAGGAACAACAATAACCATCAGCATGGCGAACCAAAAATGGTCAAAACCAGACCAGAACCAGGGTAGTTCTTGCCAGTTAAGAAAAACCATAAAGTCTGGCAAAAGTGGATCACCATACACACCTCTTTCTCCAATTTGGCGCATGAGATACATACCCATAGCGTAACCACCCAAAGCAAAAAAAGCGCCATGACCTAATGTAAGAATACCTAAATATCCCCAAACCAAGTCGACGGATAGCGCTAACAAGGCATAGCTTAAATATTTCCCTAACAAAGTGACGGTATAAATTGACAGGTGTAAACTACTGCTTTCAGGAACCAATAAATTAAACATTGGTACTAGTATGCTGATCAATAGCAAAATCGCCAATAGCCACAGACCAGGTTTATCATTTTTGAGAATATTCATTAACTGCATAACTTAATCCTCTACCGCTCGGCCTTGCTGTGGAAACAATCCTTTGGGACGTTTCTGTATAAATAAAATAATAAAAACAAGAACTAATATTTTAGCCAATACTGCACCCGCCCAAGGTTCTAAAATTTTATTGAAAATCCCGAGGCTCATGCCTGCTATGAGGGTACCCCAAAGGTTCCCAACACCTCCGAACACGACCACCATAAAGGAATCAATAATATAAGTCTGACCTAAGTTAGGCCCGACATTAGTCAATAGACTCAGTGCGACACCAGCAAGACCAGCAATACCTGAACCAAGTCCAAAAGTCAGTGCATCTACCCATTCAGATTTAACGCCCATTGCTCGTGCCATTGTACGATTTTGTGAAACGGCACGTACCTGCAGCCCCAACGAGGTTTTTTTCATGACAAAAATTAATGCTGAAAAAACCATCAAACAAAAAATGATGATGTAAAAACGATTCCAGGTGAAAGCAAGAATTTCATTAAACTGCCATGCTCCCGACATCCATTGCGGGGTCTCAACACTACGATTTAATGGTGAAAAAATTGAACGCACTACTTGTTGCAATACCAAACTCACACCAAAAGTAGCCAATAAAGTTTCTAATGGTCGGCCATAGAGGTGACGTATAACACTCCGCTCTATAGCAATACCAACAAGCCCAGAGACAATGAATGCGGCTGGTACCGCCACGATGATTGAAACACCAATGTTATTGGGTAATAATTGTTGTACTACATAGGTAGTGTAAGCGCCGATCATCATCAATTCACCATGCGCCATATTAATAACACCCATCACACCAAAAGTAATGGCCAATCCAATAGCGGATAGAGCTAGCACCGAACCCAGGCTCAAACCAAAAAAAACGGTTTCAACTTTGGCAAATATTTCTTTCCTGTTTTCGATTCTATTTATTGCTTTTTGAGATTTATCTTTTAGTTTTTTACTGCCAGGCTGGTAATTTACCAAAGCATTTATCGCCGATGGATTCATACTTTTAGACAATATTTCAATCGCTTCTATTTGAACGGATTCATCACTATCTTCTAGCTTATTTATCGCTAGCAAGATATGCATTGCCAGTTTAACTTTGTCATTAGTTTCCTGGTCGATGACAGAAGCAACCAGAATCGCAGCTTCAGCATCAGGTTCTTTTAATATTTGTTGTATTGCTTGCAATCTAATAACAACATCTTCATGTTTGAGTTGAATCACCGCAATTTTTTGTCTAATCAGACCTCTTAACTGGTTATTAATTTTTACTTTTTTATAGCCACGTTTATTTTCCTGTTTAATCAATTTACCATTAAACAAAGATTTGAATTCATAATTGCCATCTATTTCATTTAAGAGATAGAGTCTTTTATTTTGCCTTGAAAAATACAGCTGCCCATCCAACATCGCTTTCATTGCAACATAGGCATACGGTGAACTACCAGCGGCTATAACTTCAACAGCCTTACTCTTTTCACTGTAACTTTTTGTGGTCAGTGTTTCCCATGACTGGGTTAGCAACACATCTGATGGCACTTCAGCAGCCACTACATTAAAAGCGGTCATCATTAAATGAAAGCTTACGATGATAGATTTTACTGTGTACTTAAACATACAATTTCTCAGATGATAATAAAAAGGGAGAGCACAGAACTTACGCCCTGTGCTCTCATGTTCCAGTATCCTGCGGAGTCATACGAGATACTTTTGAACGAACCAGAATGGATTAAAAGTTTTGACCACTACACTTGTTTGTCTTAACGTTGTAGTTACCGCAGGCTAATGGTGCGCGCCAGTCAGAAATCAAATCTTTAGAACCTGGCAAGTAATCAGACCAAGCATCACCAGCAACCAGACCAGATGTTTCCCAAACGATGTCGAACTGACCATCTTTCTGGATCTCACCAATTAATACAGGTTTTGTAATATGATGATTTGGCATCATCGCTGAATAACCACCAGACAAGTTTGGTACGGTAACACCAATCAACGCTTCTTGTACCGCTTTAGGATCGGTAGTACCCGCTTTTTCAACGGCTTTAACCCACATATTAAAACCAATAAAATGCGCTTCCATCGGATCGTTAGTTACACGTTTTTTGTCCTTAATAAATTTTTGCCAATCAGCAATAAATTCTTCATTTATGTCAGATTCAACACTCATGAAGTAGTTCCACGCTGCCATGTGACCAACCAGCGGCTTAGTATCCAGACCAGATAATTCTTCTTCACCAACAGAGAATGCTAGCACTGGAATATCATTAGCAGATAAGCCTTGATTCGCTAGTTCTTTGTAGAATGGAACATTGGCATCACCATTTATGGTTGAAACCACCGCTGTTTTCTTTCCTGTGCTACCAAATTTCTTAATATCAGAAACAATTGACTGCCAGTCAGAGTGACCAAACGGTGTGTAGTTAACCATGATGTCCTTATCCGCAACACCTTTGGACTTAAGGTAAGCTTTAAGAATTTTATTGGTTGTTCTAGGGTAAACATAGTCGGTACCCGCAAGCACCCAACGTTTAACACCAATATCATTCATCAGGTAGTCAACTGCAGGAACTGCTTGCTGATTTGGCGCTGCGCCCGTATAAAATACATTTCTAGATGACTCTTCACCTTCATACTGCACTGGGTAGAACAATATACTATCTAACTCTTCTATAACGGGTAGTACCGATTTTCGTGAAACTGATGTCCAGCATCCAAAGATAACATCTGAACCTTTCTTAGAGATCAACTCACGTGTTTTTTCTGCAAACAGCGGCCAGTTAGAAGCAGGATCAACAACAACCGCCTCCAGTTTTTTACCTAACAATCCGCCTTTTTTATTTTGTTCTTCAATCAACATCAACATGGTATCTTTCAGCGTGGTTTCTGAAATTGCCATGGTGCCTGAGAGTGAATGCAATATACCAACCTTAATGGTATCTGCCGCTAAAACCTGACCAGCAATTGCCGTGCCAGTAATGGCAATTACAGATACTATTGCCAGTTTTTTCATTGAATTTTTAAACATTATAAATTTCCTGTTTTGTTTAGAATTTACGTTAATTACTGTGCTATACCTGAAGCTGCATACCAAAAGTAATAGCATCATTATCGGCACCTTGGGAACCACTTGCGTTGGCATCACCTGTGGTGTAATTAAGATTTAACTTAAGATTGTGGCCAGAAATTATATAGTTAACGCCGAACTCGCTTAAAGAGCTATCTGCGCCTGCTGTGGGCTTGTTTGAGGTGTAACGTATATATGGTTGGTACTGACCTTTACCATCGTCACCAATTAGGTAAGCAACACTGGCAAAAGTGGCATCGCCATCAAACATACCAAAATCAGCTGTCCCAGTAATACTACCAACATCGAAAGATTTGAATTCACCTTCGACGGTGATGGCTGCTCCATTTGCAAGTGGTTTTTCAAATAAACCATCAATAGCATAACCTTTAAATGATGCTTTTTCTGTTGCTGTACCGTATCCATCACTTTGCGATTGCGCTGATATAGCAAGCGTTAGAATGTCACCAGCTTTGCCATAATAAGTACTACTGGTGTAGTAACCTGGATTTGATTCTTTATTGAGAAAGTTATAAGCCAGACGGGTAGCAAACAATGGCGCATCACTCTGATTCGCATCGCCGCTATAACCATCAAATATGCCAACAGCGTATTGAAATTTACCCATGCTTCCCCAAACAGTTACACCCTCATCACGACCATAAGTTCCTGCCACGCCATTTGCACCATTATTAATATCATTATCAGAAGGATACAAAGGCACTGTATATTGCCCCCAGGTAAGACCATAAAATGGCCCATTCATTTCAATACGGTCAGCAGGTGTTAACATACGTCCAACCCATACATTGAATTTTTCATTAGGTTCATACTGAATAATTGCGTCTAACACGCCATACTCACCCCACATTTTGTCAGTACCAAAGTAAAATTTAAAATCTTCCGCAGCCTGGCCTGAAACGTATAAACGCATATTCTCTACGTTAAAGTTGTTAGCACTGCTGGTTCCATTTGGTGCAGAGTCACTAACCATTGCAACGGACGTGCGAATACCTGCACCAAAACTCACCCAACGGGTATCATCAATCTTGATTTTTCCGCCAGCGAAGACCGGAGCGCTACCTGCGACAAGTGCACCACTAAGCAATAGTGTTTGCCACTTTATGTGTTTGTTTTGCATGTGTTTAATTACCTTGTTAATTAATTTATGAGTTAACTAATTAATGAAGAGCTATTACATTAAAAGTAAACATCTAGAGAGTTTGCAGACCTGAAGTACGAAATATCGAGTAAAGCAACTTCTTGGAGCGCATTCTATACCGCTCATGGAAAGATAAAAATTCGTTATGTAGCGCATCCGTATACGTCAAATAACGTATGGCATGAAACTTGCTAAAAAATGTTAATTAATACTTTCTATTCAAGATAAAATTATATGCCGATCAAAAGACTTATTACGCTCCTGAGCGTTTTTTCATGGATATAAAAAATGATGCACTCCTGATCAGGCGTGAATATAACCAGTGGGTAGCAAATGAAACGCTGGAAGATTACTCCTTACGCTATACGGCAAAGAAAGCCAGGCGATGGTCAACGGCTTGGGTCGCCAACACTGCATTGGGCATCGTTGCCTTTCTAGCACTGGAAGCCATTGGCGGTACAATAACGCTGAACTATGGCTTTACCAATGCCATGTGGGCGATACTGGTAGTCGGCACGATTATCTTTTTATCGGGATTACCACTATCGTATTATGCTGCACGTGATGGCGTAGATATCGACCTGCTCACGCGGGGTGCAGGATTTGGTTACATCGGTTCGACCATCTCATCGTTAGTTTACGCATCCTTTACCTTTATTTTCTTTGCCATTGAAGCAGCAATTATGTCAATGGCACTGCATATGATGACGGACATTCCATTATCACTGGCTTATATCATTAGCACGATCGTGGTCATTCCATTAGCGACCCATGGTATTAGTCGAATTTCACGTTTTCAAGCCTGGACTCAACCGATATGGCTGGTCTTACAGATTTTGCCATTAGTCTTCATTGCTCTGCATGAATCATCGGCATTCGAGCATTGGGTAGCATTTACTGGCACCGAAACAATGGGGCAAAAAGATTTTAACTTGCTCCATTTTGGTGCAGCCGCAGCAGTCATTTTCCCTCTTATAGCGCAAAATGGTGAACAGGCCGATTTTTTACGATTTTTGCCAGTGGTCGATAAGCATAATAAATTACAGTGGTGGCTAGCCGTTGTATGTGCAGGCCCAGGCTGGGTAATATTCGGAATGATTAAGCTGTTTATTGGCTCGTTTCTTACGGTTCTAGTTTTAAGTCTAGGTATGTTACCTGCGTCTTTAGCAACAGACCCAGCGCATATGTATGCAGTAGCCTACACTTATGTTATTTCCAATACCGATATTGCACTGTGGGTAGCGGGTATTTTCGTGGTTATCTCACAATTAAAAATCAACGTCACCAATGCTTATGCAGGCTCAATCGCATGGGGTAATTTTTTCTCACGATTGACACATAGCCATCCTGGTCGAGTAGTGTGGCTGGTTTTTAACGTCACCATTGCTTTAATGTTGATGGAGCTTGGGCTTTATCAAGCCTTTGAAAGCATTTTAGTTATTTATGCCAGTTTAGTCGTGGCATGGGTAGGCAGTGTTGTGGCAGATCTAGTTATAAACAAACCACTGGGGTTAAGTCCTCCACATATTGAATTTAGACGCAGTCATTTATATGACATCAATCCGGTTGGTGTATTTTCGATGTTTATTGCTTCCTGCGCAGGCATTGCCGCTAACCTTGGGGTTTTCGGTGAACTTGCAGAAGCGCTAGCCGCTTTTATATCGTTAAGCATCCCCTTTGTTACCGTGCCATTAATAGCCTGGTTAACTCATAGTCGATATTATCTATGCCGTCCCGAAGAAGAAGGCGTCACAGCTGAAACGCCACAACAACAATGCCTCGTTTGCGAGAATAATTTTGATCATGAAGATATGAGTCAGTGCCCGAGTTATAACGGATCAATCTGTTCGCTATGTTGCGCACTTGATTCCCGCTGCCGCAACATGTGCAGACCTGAAGCACACCTTTCTGCACAAACAGAAAAAGCATTTGGTCGATTTCTGCCGCCTGCTATAAACCAGCTAGTACATTCAGTTACCGGGCATTTCGCAGGTATATTCATTATAACTACTACTATTATTGCTGGTTTGCTCAGCGTTGTACTTTCCGCCCAAAAAGGTAAAACCGCGGCAGACTTATCATTAATTAGCGGCACTTTATGGCAGGTTTTTTTTCTACTAATGCTGGTTACCGGGATTTTAATCTGGCTGTATGTGTTAGCTCAGAAAAGCGCCCGTTTTGCATTGAGTGAATCTCAGTTTCAGACCGAATTGTTATCACGCGAAATTAACGCTCATGAAGTAACTGCCGTAGAACTGGTGCAGGCACGAGACGAAGCAAACGCAGCTAATCTTGCTAAATCACGTTACCTGTCAGGTGTCAGCCATGAGCTCAGGTCTCCATTGAATACTATTTTCGGTTATGCCCAGCTTATGGAAACCGATGTAAATATCAGCACTAAATGTCAAAAAATTTCTGGTGTGATAAGACGCAGCAGCGAACATTTATCCGATGTTATTGATGGTCTTCTTGAGATTTCAAAAATTGAAGCCCGCAAGCTGGAATTACAGCAGGATACTATAGAGCTGAAATCTTTAATTCAGCAACTTGAAGATATGTTTCGACCTTTAGCCGAAGCCAAGGGCTTAACCTTCGAAATAATTTACCAACTTAACCTGCCACCTTTTGTTACCACTGATGAAAAGAGATTACGTCAGATTTTGTTAAACCTGTTATCCAATGCAATCAAGTTTACACCTGTAGGTAAAATCGAATTCCAGGTCACATATCGAAATCAAGTCGCTCGTATGTTTATTAGAGATACCGGTATAGGCATCGCAGAAAATGATAAATCAAGAATTTTTGAACCCTTTGAGCGAGTACGAGATAACCAAACGCAATTAATTACTGGCACAGGCCTGGGTCTATCAATTAGCCATTTACTAACAATAATAATGGGCGGCAGTCTTGAGTTAAAAAGTCAGCTGGGAGTCGGTACTGAATTTTGTTTAAGCCTTTTCCTACCCAGTGCTGATAAAATCCCTGCCCTCAACAAGAGCCGCACAGATATACTTGGTTATGTTGGTCGACCACAACATATCATGATCGTTGATGATGAACACAACCACAGAAATTTAATTAATGAATTTCTAAACCCATTAGGTTTTATTATTCATCAGGCTCAATCCGCTGAGCATGCCCTTGACATATTTAGTAACCAAACCATCGATTTATTTTTACTTGATCTTAATATGCCAGAGATGAATGGCAGGCAACTAATGACCGAGCTACGTAACTGTGGCTTTAACGGGCCGATTATCATTCTCTCTGCCAACGCTTATGAAGAAACCCTGCTAGATCAGGGAATAATAGATTTCCAAGCTTTTATTAGCAAACCTGTACGTGTAGAAAAATTACTTGAACAGATACAACGTTGTCTGAATTTACAATGGAGGACACCTGAAACTGCTTTAAGCTCCACACTACATATTAGTGAAGATATTTCCCAGTTAGACATTAGCGCTCTCGAATCATTGAGAAGCTTCGCAAAGGTAGGGTATCTAAAAGGTGTAATTAAATACGTTGAATCACTTGAATTTCAAAATCAACAATCCCCTGTGGTCAAACAATTACGACAAATGGCTGATGAATGTAATTTAGAAGGCATTATTAGTATCACACGTGACTTAATAAAAGAAGGTGAAATAAAATAATGCAAGAGTTTAAAGATAAAACAACCATTCTAGTGATTGATGATTCACCCGACTCCCTGGGAATGATTAATATGGCACTCGATAAAGCGGGCATGGCTGTGTTAGTCGCACTCAATGGACAGCAAGCAATGAACGTGTTGGAACAAATCACTCCCGATGTCATTTTGATGGATGCCATTATGCCAGTGATGGACGGATTTGAGTGTGCCAGTAAGATTCGCAAACAGCTACCACTAATACCCATTATATTTATGACTGGACTTAGTGAGACAGAACATATTGTCAAAGCATTTAATGCTGGTGGTAATGATTATATTATTAAGCCAATCCATCCCGAGGAATTACTGGTACGTATCCAACAACACACAAACAGTACACGTATGCTGATGGAAGCACAGAAGGTACTCGACTCAATACAGCAACATGTCTTTTGTATTGATAGGCAAGGTCACATTTTATGGGCAACCCCGGATGCTCAAGCTTTATTAAGCCAGTATCAAGAACAATCAAATGATGATTTAGATAAAGTTAATAACCAATTAAGTCATTGGTTACCCAATGGGCAAGCAGGCTACGATCTAGCGCTGCCACTACATCAACAAAAATTAATTCTAAAAGTGCATTACTTCAAGCAGTCTGGTGAAGATGCATTTCTCTTAAAAGTTCAGTCACCTAACATTGAAACTGATCCCGCAACCCTAGAAGAAAGTCTAACTATCACCTTTCGTGAAGCAGAGGTACTATTGTGGCTTGCACACGGTAAAACCAACAAAGCAATTGCTGAAATTCTTGAAATGAGCCCACGAACAGTGAATAAACATCTCGAGCAAATGTACCCAAAAATCGGAGCAGATAATCGTACAGCGGCGGCATCCATTGCAATACAAACTATTCTTGGTGGTCGTATCGGCAATCCAAAAACTTCATGTTAATAATTTGTAAGAGCTAGAGCATGTCCACTTTTACGTAAGCGTCCAGCGAACCCCACCTAGGGAACCTCTGATTAAGTCATGAATCGACATCTTGCAATTAAAATGCCCTGCTTCCGCGTTGTGAAACTTCGCAAT
>VAPF01025202.1_pt1 | contig 15261 bp, 11 predicted proteins | sample 3393931 | NCBI WGS metagenome assembly VAPF01 (sample SAMN08290437, study PRJNA428436) | hydrothermal vent metagenome | isolation source: Deep-sea hydrothermal vent chimney | place: Atlantic Ocean: South-mid Altantic Ridge | depth 2773 m m | reverse complement strand
TAATGCCATTAAGTACAATAAGGCCGGCGGCTGGGTAGAGATAAAAGGCGGTACGGTGGGAGATAAGGTCACAATAGTCATAACTAATACGGGGGCAGGCCTGTCAGAAGTTGAACTTTCGCGGATTTTTGAACCATTTTACCGGATTGAAGAATCCAGAGCTTTACGTTATGGCGGCTCTGGTCTGGGGCTGAGTATTGTTAAACGCATCATCGAACTCCATAATGGAGAGGTGAAGATGGAATGTCTTACGGATGGCCGGGGAATACGCGTGACGGTTATCCTTATGGGGCTTTGAGCCTGTTTATAAGTAACTTTGCCTTATTGAATATCTATAGTTGACCAGGCGGTGGTAAGTGTATTGGTTGGACAACTGCTGTCCTGGGCTGTAAGCCGAAAACGATATCCACTGCCCGGGGTGGAGGCTCCGGTCTGTTGGACAGTAACATTTGTTCCGCTGCCGGTGAGTACAAAACCGCCGGGATTAGTCGATTGCCAGTTAAGAGCCCAGTTAGTCAGATTGCCGATCAACGGCCCTGAGGTGGTAAAATCCTGCTGGCAGGTAACTGAATTATCGGCCTTGCAATTTAGTGTAACCGTGGCGGGAGTAACGGTCAGGACGCCGTTGTTGACGGTAATGGGCAGCAGTTTGGTATCGGTTACATTATTATTATCAGTAAGCTTAACCTCCACATTATAATTACCGGCACAACTGCCGATGGTGCCGGTAATCTCACCGGTACTGTGATTGCTTATGCTCAGGCCGCTGACGGTAGAACTCACCATATTCCAACCATAGGGAAGATTGCCGCCTGTGGCGGCGGGGGTATCACTATAGGCGGCACCAACTATCCCGGAGGTTAGAGAGGTGGTTGTAATTATCGGATAATTATCAGGGCAGGTTGCTGTACTGTTGTAGACCCCGCTGACTTCATTGGCCGCCAGAGCCCGATTATAAATACGCAGTTCATCAATCTTGCCGCCAAAAAAATTGTGAGGTGACGAGGAACCACGGGCTCCAATGAGGAATTTATTGGAATTACCGCCCATGGATCCGCTCTGATCCCTGGCATAGACCAGCTGACCGTTTTTGTAGAGCATCTGCTGGCGGCCGTCATAGACCACGGTCATGTGGTACCAGGTGTTGGCATTTACCGCGAAGCTTGAGCCGCCGTCCCAAAACCAATGCGGCCGCCAGGCATATTGCAGATAGCCGCTATTCACTTTGATCTCGTAAAGATTTTCTTTATTACAGATAATATTTTCGGAGCTTGCGCCGTCCCAGTTAAACCAAGCCGTTATTGACCAGGGGCTGTTGCCGGGATTAAGAAGGGTTGGATCAGCAAAATCCAGATAGCCGCCGTTAGAGCTGTCAATCCTGGTGAAGAGGCCAGCCCGGCAGACCTTGCCGTCTGAAGTTGAAGTCTGAGAGGGAAGTATACCGTTCCCCTGCTTAGTAGCGACCCCGTTTTCCTCAGTGCTACCCCCGGTGTCCCTGACCTCCCCTGCCGTACCATTCCAAGGATAATGTTCCATACTGTATTCGGCCACCGGGCCGGTATAGCAGCTTCCGGTACAGGTGCCGCTGTTGAGGGTGTAAATTGTCTGTACTTCACCGACGCTTAAGGACTTGCCCCAGAACATCACTCCGTCTAACAAACCGACGAATTCCTGGTTTGAATCCCAGCCCCCGCCGACACTATCTTGTTCAGCGGCCAGCCACAGGCCGCCTGGCGCAATGGAGAGGGGGGCCGAAGTCCTGGTTACCTGGCCCGCTGCCGTGCCGTCAATATAGATGGTTTCTGTAGTTCCATCCCGTGTCCAAAGCAGGTGATGCCACCTGTTATCATCTAAGGCCGGAACCGTTACTGTCCGCTCCTGGCCGTGCAGAAAGAGGCCCAACTGGGTACCGGAATGGAAAAAGAGAAGCAATTCATTATCATTAGAGCTGTTTGCTCCGGAGATCAGAGCTTTGCCATTTAAATCAGAACTCTTTATCCAAGCGGCAATGGTGAAATCGCCGGCTCCGTCCAGCACGGCACTTGGTAGACTGACCCGGTCATTGCCCGAGGTGAAAAGCCCGGCCCGGCATTGATGGCCGGAACCGATGGTAACGGTGCCGGTATCGGAGGTACCGTCATTACCATTACCGCTGCTGTCAATTACATCTCCGGTCGTATTGCTTAAGGAACATTCATCAAAATTATATTCACCGGTAAGTCCTGTCGAATATGGGGCGCTGGTACCGTCCGCGGTAACCCGGACGGTTAAATTAAGAGAGGTCGTATTGGCCGGACATTGATCGTCTGTGGCCGTAATCGTGGCAATATAGTCCCGGGCTGTCCCCACAACCCCGGTTTTCTGTAAATTCCCCTCTGTAGCCGAGGTTTTGCTTATGGCAAAACCGGTGGGGGGCGGTGCGCCCCAGGTTAGTGCCCAGTTAAATTCACCTACTGCTGGGCCGTTGGCGGTGATTGTCCGTTTCCAGGCTGAAGTGTCACAGACCAATGTTTCAGTGCCGGGGTTATCTCCGGTTTCATAAGTCGGTGACAGGGCCAGGGTGCCGGGATTGACGGTGAGGCCAAAGGTGTGGGTGTCAACGTTGCCTGCGTCAGCCCGATCCTCAACCTTTACTGTGATGTTATAGGGAGCTGCTTGGCTGCATACTATAATGTCGCCGGAAATAACCCCGGTGAGCCGGTTTATTGTCAAAGCGGGAATGTCGGTGGAGACCAGCGACCAGTCAAATTCCCCTGATCCACCAGTGGCCTGAAAGGTATGGCTGTAATGATTCCCCATGATTGTTGCTGGCAGGGCCGAGGTGTTGATCTGGACCGCGGTATTGCCTGTACAGGCAGGATTGGTCTGGCAGTCCTGATCGGCGCAATCGGTGTAACCGTCGTGGTCATCATCTATGCCATTGGTACAATTCGTCTCTATTCCTGTGCTGCTCCCGCCGCTGACCGTACCGCTGCTACCGCCGCAGTCGGCACCGTAAAGATAATTGAGGGAACCGACCACCATCAGATCATCATATTGACGGCCGGCCGTAGTATGGTCAGGCGGCCGATTTGGATGATCGAAGCGAAGGTCATTGCCTTCGTTCCAGCCGTCAAAGAAACCATCACCGTTGCCATCAAGATTTTTAGGGCCGCCGCTGACAATAATATAGGCCTCATTGGTATCGGTACCGCTGGGAGAACGGCTGTAGAGTCTGGAGGTGATAGGTTGAACAGGGTTATTAATCAGGGAAGAAAGAACGGAGCATAAAGGGTTGCTACCGGTATCAGCGGTAGTCTGAACCAGCTCCTGGTAAACCCCGAATTTGGGCACATTATTCCAGGCATCATTGCCATCAGCCATCCCCAGGGTCAAAAAGGGCAGCCGGCCGACATAGGAGGCGCAGGTGTCATCGCTGGGATTGCCGGTTAAGGCGTTATCATTACGGTTTTCCCAGCCGTCATTGTCGGTATCCGGGCAGGGCAGATGGTGAGTGGCTCCGATATATCCCCGGACGGAATAATCAATTTTCTCCAGAATTGCCTTGGTTTTTCTGGCCTTGGCTGAGGCTATAAGACTGGGAAGAACCGTAACCATGGCTGAGATCACAATACCGATGATGATCAGCACAATGGCCATTTCAATGAGGGTAAAACCTTTCTGTGCGGTCATTGTCGTACCACCGCTTTTGGTCTTTGTTCGGTAAAACATGTTAACACCTGAATAAGGGTAGGGGGTTTTCTTGCTGGTACCCATAAATTACGAATACAAAACATTCGTCAGCCGCAGGACGCTACAGAAAGCCGCCTCCCGCTGATAAATATAATAGCACAAATATAATTCATACAGGAAGGAAATGTAGAAATTATTGTCTGCCACATTGTAGTATTTTTTTGAAAAATAATATCTTGAAAAATAATTTTTTGTATGTCTATAATTATTATGTCTTTTTAAAACTCTTTAATATTCTATAATTAGGCTTGTTTCTCACAAGAGATTTTGGACTCATAAATCAGTTTTAATAAACACCTAAGGAGATAAACGGATGATGATGCGGAAAACGATGAGGAGTGAAGCTGGCTTTACCCTGGTGGAGATTTCTATTGTCCTGATTATTATTGGCTTGATTCTCGGAGCGGCGATAAAAGGCAAAGATCTGATTCAGTCGGCCAAACAGAAAAAATTTTACAGCAACTTTGTTAAACAATGGGAGATTACGGTTCTTAATTATTATGATCGTACTGGCGGGGTAATTGGTGATGGAACAGCTAACGGGGGCACAGCTGCTACCGCTGACGGTCGTTTCGATAATATCAATAGTTCCGGTAGATGGACTACGGTTGAAAATCGTTTAAAGGCAGTTGGAATTGATACCCCCACTACTAATACCGGCGTAAGTTACCACTATTCTTTTAAGGGAAAAACAAGCGGTTCCCGAACTGTTGCCCTGGCCCTCGACAGTTTGAACATAACCAGCGGCGGTGGCGGTAGCGGCGGGGCTGCTGTTAGAAGTAATGTTCTCTATTTTACTCAAATGCCCACTGATCTGGCTATTGCAATAGATAATGTTATTGATGGTGTAGCTGACGGAAAAAATGGTAATTTCCGCCACTATCCGGATGCTACCGACTGGCCAAATGTTACTACAACTCCTGTTGTTAACGTTACTTATATTCTTGATGTACCTTAATTACTTTTTCCATATTATAGCCGTTTTCCATTAGCAGACAGTCATTCTTTATCCAGTCCAGGCTGTCTGCCGTTGTTTTATTTAATACATAGGCAATAATGACCCGCAAATCCGCTATAAAATATACAGCAAGTGTTGTTATCTCTCTTGTGACAGCAGTTTTTTTTGGTTATGCCGCCTATCTTTTTGAGGGTCATTATTCTGAATTTGAGCTCCAGACCAGGCGTTTGCGGATTGCCGATTCGGTTGTTACTAAAGCCCGAAATCAACGTCGGCGAGTGAAAAAATATAACCAGACTATGGGCGAATTCGCCAAATTCAGCAGTCAGGTAAAACATTTCGGGCTTGAGCCCGACAAATGGCGGACATATGATGTTAACCTTGACAAAATATTGCCATTGTCAGAGGCTGGTAATATTATCGCCCAGCTTGCCCCTGGCGGGGGCTATTATTTTCAGCCTCTTACCCTTTCGGTGGGTACTGGTAACTATATAAAGACAAGCAGTCCGCCATCCACGCCAGTCGATCCAGACAACCCGCCTCCCCCCCCGCCTGTTGCTCAGCAGTCCGCTTCTTCCTCTTTATCTCATAAAATAAAGGCCGGTGAGGTTTTTCTGAAGGTACAGGGTAAATTTATTGTGAGGGAAAAGAAATGATCGGCTCAGGTTCCCGGCAATATATTATTGAACTGGATAAGGAGATATACAGCTGTAAAGATGGCTGCTTAAAGCGGATTTCCAAAGTGGAAGAGGTGGATGGCGAGGCCTGGTTGATTACTGATTTTGCCTCCTCTGAGACGACGAACTCTATATCCAGGGTTACCATAGTGGATACCAAGGCTCAGTACGCCCCCATTATGATTGCCAAGCATCTACAGGAAGAGGGTGAATTTGCGGAACCTATTCAGGTAATAACCCATGTAATGAAAAAGGCGGGAGCTGAGCGTACGGAGGCCTTTTACACTGCCCTGCCGATTACATTATTTCAGCATTACCAGGAACGGATTGCTCAGAGTCAAAACCTGCAGATCCTCTTTCCCATGTATACGGTTCTCCTGCAAGTCATCAGAAAAATGGCAGGTAAGCAGCCCCTGGCCCTGATCTTTCGTCACAATAATCACGCTGATCTGCTTATTGCTAATAATAGCAAGGTTTATTATGCCAATAGAGCCACCATTTATGATAATTCGGAAGACGAGGCGCAGGCCTTATGGGGCATCGTTCATAATGACATTGCAACGGCAGAGAGAGAACAGCATATCAGGGTCGAAAAATGTGTAGTTTGTAACTGGTTTGACGCCTTAGATCAACCTGATTGGGGTGAAGAGGCGGGCATAATCGTCGAAAAAGCCCCTGTCATACTGGTTACGGTAGATGGTGAGAGCAGGCCCTGCTCTCTGCTTCCTCTACTTGAGGGGCTGAGGGCCGGCGACAGTATTTCTTCAACAATAGGAATTGCTATCAGCTACAGTCATCAGTTTTTACCTGTGGCACAGATTATTATTCTGATTATGGCCTTGGGGCTGTTGGCTGGCGGCAATCTCTTACGTACCAGAACGGTTCATCTTAAGCAGGAAATTTCAGCGGATAAACAGAAACTTGGCAACTTAACTAACTTTACCCTCCGGGCAGGAGGCGAATATCGTCCGGCCCTGACCCTCTTAAAACAGCTTGACACCCTGCGCCAGTCAAAATCGTTTAAAACCGTAATCGGTGACCTTTCGGCTGCTTCATCACGTCACATGACAATGGATCAGATTAAGGCTGAAGTTCAGCAAAAGGTCATGAAAATAGAGATACACGGTATTATTGCCGTTGATTTTCAAACCGCTTATCGTGAATACCAGGGACTGATAAGCAGACTTAAAAAAAATAAATATACTATTGTTGACAGCACTTTTACGACTGAAATTGACAAGGCCCAATTTCTGCTGACCTGTACCAGCCCCATGGGAGAATTAAGATGAAGGCCAAAGTTCTCCCCTTACTGGCCGCCCTCATTTTGTTTACCGCTCTTTGTTATGGCGGCTGGCTGGCCGCAACCAGAGCACCGCTTCCCGTTAAGGCCAGGGATATTTTTGCCAGCCGGCACCACAAGGCAGATTTTGTGGTGCCGAGCGCCAGGGAGGTGCGCGAGGTGAAGGATATTACTGAAAAACTTATTCTGATTGCTTATCCGCCCATTGATGCTGGTCATGGTGTTGACTTAAGACTATTTGGCAGACAGCAGGTTGTCAGGCAGAATGATGCTGGTGCTAAACTGCCAGCAGCAGCCCCTGAGTTTGCCTATGATATCAGCTTTACCTTCGTCTCTGATGAAAATCAATATTGTTACATAAACAACAGTTTCTACAAACAGGGTGATGTTATGGCCGATGGAGGGCAAATTAGTGAAATTAAGCTGCAGAAGGTGCTTATAGTCAAAAATCATGTTTCGCAATGGGTACCAGTCCGGCGGCAGCGGTACGACAACAATCGTGTGCGTCCTGACAATCAGCAAAGTTCCCAGCCCGACAAATAGAGAGGTCTTACAAAGAATGATATCCACACTATTCACCTTCAGGCCAATCATCTGGATTGTCTGTCTCCTGTTTATGCTGTTCTTCAGCTTGACTGCCGGCTGTTCTAACAATATGCGCACTATACCGGATTTAACCGCTGCCGGTAATCCCGAACCGGGTGAGATTCCCAAGATGGCCGCGAAAGAGGCCCGGCGGCTCGATTATGATCAAAAGAGAATACAAGGCCTTGAAAAGATCAGCCCGGAAAAAATTGATATTGAACCCGTCGCACCGATCTACAACCCTTTGGACGGCCATCTTGTGTCACTTGCCGCGATTAATGAGAAATTAGAGCTCGTTCTTTTTTCTCTCGCTAAAAATGTCCACATGAATCTGCTTATTGATCCTGATATTGATATGAGTAATAAACTGGTTACGGTCAATTTTGAGAAGGCCCCCGCCTCGGTGATTCTTGATAAAATACTCCAGTCGGCCGGTCTTGCCTACACTATCAACCATAATCTTATCCATGTTAGGGGAGTTGTTGAACGACTTTTCAAGCTCAATTTTCTCGATACCTCGACTGCCGTCACCTATAAGGTGGGTGGCAATGTCCTTGGAGGCGGCGGTAGTGATTCCGTAAATGTAGGGGGGCTCACCGGCAGTTTTGCCATTAACGGTAAAGGCGGCAAGGAGACAAACCCCTATAAGCAGATGGAGGCCATGGTCAGAAAGTCCATGACCCCTAATGGCCATTATTCGTTGAACAGTATGACCGGTACTCTCTATGTGCGGGATACCATCAATACCATTCGGGCTATCAGCAAGATTGTTACCCAGATCAAGGAGATGATGAGCCGCCAGATTCTCATTGAGGCTCAGATTATTGAGGTGCAGTTACGGGACAATTATCAATTCGGTATTGATTGGAACAGCTTGCGCAGTTCCCTTGCCAAATCCACCTCATTGGTTGATTCTCTGTCCTGGAATCTGAAAACCGGCCTGGTGCTGAATCAGGCCGCTGGTATTCCCACTAATCAATTTAACGCCGTTATTCATGCCCTCCGTACCTATGGCCATACCCAGGTGGTCTCTAACCCTACTATCCGGGTCAAGCATGATCAACCGGCCCTGATAAGTGTGGGCACCTCCAATACCTATATCAAGAATCTTACCGTTACCTCCGGGGGCACCGATGGGACAAGTTCTACAGATATCGAAACCTCATCGGTTTTTGACGGCCTTATTCTGGGAGTCATTCCATTCATTGAGAATAACAACCGTCTTGTTCTGCAGGTCAATCCCATTAAGAGTGATGTGGAGGAAAAAAGTCTGGATCTCATTAATGTCGGCAATGGAGTCAACGTTACCCTGCCCAAGGTGGATGTAAAGGAGTTGAGCACGGTAATCGGCATGCATAGCGGGGATACCGTTGTCCTCGGCGGCCTCATTGACCGGCGGAAGAGTGACATCTCTCAGGGAGTGCCCCTGCTGGCGAGAATCCCCATTCTTGGTCAATTGGTGCGTAATGATTTTAAGCTCTCTGATAATACTGAACTGGTTATTATTCTGAAGGTCACTATCTTATGAGTGTTATCTACGATGCCCTTAAAAAAATCAAGCAGGCGAAAGAGCCTGATGAGACGGTATACCTGACTTCTTCTCCTGGCAAGGGTAACGTCTTGGTGTTTAATAAACTATTAACCCGTCATATTTTTGTTAGTGCTGTTATCCTAACCGTATTAATTGCCTTTATGGGCGGTGCCCTTGCATACATATACTACGATGAAATTGCAGCCAATCGAACAGCGGAGAGCGCCCTGCCGAAAACATCGCGGAGTTCCGCCGCTTCCACGTCCCTCAATGTTGAGACAAAACGGCAGCTAATTAAAGCCCCGGTCTCATCTCCTGCCCCGGCAGGGGGGGGGCAGCCAGCTAAGGCCGGTGGTAATATTGTTGTCTCTCGTATCGCGCCAGGTCAAATACCGGCAGAGCCATCGGCTCTTTCAATAACCCATAAGGTAAATGCTGGGCCTGTAAGCACTAACGACAACCCGTTTACCCACTCTGCCCCCTCTCTGACTAATTTTAAAATGCCAAAACCTGCAATTGAGCAGAACGTAGAGACTGAGCCGAAATCTGCAACGGCCCACAGTCAACAAATGCGGTCGGCGGCAGATAAACCAACTATCGGAAAGCAGATAATTCCGCTCTTGAATAAAAGTAACATGCTGGCCGGCAGACCGGGTACGACTAATCATGAAAGTCCGTTAATAAGACCTGCCGGGGATGCGGCCGCTGTCTCCCAGCTGGTCTCTGTATTGGGGACGATTAAAGCCTCTCCCCGGTCTGTCCAGGCATCGGCCGGGCGGGGAAAAGATATTCCACATTCCTCTGACCAGATAATTTCACAACAGCATATTAAAGATTTGGCTCAGGCATTTCAGGCCGCCGTAGCCAATCATAACTATACCGTTGCCGGTAAGGTTATCAGCCAGCTCGGGCATCTGTTAGGCCCTGAGGCAACCTATATCAAAAATTTACGGGCCTTTCTCTATTTACAGAAAAAAGAGCCTGCCAGGGCCCGGGAAATTCTGAATTCTATTCTCCGGAGAGATGCGACTGACCTCGAGGCCGGGCTGAATATGATTGTCGTTTTAGTTAAAGAAGGTGATATGAAGGCTGCCCGGCGGAGGACAACACAGCTTCTGGACTATTATCCGGATAATCAGACCCTGCTTCATTTTAAACAGCAATTAGACCCCTGATGTGGGCAAAGCTAACCAAGAGAATTTTCTATATATGTTTTTATACTGCCTTTATTTTTATTCCAGTCTGGGCAGGCGGCAAGCTTATTAATCTAACCCTGGATCAAATTTTTATCAGCCGGTTTGTGGTGGGCTGGCAGCAGGTGGCTCGTAATCTGGAAGAAAGAGTACCTGAGTTGCCGCCCATGAAAAATCACCAGCTGGTGGCTGGGATGAACAGGATAGAGCAGCTAGCAGCTTTGGCTTCTATAACCTTGCCCGTGACTAAGACTAAGCATTCCTATACCTACCTCTTGAAAAAAATAAATCAGCCGGTAGAGAAAATTTTTTTGGTCGTCGAACCAACGAGAATGATAATATACGGGCTGAGAAAACAGACCATGCGGCGTATTGATAAACATATTGATGGGACAGAAAATATCCATGCCGGTAGTTTTCAGGCCATTCAAGGGAAAAGCAAAGGAACTTACATAGGGATATTGCAATTATGAGTCAGAGCAATTTTGACATTCCCTATCTTGAATTTCTGGGACTGCGCAGCAATCCGTTTCCGGTTACCCCGGATGCAGATGATTTTTTTGTGTCCTCAACTATTGAGGCCGTTATTACTGAACTTGTCCACGGCATTATCAGCCGTAAGGGCTTTTTTGTTCTCACCGGGGAAGTGGGGGTTGGCAAGACCACCATCAGCCGAAAAATTTTACAGACTCTTACTGCGGAGGGGGTCAGAACCTCCCTGGTCTTTCACTCCCTGCTCTCCAAACAGGGGATCATCAGGCAGATAAACAAAGATTTTGGCATTGGTGAGTCGCAGGAAGACGACTTGGATAATGAGCTGGATCATCTGAACGGTTTTGTCCTGCGGGAAAATGAGCTGGGGAATAATTGTGCTATTATTATTGACGATGCCCAAAATCTGACTTGGGATAGCCTGGAAGTCGTCAGAATGATTTCCAACCTGGAGAGCAACAGGGATAAACTGGTACAGATTCTCCTCGTCGGTCAGCCGGAATTACTGACTAAGCTGAATTGTGACAACATGCGCCAGTTAAAATCGAGAATTGTCATTCAACGTGAGGTGACGACTCTTTCCTGCCGGGGGCTGCAAAAATATATTGATTTTAAGCTTGCTGCCGCTGGGCCGGGCAGTTTTTGTACCTCAGTTGGAGGGCTGAAAGCTATTTTTAAAATCACCAAAGGTAATTTACGACAAATAAATATTCTTATGGATCGCTGCCTTTATCTTGCCTATTCTAAACAGGATAAAAAGTTGAGCCGCCAGATGGTGCGTATTGCGGCCCGGGATTGCAACCTGTCTGCTTCAGGACGGTTCAGGATGGCATGGCTGGTTCCGGCTGTCGCCGTCATGGTGCTTTTGGCGGTTGTGAGCTTGAATGGTCTCTATAAGATGCCGGCAATTTTTAAGGCCGTCAGTGTCAACGTGTATTCACCGTCATTGCCGTCTGCCCGTCCCCAACCAGTCCCTGCAACACTATGCCGCCTCAAGCTAACCACACCTGATATACCCAGGGCAGTATCAACTTTTCTACAGGGCTATGGGCTGCAGGAGTATAGCCAGCGTTTCTGGGAAGGACTGGTACAGGGGAAAGTCGAGCAATTAAAGAAGGAAATATACGTAACCACCGGTTTGCAAATGGTTAAATTCCCGGTTATTCCCCCTGAATTTAACAAAAAACTTGATTTGTTGCGGATAGTTGGCAAAAATAAAACTTATTTTATCTGTTTTTGGAAACCAACCATCAGCATTGATGAGTTCCATTGGCATTCTGAAGGGCCGCAAATTCTTCAGCTCCAGCATCTCCTGGCCCGACAAGGTTATTATTCAGGAGTAATGGATGGTATTGTCGGTCGGAGACTGCTACAGGCAATTACTGATTTTCAGACTGATCTTCATCTGCCCATAACCGGTAACCCGGATCAGGCCAGCATTTTCATCTTATGCAATTTAGGGGCTCGGAAACAGGATAAAAAAAACCAGCTGACCATAGGGCACCCACACGGGTCTGCCCCTGCACTTACCATCCGGCGTTGCGAATCGCCTGAAAACCCCGTGGAGGAAGCATGACTGAACAAACAAAAAGGAAACCCATCGGCGTCCTTTTGAAGGAAAAGGGGATCATTAACGAGGAGCATATAAAATTTGCCCTGATGGAGCAGAAAATTTCAGCGGAGCGTTTTGGCGCAATTCTGGAGCACCTGGGTTTTATTACTCAATATGATGTGGCTACAACCCTGTCGGAGCAGGAAAATATCCCCTTTCTCGATATTGATGAGGTTTTGCCAGGTAAAAAGGAGCTTCAGCTTTTCAATAAGAACATCTGTATGAAAAATGTATTTTTACCCATCAGTATTGAAGGAAATGAAATTAGTATTGTTATGGCAGATTTGTTTAATCTGGAGAATATTGTCCAGCTTATTACCCGTCAGACAGGTCTGCGGCCTATTCTTCATCTTGGTGAAGAAAACAAGATAATAAACGCTATCAGCGCCAATTATTATTTTCTGGAGAATCCCATTGAGTCTCAGATCTATAAGGAGATATCTCTGCTCAAACTGGATACCGAACATGCCAGGGGGTACGATAAATTTATCCACCTCATTCTTCAATATGCGGTTAAAATGCGGGCCACGGATATTCATTTCCGGCCCATGGAAAAATCGTTGAGTATTGCCTTTCGGATTGATGGGGTCATGCAGGCGGTGCTGATTGCCCCTAATGACCTGTTGCGGGCAATTTCGTTCTTAAAAATGAAGTCTGGAATCGACATTGCTGAACAGCGTCTGCCCCAGGACGGCCGTTTTTCCGAGACAATACTTAATAATGACTATGAATTCCGGGTTTCAACCATTGTTACGGAGTATGGTGAAAACGTGGTTATAAGGGTTTTGTCGGTGTCCAGTTCGGTCATGGGGCTGTCCCAGTTGGGATTTTATGAGGAAGATGTTCAGCTCGTGGAGGATATTTTTAATGAACCATTTGGTATTGTCTTACTCACCGGGCCCACCGGTTCGGGTAAATCAACTACCCTTTTCGCCGGGATTAGATGTCTGGACTTAATGAAAAAAAATGTTATTACCGTTGAAAATCCCATTGAATATCGTATTCCCCTGTTGCGTCAAACTCAGGTAAACACCAAGGCAGGATACACCTTTGCCAACGCCATTCGCTATTTTCTCCGCCACGATCCGGATGTTATTCTGGTGGGCGAGATTCGTGATCAAGAAACGGCGGGTACCGCTATTTCCGCCTCATCCACCGGTCATTTAGTGCTTTCAACCCTGCATACCAACAGTGCCATCGGTTCCATTTCCAGGCTTAAAGATCTGGGGGTGAATTCCTTTCTTATCGCTGACTCCCTGCTTGGTATTGTCAGCCAGCGTCTGGTGCGTAAAATTTGTCCTAACTGCAAGGAGAGTTATACGCCCAGTACTGAAGAAAAGGATTATCTCGGGGATCTGGATATTGAAATTTTGTACCGTGGTACCTCCTGTGAGGTCTGCGGCGGTACCGGCTATCTTGGCCGTACCCTGATATATGAAATCCTGAAGGTAGATAAAAATATGGCGGTGATGATTGATAAAAATGAACCCCTTGATGCGATAACCGGCTATGCCGTCAAACAAGGTTTCCATGATATCTTCAGCATCTGCTGCCGGAAGGTTATAGAGGGAGTCACTACAGTTGATGAATGTAAACGGGTCATTGGTAAAATGAGAACCTCCTGATTAACGTGACATATTTTAGATTTAAAATACTTCATAAGACCGGTAAGGTTACCTCTGGGGTTATTCAATTACCCTACGACAACATTATCTCCGCGATAAGCCATCTTGAGCGGGGCGGGGATACGGTTATTATTGCCAAAAAACTAAATCGTTTTATTGCCGCCGTCTTTGCTTTTTTTGTTTATGGTCTGCAGGGTAGCGGCAACTCTATAAGCCGCCTCGAACTGGCTGAATTTTTCAATAATGTTTCGGTAATGCTGAAGGCTGGCATTTCCTTGTTAGTTGCCTTAAAAGATGCTGGCGCCAGCATACAAAAAGGCCGTTTTGGTTCCACCCTGGATGCCATTGTTATTGACATTGAGTCTGGCGCTACTCTGTCTGAGACTATGGCCAAGCACCCTGGTGTTTTTTCTGGTACCACGCGTCATCTCGTTGCTCTGGGAGAGGAGACTGGCAATTTAGACACGATGCTCCTCCAATGTTCCAAACACCTAAAAAAACTAAATGAAATTATCTCCAGCACCAAGCAGGCCATGCTCTATCCATCCATAGTTATTACCCTGATCAGCGGAGGGATGATCTTTTGGTTCTATTATGTCGTACCCAAAATTCTTTCCCTTTTTGATGAGATGGAGGTGCAGCTGCCACCCCTGACCAAGGCCATCTTGTGGGTATCCGGTTTTGTTCAGAATTATATCTTTACCATTCTGTTCATAACCTTTGTCGTGGTTTTTGTTACCTATTCAGCTATTCGTTCCAGTCTGAAAATAAAAAAAATATTTCATCACATTCTCTTACATTTACCAGTTTTTAAGACTATTATCATGGCCTCCAATCTGGCCTTTATTACTGAATATTTTAGTTTATTGTTAGGGGCTGGCATTGATGTTATTCGTTCAATTAAAATTCTCAGTGATGCTGTAACTAATGAAGTATACCGGGAAAAGTTGAAAACCATCGGGGCCAGGCTGGCCAATGGTGAAACCGTTGCCGAATCATTTACTATTAAGTCACTCTTTCCCCCATTTGTCCTGCGCATGATAAAAGTTGGTGAACAGAGCGGCTCTCTGCCGGAGCAATTGACATATATTGCCGATGATTATAGAATCAGACTTAATGCTATAGTTGATACCATTGGTAAAATGATTGAGCCCATAGTCCTGATAATTGCTGGCGGCATGTTCACCATTATTCTGGCCGGGCTCTTTTTGCCTATATACGACCTGGTAAGTAAAGTTAGTAATCGTTAGAGGTGGATGGTGACTTGGCCATCTTTACCATTTTTAGTTAGTGATGGACTTCCAACGAACTCATTTTGTCAAAAGGCTATAGCTCTTTGAGTTAACGCGGTTTATTCAGAGAGATACTTTTTGACTTTTGTAACCTAAGTTCGTTGTATGTAGGATACCGTGCGCAGTATAACTTAGCTTTTTACGAGTCCATCATATAATAAATTATGACGAATATCATACAGCATAAAATTCTGGCAGCGGTGGATGGCTCAATTCATAGTTTTAACGCTTTGCACTATTTGAGTTATCTATTTACTGATATGG
>VAPF01037401.1_pt1 | contig 15272 bp, 9 predicted proteins | sample 3393931 | NCBI WGS metagenome assembly VAPF01 (sample SAMN08290437, study PRJNA428436) | hydrothermal vent metagenome | isolation source: Deep-sea hydrothermal vent chimney | place: Atlantic Ocean: South-mid Altantic Ridge | depth 2773 m m | reverse complement strand
TTATCGTCCACAGAATGAACATAAATAAAAAGATCAAAAACGTTAGTCCGCGAATAACACGAAACACGCGAAGTTTTAAAAACAAATGTTTTTTTCGCGTTCTTTGCGTTATTCGCGGACTATGCTTTTTTATTTACATTCATCTGTGGATAAATAATTTTTTGACATTAATTTCTTAACCAGGAAAAACCCCGGTAGAAAGATAACGGTCACCACGATCACAGACAATGGAAACGATCACTGCGTCCTCCACCTGCTGGCTGAGTTTCAACGCTGCCGCGCAGGCACCGCCGGATGACACGCCGCAGAACAAACCTTCTTTGGACGCCAGCAAGCGAGTGGTGTCTTCGGCTTCCTGCTGATTTACATCCAGCGTAATGTCGACTCCGGCCGCATCAAAGATGCCGGGCATGTATTCTTTTGGCCAGCGACGAATGCCGGGAATGCGCGAACCTTGTTCCGGCTGCACGCCGACGATCTGCACCTCCGGGTTCTGTTCTTTCAGATAACGTGACACACCCATAATGGTACCGGTGGTACCCATGGCGCTAACAAAATGCGTGATGCGACCAGCGGTCTGTTGCCAGATTTCCGGCCCGGTGCTGAGGTAATGCGCATCAGGATTATCCGGGTTATTGAACTGATCGAGTACCGTACCCTTGCCATCAGCCTGCATCTGTAATGCCAGGTCGCGTGCGCCTTCCATGCTCTGCTCCCGGGTCACCGAGATCAGCTCTGCGCCGTAGGCTTTCATCGCGGCGCGACGTTCTTCGCTCATATTATCCGGCATGATCAGGATCATGCGATAATCCATCACCGCCGCTGCCATCGCCAGCGCGATGCCGGTATTACCGCTGGTGGCTTCGATTAAAGTATCGCCGGGTTTAATATCACCGCGTTTTTGTGCCTGGGTAATCATATTCAAGGCCGGGCGGTCTTTCACCGAACCCGCCGGATTATTGCCTTCCAGTTTTAACAGGATGGTATTTGTGCTGTCCGGCAGCAGGCGCTGCAGGCGAACTAATGGTGTATTGCCGATGGTATCGGCAAGCGTTAAGAACTTCATTTCATTCATTATTTTGTTATAATTCCCGCGCTCAGACGGAGCGATTATGTTACTGTAACGGAGTGACGATATATTACATTAAATCCTGCTTACCACTTTATATAAATAAACATTATTGTGAATTTTAAGACACCTTTCGATTACAGATCATGTAATTACCCGCTCGGTTTTCTCCTGTTATTTAATGCTAGCTCGCTGTTTGCTGCCGATGATGACGAACTGTTTTTTGACATGCCGATTGTTCTTTCCGCCAATCGACTGGAACAGTCCGTCTCTGATGCTGCAGTGAGCATGTCGGTCATTGACCGCGAAACCATCGAAGCCTCTGGCACCAGAACCATTCCCGAAGTATTACGCCTGATCCCGGGCATGCAGGTTGGTTACAGCGGCAACGAATTTGGCGATGAACCAAAATATGTTGTCACATACCACGGCCACAGCGACCAGTATTCCAAACAGATGCAGGTGCTTATCGATGGTCGCTCCATCTATGAACCATTAATCGGCGGCATTTTATGGAAAAGCATCCCGGTCAATATCGATGATATCGAACGCATCGAAGTGTCTCGTGGCCCGAACCTGGCGACCTACGGCTCCAACACATTTCAGGCGGCAATCAATATTATCACCCGCACCGCTGCGGAAGATCAGGGCTCCTATGTCAGAACCAACATCGGCAACCATGACATCGCTGACCTCACCTACCGCTATGGCGGCAGCAACGGCAAACTCGACTATCGCATCACCGGCTCCACCTTAAACGATAACGGGCTCGATAGCGGTAACGACGTCGACAACAAGGATGATACCAACAGTAATAACATCGACTACCGGCTTGATTACCAGATCAATAATCACAACACGCTAAGCTACCAGGGTGGTTATGGAAAGAACCGGCAACAGGCGGACAGAAATTATGAGGCACCGAATCCGTTGCCCACAGCACGCACCGTAGAAAACACCCGTTTCTTCCAGTTCATAAAACTGGAAAGTGCGATCAACGCAGAAAACACCATACAGATACAATACTATTACAACCTGTCAGACAAAGAAGACGCTTACAGCTCCGACCCGATCAGTTTCCCACCAACAGACACCTTCACCCTGGACATAAATGATGATGTAAAAGCGGAGCGACACAACCTTGAACTCACGCACTCCATCTACCCGAATAAAGAGCTTAAACTGGTCTGGGGTTTAAGCGCTCAGGCAGATTTTGTTCATGCCCATCAGGCGCTGAGGGTGAGCGACAAAGTTAATCACCGGCAATATCGCGGTTTCGCCAATGTGGAATGGCAGATCAGTCAGAACGATGTGATTAACCTTGGCGGCCTGCTGGAAAAAAACAGTTTCAGTGACACCGAATTATCACCAAGATTATCTTTCGCCCATGCCTTCAATAAGCAGCATAAAATTCGAATCGGCGTCAGCCAGGCAATTCGCAGCCCGTTTATTTTTGAAGAAAAAGCCAACTCGTTTTATTCGAAAGATTTAACTATCGGCGGCGTGCCAGTGCCTGGCGGCACTATTCGTGAACAGGTTTACCTGGGTAACAGCGATCTGAAAAACGAAAAAATCACCAGTCGCGAAATTGCCTATTACGGCGAGTTTCTCAATTCATCACTGCTGTTTAATGCCAGACTTTTTCATGATGATATTTCAAATTACATCGACACCATCAAAGAGGACGTCAACGACCCTGCGATTGATAACTTCGACAACACAGTGTTAGTTTTCAGAAACCCTATTGACAGCAAAACCAAAGGACTGGAACTCGAACTGAATTACCGTATTGATCATTCGTTAAGGCTTATCGCCAGCGGTGCCATCATCAACATAAGCAGCAATTCCAGAGCCATGGAGCTTTCCGCACCACAACACAGCTACTCATTACTTCTCACCAAAAGGTTTAATGAAAAATACAACGCCAGCACCGCTTATTATTTTGTTGAAGATTTCAACTGGGCCGATGCACGTGGTACCGGTGATTACAAAATTCTCGATGCGCGAATATCCAGAAACTTTAACATCCACCAGACACATAGCAGTCTATCACTGGTACTGAAAAACCTGTTGAATGATTACAGCGACTACAATAAACAACCAAGAAATAATAACGCCCCGCAAATAATTCAAAACACTGTGGCATATGTAGACTTTAGATTAAGCTTTTAATTAACTGATAGATTACATGAACAAAACTGAACAAGGAGTTCTGCAACAAAACAGGTGGCGACATCCACTTGTTCATGCGCTGTTGCTATTAACTTTTTGTTTAACACATAATGTAGCAGCAGAAGCATTGGTTCCAATGCCTCATGAAAATATTAAAGACATACACCGTGTATTTAATATTTATTCACCTGATAGCAGACTGCAATCGAGCATCGCCAGTAAATTATCGGATAACTTAAGCCGCAAACGTTCTGATATCATCGTTAAAGAAAAAACACCAGCGCAAGAAATAAACAAAATAGACCAACATAACGACATCATCGTCGGCATCGGGCAGGCAGGCACGAAAAGCGCAATTCAGCGCTTCCCGAAAATAAAAAAGTTACTCATCTCTACCGATCCGAACAAAAACAAATTGCACACCAATGAAAATGATGCAACTTTATACATGACGCAGTCATATTGTCGGCAGATAAAATTCATACGATTACTCAATACGCAGTGGGAAATCATCAGTATCCTGAGTAGCAAGAAAAAGCCGGTAGACAGCAAACCTATTGAGCAGTGCGCAAACAAATATGGTTTCAAAATATACCTGGTCAACACAAGCGCGGAAGAAAACCAGACCAACAAAATAAAAGACGCGCTGACCCATTCCGACGTATTACTTGCACTTCCTGACCGCAATATATATAACAGTAAAACTGTAAAAAATATTTTACTGACCAGCTACCGATACAGAAAACCTGTTATCGCTTTTTCCAAAAACTTCGTTAACGCTGGTGCACTGGCGTCTATCCACAGCGATACCAGCCAGATCGCACAGAGCGCCAGCAAAATCGTCAAACAATATTTCGATTCGGATTTGCAATTTGAAAAGCCAGTCAACTTTCCCGAAGGCTTCGACATAAACATCAACCGACAGGTTTTCAGAGCTCTGGACCTTGAAATCCCCGATATCGACGCGTTAAGACATTCGTTGCAGAAAAAAACACAGGATAGCACCGAGCAGTCATTATGAAACGACTCGGCATAAGCAAACAGATAATACTAATAGCTATCTTTCCTGCGCTGATTATTTCAGCCATGCTGTCTACCTACTATATATGGAACCAGTTCGACTATATTTCAGTGTCGCTGAAAAACCATGGCAAACTCATCGCAAAACAAATCTCACCTGCCGCTGAATATGCCGCCTACTCCGGCAATATAGAACTCATAAAACCACTGGTTAACACCATTATCAAAGACAACCCCGTACTCAGGGTGCAGATTTTTGACAAGAACGATAATGTTATTCTAGATGTTTCAAAACCTGATGAAACGGCAAACAATGACAGCTCGATATTCGAAAACATATTTGAAAAAGACAAACGCCTCAAATTCAGTGAGCCTATTCTTGTTGCACAGATACCGGTCGATGACATTGAAAACCCACTACTGACAATATCGGCAGGCAGCAAAAACATTTATATCGGTAAAACCGTCGTCACCATCACCACCCGCTACGCAACCAAAGAAAAAATCGAGCAAATAAAACATGGCGCTTTCATTACTCTGGCGATCATACTGCTGGCCACCATGGTCATTATCCAGATCAGTAATTCCATTACAAAACCGATCCGCTCACTTACCCACACGGTAAAAAACATCGCTTCAGGAAACCTTGACACCAAGATTGATAACGATGCACCAGGGGAAGTCGGTGTACTGCAATCATGTGTCACACATATGGCCAACGAATTAAAACGATCACAATCAGACATGGAAAACCAGATCGACGAGTACACTCAGGAACTACAGGAAACCATGGAAGAGCTGGAGATTCGCAACGCCGAACTTGACATTACCCGCTCGAAAGCCATTTATGCGAACAATGCTAAATCAGAATTTCTGGCAAATATGAGCCACGAGATAAGAACACCTTTGAGTGGCATCATCGGCTTCACCGAACTGTTGCAAGGCACGCAACTTACCAACCAGCAAAAAGATTATTCCAGCACCATACACAAATCATCGAAACATTTATTAGAAATCATCAACGACGTTCTTGACCTGTCGAAAATCGAATCCGGTAAAACCGAGATCACCACCAGCGAGTTCAATCTGGTCGACATCATTGAAGATATCATCAATTTATTAAGCACCAGCGCACTGGAAAAAAACATTGAGCTGCTGTATCGCATCGAAAAAGATGTGCCTACCATCATCCATTCCGACCCGTTCCGAATTCACCAGATTCTCACCAACTTAATCGGCAACGCCATTAAATTTACCGACAAGGGTTATGTCTATCTACAGGTCGTCCAGGGTGAAATCAGCGACACCGATTCCAGCATCAAGTTCACCATATCTGATACTGGCATCGGCATGAGTATTTCTGACAAAAATAAATTGTTTAAAGCATTTACACAGGCAGACAGCAGCATCACACGTCGCTTCGGCGGCACCGGCCTTGGCCTGGTTATTTCTCGTAAGTTAACCGTGTTAATGCATGGCGAGATCGGTTTCGATAGCACCGAAGGCGAAGGTTCAACTTTCTGGTTCAGTGTTCCAGTAATACCCAAACCTGCAGAATTAAAGCAATCAGAATTAAACAATAAAAACATCGCTTTCATCAGCAATCACTTTATTGCCAAACAGGCATATAAAACATTGTTTGAAAACTGGCATTGCCGGGTCGATGCCTACTCACTTAAAAACCTTAACAACCTTTCTGATATCGAGGGCGCAAATGATATTCTGGTTTTCTTTCTCAGCCGACAGGAGATTGAAAACGACAACACGGCTGAAAATCTTGCTCGATTCCACTTTTCAAAACCATCGATGCTAATCGCCAGCACACGTTCACATTCTGAATTAAGAAGCCTGCAGCAGCATAATTTTGACAGTGCTGTTTTCACCTCGGAAAAAACCGAAGTCATCAAACAAAAACTGATCAACACCATCAACAGAAAAACGCAGGATGATGATATTGATACTCTCGATGAGGCAATATCCGCGTCCGTCGACTGGTCCAATATTAATATCCTGGTCGTTGATGACAACGATATAAATTTGCGTCTGGCTGAAATCATTTTGCACCGGCATAAAGCACGCGTCACAACCGCCCACTCAGGTGCGCAGGCCATTGACTACGCCAGCATGAATTCATACGACATAATCTTTATGGATCTACACATGCCAGGCCTTGACGGTTATGAAACCACACAAAAAATTCGTGAGATAACACCGGGAAAACAACCCGTGATCATCGCCCTCACCGCCAATGCGATGCCACAGGAAAAAGATAAAGTCATACAATCGAGCATGAACGGTCTGTTGATAAAACCTGTCAGCAGCATCATTCTGCAAAAAGTTGTCAAACAGTGGGTATTAAAAGAATCCATTAAACCACCCGAGACAAACAAAACCGATAGCACTGACTCGGCCCAGGAGACAGGCCTGAATTCCATTTTCTCCATCAAGCTTGCCAAAGAATTCACCGGTAACAATGAGGAGCTTGCTTACGAATTATTCGGCATGCTAAGAGGTGAACTGGATAACTATAAAGTGAGTATTGCAGACGCCGTTCACAGCAACAGCCTGGCTGAATTGCGCGAACATGTGCACAAACTACACGGTGCCAGCCGATGCTGCGGTACCACAGAACTAAAACAGGTAAGCAGTAATATCGAAACATTGATCAATCAAAACATTAATTTTGATGTCAAAAAAGAAACAAAGCTGTTATTAAAAGCTATACAGAATGTTGCAGATTACAAAATAGAGACGGAGACGGATTAGAAAACAGGGCGGTTATTAAATCAAAGGCGAAGTCGGCAGTGTTGTTGTAGGGTGGGCATTGCCCACCGTTTCTCTGAGCAGGCAAGCACTATCCTGTCGGGCAGTGCCCGACCTACTTCTTTGTTTTTAACTGATAACTGCCGACTGCAAACTGCCAACTTCTCTCCCTGAAAAAACTCGGGCACTCAATAGTAACGAGCCTTGAGCTAAGGCAACTACAGTTTTATCTTCTACAGTTACGCATCAGGCGCTTGTATTCTGCGATGGTTTTTTCCAGTCCGGTAAAAACACTGTCAGCGATAATTGCGTGACCGATGTTTAGTTCTCTCACGATTTGCAAACCGGCGACAGCTTGAATGTTCTGTCGATTTAGACCGTGACCGGCGTTCACCTGCAGTCCCAGCTTATCCGCATGTTCACAGGCAACAACAATTTCGTTGAGTCGCAGATGCTGATCGGCCGCATTTTCCGCATCGGCATAATGCCCGGTATGAATTTCGATTACAGGCGCACCACTTCGTTTAGCAGCATCAATCTGTTGCAGATCGGCATCAATGAACAATGAAACTTTGATACCAGCCGTCGCCAGCTTTTCACAGGCATCGCTTATCTCTGCCTCAAAACGAACAACATCCAGGCCGCCTTCGGTGGTCAGCTCTTCTCTTTTTTCAGGCACCAGGCAACAGTCTTCGGGTTTAACATCACAGGCAATTTTTATCATCTCGTCGGTGACTGCCATCTCCAGATTCATCCGCGTCAGCATGCGTTCTTTCAATAAATAAACATCCCTGTCCTGTATATGGCGTCGGTCTTCACGCAGGTGCAGGGTTATACTGTCAGCACCCGCCTGTTCGACCTGCAACGCAGCGTGCACCGGATCTGGGTAGCGCGTGCCCCTCGCCTGCCTCAGAGTCGCCACATGATCAATATTTACACCCAGCAGTAATTCATTCATCTTCACTTGTTTCTTGCTCCACAATTCAGCATTTTTTATTTCATCGATTCTACAGAAAATAAACAACATCTGCCGTATTCATAGCTTTAACACGGTTTATTTGCTATTTTCCTATGTGTTCATAAAACAATAATAACTCGAGTACTTCTTGGATATACAACGCATTATACGTTATGCATTAAGTCTGGCGCTGACGCTGGCCTTCCTGCTCCACGTCAGCGGGATTGTTAATATCCCCATCCTCACCAGCCTGGAAAATCAGGTTTATGATACCCGCCTGAAAATCACCCTGCCCGAACATGTCGATAAGCAGGTTGTCATCGTCGACATCGATGAAAAAAGCCTGGAAGAAATTGGCCAGTGGCCGTGGAACCGGAATATTCTGGCAAAGATCAATGACGTGTTATTCGATTACTACCAGATCAAAGCCATCGGTTACGATATTGTTTTTGCCGAAGAAGATATTGACGAAGGCGCAAAACTGCTCGACAAAATGGCCAGCGGTTCACTAAAAGATGATCCTGAATTTATCGATGAATATCACCGTGTTTTGCCATCGCTGCAACATGACCAGCTGTTTGCTGAATCATTAAAAAACAGAAACACCGTGCTTGGTTTCGTGATGAACACCGACACCATCAAAGGCGCTTTGCCCAAAGCGATTACCAAACTGGATAAAAAAACACTTAACAAACTCGCCATTTTCAAAAGCCCGGGATACACCGCCAACCTTAAACTACTACAGCAAAGCGCCTTTAGTGGTGGCTTTTTTAATAACACACTACTCGATAGTGATGGCGTATTTCGTCGCGTGCCGTTATTGCAAATTTATAAAAACCAGCTTTATGAATCACTGGCATTAGCACTAACCAGAGTGGCAACCGGCTCACCCGCTATCGAAATGGTGGTCGCAACCAACAACGACAGCGACGACCTGTTTCTGGAATGGCTAACGATTGGTGAGATTGCCATTCCGGTCGATCATCAGTCCGGCGTGCTGGTGCCCTACATCGGTAAACAGAAAAGTTTTAAATATATCTCCGCCACCGATGTATTAAATAAAAAAATCGATAAAGATGTACTCAATGAAAAAATAACCCTGTTCGGCACCTCCGCTCCCGGATTACTGGATTTACGAACCACACCGCTGGAAGCAGCCTACCCGGGTGTCGAGATTCACGCCAACATCATTCAGGGCATACTCGATGGCAGCATATTACACGCACCCGGTTATACCAAAGGTTACGAATTCATACTTATCAGTATTATCGGCATCATCCTCACCTTTACCCTGCCGATGTTGTCTGCGTTGTATTCAACATTGATTATCCTTGCCAGTATCACTTTATTGATCACGACCAATTTTTATGCCTGGAGCAGTGCCCAACTGGTGCTGCCCATCGCCGCACCCGTTCTACTGGTTATCCTGTTGTTCGCATTACAAATGACCTACGGATTTTTTGTTGAATCACGCAACAAACGTCAGCTGGCACATCTGTTCGGTCAGTACGTCCCCCCCGAACTGGTAGAAGAGATGAGTGAGAAAATGGAAGAGATCAATCTCGATGGTGAAATGCGGCAGATGTCCGTGCTGTTTTCTGATGTGCGCGGCTTTACCACCATCTCCGAAAACCTGGAACCCAAAGAACTCACCGATTACATCAACGCTTTTTTAACCCCGATTACCAGTGTCATCCATGACAACCGTGGCACCATCGACAAATACATGGGTGATGCAGTGATGGCCTTCTGGGGCGCGCCGCTGGAAGACGAACAACATGCCCTGCACGCGCTGAACGCAGCTATCCGCATCGTCGAACGCATGAAGTTACTGCGCGAAGAATTCACCAAAAAACAGTGGCCGGAAATCTATGTCGGTGTCAGCGTGAATACCGGCATCATGAACGTCGGTAACAAAGGCTCCGAGTTTCGCGTTGATTACACCATTCTGGGCGACGCGGTCAATCTGGGTTCTCGCCTCGAAGGCCTGACCAAAGTTTACGGCGTCGATATCATCACCAGTGAATTCACCAAACATGCGGTGCCAGAATACGAATACCGAGAACTCGACCGGGTTCGGGTAAAAGGCAAGGACAAACCTGTGACCATCTACGAACCACTGGGGCTACTGGAACACATCGACAAGTCCGATAGAAAACTGCTGAAACAGTTCCACATCGGTATCAAACAATACCGCGCACAAAACTGGGATGCCGCCGAGCGCGAAATCTTCGGCCTCAGCCAACTTGATCCCGAACAAAAAATATACAAGATATACCTCGACCGTATCATGCATTTCCGCGAGAACCCGCCGGCCGCAGACTGGGACGGCAGCTTCACGCATACATCAAAATAGAGTTAGCCCGCATTGCTGAACATCAGACGTTTTTTCCACTAAAACAGCAAACAGGCGTTCTACTAAAAGCTTGAACCAGTTCACAGAATCCACGAACCTGGCTGTGCATTTTCATGATTTTCGTCTATAAATAGAAGAACCAGCAAAAACTATTTTCACCATTTTTCGGTCATTCTGCATGCGAGAAAGAAGATCAACCTATGACATCACGGATGACGTACAGCTAACCTACGCTGATAAAGTCTGCGCAGCGGTGTGCACAATATTTCGCAGTGCCTTCAACCAGTTCAACGAAGCCGTACTGAAACAGGCATTTGAAGACTGTGAACGCCTGTTTGAAGGTGATTATTCTACCTATTTACCCTGTGACGCCCTGTATCACGACAAACAGCATTCCATGGATATGACACTTGCGCTGGCGCGGCTGATCAACGGCCACGAACGCAGTGTTGCCAAAGACGAACGCCTCGGCGCAGAGCGTGCCGTCATCTCTGTCATCACCGCCTTGTATCACGATTCTGGTTACATGCGCCATGAAAACGACCACCGCCATTTCAACGGCGCAGAATACACCCCTATTCATGTTTCACGCAGCGCGGATTTTCTGAAGCGTTACCTTCATAAAGTCAAGCTGGGGGAATTTTCCCAGATTTCCGCCAACATGGTGCATTACACCGGTTATGAGATTGCCCCGGCACAGATACGCCTGCCCGACGAAAAGTGGCACTTAATGGGTCAGATGCTGGGCACGGCTGATTTAATTGCACAAATGTCTGATCGCTGTTACCTGGAAAAATGCCGCGACCGCTTATACCCGGAATTTGTGCTCGGCGGAATGACCGTTAAAATTGATAACCATGGCAATGAAACCATCATTTATGAATCGGGCGAAGACCTGTTGAAAAAAACCCCGGATTTTTATGCCAACGAAGTCGAGAACCGATTAAACAAACTATTCAATAAAGTGTATACCTATGAGATCGCACATTTCGAAGGTGAGAAACACTACATCAATGGCCTCGGTAAAAATCAGGCACGTCTGAAAAATGTTTTAGAAAATGATGACTTCGGCATGCTACGCCGCAGACCACCTGAAAATTACGGTACGAAAAATTTTCCCGGCCTGGAAGCTTATTTAAATCAGCATCCTTTAAAAAAAACTAAAACCGGTTAAGCGTTTTTTCAAAACCCTTCCCACTCGTAGGTCGGGCACTGCCCGACAAAATACCTCAAATACAATCGCTCGGCGGACAATGCCCGCCTGTCTTATTTACTAAATCTTTATTCCTGCAACAAAACCAGCATCTCAGCCTCGTCTATCACCCGCACACCCAGTTTTTCTGCTTTGCTTAATTTCGAACCAGCTTTATCACCCGCTAGCAAAAAATCTGTTTTAGCCGACACGCTGCCAGTTACTTTCGCACCAGCCGCCAGTAATTTATCTTTGGCCTCACTGCGCGACATAGTCGGTAAGGTGCCGGTGATCACCACTGTTTTTCCGGCAAACGCACTGTTTAACTGATCTGGCGAAATTGAAGATTTCACTTGCTGTATCTTAATACCCGCAAAATCTTCTGACACCAACTGATTGATGACATCAAGATTATGCGGTTGCTGAAAAAAGTTGACGATGTGCTGTGCCACAATCGGGCCGATGTCCTGTACTTCAATCAGCAAATCAAAATCCGCTTTTTCTATCGCAGACAAGGTTCTAAATTCATTGGCCAGATTCATCGCCGTGGTCTCGCCTACTTCACGAATACCCAGTGCATAAATAAAACGCGCCAACGTTGGATGTTTGCTGACTTGCAGCGCGTTCAATAAATTACTCGCTGATTTTTCTGCCATGCGATCTAACGCTGCCAGATCTTCAAGCGATAAGCGATACAGATCCGCCGGTGTATGAATCAAATCTTCATCGACCAGTTGTTCGACCAGCTTGTCACCCAGGCCGTCGATATCCATTGCCTTACGCGAAGCAAAATGTTTGATCGCCTGCGCACGCTGCGCCTGGCAGAACAAGCCACCGGTGCAACGTGCGATGGCTTCACCTTCGATCTGCTCAATCGACGAATGGCACACCGGGCAGAATTCAAGCATCTTTATCTCAGGTAAATCATTGTTGCGCGAGCCCGGAACCACCCGCGCCACTTCAGGAATCACATCACCCGCACGACGCACAATGACCTGATCACCAACGCGAATGTCCTTGCGCCGGATCTCATCCATGTTGTGCAAAGTAGCATTGCTCACCGTAACACCACCGACAAACACTGGCTCAAGACGTGCCACTGGTGTAATGGCACCGGTGCGACCAACCTGAAAATCAACATCAATGATATGAGTGATCTCTTCCTGCGCTGGGAACTTGTGAGCAATCGCCCAACGCGGTGCCCGTGCAACAAAACCCAGTCGTTTCTGCAGTTCAATCGAATTAACTTTGTAGACGATACCATCGATGTCGTATGGCAACGCATCGCGCCGTTTTGAAATATCCGCATAATATTTCAGGCAGGCTTTTACCCCGTGAAGTTGTTTGATTTCACTGCAAACTGGTAAGCCAAAACTTTTCAGCTGTTGAAGAATTTCAAAATGCGTATCAGCCAACGTGCCGCCTTCAACAATGCCAGTGGAGTAACAATATAAACTCAGCGGACGTTGCGCGGTAACCTCCGGGTCGAGCTGACGCAAACTACCGGCAGCCGCATTACGTGGGTTGGCGAATTCTTTTTCGCCTTTTTCTCGCGCACGCCTGTTGAGTTTTTCAAAACCGGCTTTGGGCATAAAAACTTCACCACGCACTTCTAACACCTGAGGAAAATTATTTCCTAACAAGCGTAGTGGTACTGATTTCATGGTGCGAATATTCTGCGTGACATTTTCACCGGTAGCGCCATCACCACGCGTGGCCGCATAGATCAGTTCGCCCTGTTCGTAACGCAGGCTGATCGCCAGACCATCGAGTTTTGGTTCGGCGGTGTATTCGATCTCATCGCTGATTTTTAATCGGTCCTGAATACGCTGATTAAACGCATAAAGATCCTCTTCATTAAAAACATTGTCCAGCGACAGCATCGGCATCTGATGCTGGATTTGTTCGAACGCGGTCAGCGGCGTCGAGCCAACACGTTGCGTTGGCGAATCCGTGGTGACTAATTCCGGGTGTTTTTCTTCGAGTGCAAGCAGCTGTTGATATAAACGATCATATTCCGCGTCAGGAATATCCGGGTCGTCTAAAACATAATACTGGTAGGAATGATATCGAAGCTGCTCGCGTAATTTTTCGATTTGTTTTTCTATTGGTGCTGGCATTATTTTTTTACCGCAGAGGCGCAGAGAAAAACTTTTTTATTTGTTATTGCGCCGCAAGCGAAACAAAAAATAAAACTCTGCATCTCTGCGGTAATAATCTTTTTTAAGTTTCACTGGAAAGTTCAGGGGTTTTTGCCGCCGCTTTCGAGGCGATGAAATCACTCACCTGCGTGCGATAATTTTCAGCATCCTGTTCGGTCAACGGCTCACGTTTATGGTTACACAAACGCGCATCGAGCAGACCGGCCAGTTGATAACTGCGTTGCAGCATCTCGGTCAGATCATCCAGCGGATCACCGACATGGATTTGCATAAAAACAGTCAGGCCAGTGGTTTTTAGATCGTGGATGGTATCGGCATCAAACGAACCGGGTTCCAGCATATTAGCCAGACTGAACACGCTACGTGTGCCATCCATGTAATGAAAAATATTCATCTCACCAAAACGCAAACCCATCGCTTGCACGGCGCTATTGATCTGCGCACCGGCCAGTGTGTCAGCAGGTTTGGGAAGAATGTATAAAACGATGATATCGTTTACTGCATTTTTATCAGCAGTATCACTGTGCTGAGAATTTTTCTGTGCTCCCTCATGCGGTTCATCATCGGCGGAAACATTCAATGACGAACCATCATCTTGCTCAACTTGCGAAGTTGATGTAATGACTCTTACCTGACCGACACCCTCGTCGACATCATCCAGGCTCTGCGCTGAAAATGCAGGTAGATCATCATCCAGCTCGTCGACCATCGAACGATTTCGCTGCCGCCGACTGCGACCAAAAAAATAGATCACGATGACAAAAACAATGCCTGCTGCCAACAAAATCCATCGCAGTGACTCCACCGGATTACGCTCCTACGCCAGCCATCGTCGCAGCTTCGGCAACATCAACAGAAACCATACGAGATACACCTGACTCGCGCATGGTGACACCACTTAAGTGTTCGGAAATTTCCATGGTGGTCTTATTATGCGTGATGAAGATGAACTGTACGCGTGATGACATTTCTTTTACCAGCTGACAGAAGCGGCCAACGTTGGCTTCATCGAGCGGCGCGTCAACTTCATCGAGCATGCAGAACGGTGCCGGGTTCAGTTCGAAGATGGCGAACACCAGTGCCACTGCCGTCAGGGCTTTTTCACCACCCGACATCAGGTGGATGTTCGAAATACGTTTTCCCGGTGGCCGTGCCATGATGGACACACCGGTGCTCAACAAATCATCGCCGGTCATCTCAAGATAAGCGATGCCGCCACCAAACAGTTTGGGGAACATCTCTTTGATGCGCGAGTTGACGTGATCAAAGGTATCTTTGAAACGGCTACGTGTTTCTTTATCGATCTTGGCAATCGCCTGCTCCAGAATATCCAGCGCAGCGGTAACATCTTTGTCCTGCCCATCGAGATATTCTTTACGCTGTAACTGCTCTTTGTATTCGTCGATGGCTGCCAGATTAATCGGACCAAGGCGTGAAATTTTCTGCGCGACTTCGGCCAGTTTTATTTCCCATTGTTTACTGGTCGCTGGATTATCGTCTGTTTCCAGTTCGCTCAATGTTGCCAACACCGCTTCCAGTTCAAAACCGGTTTCGGCCAGTTGTTCCAGCGTGGTCTTGCT